>Ga0315548_1001613_pt1 | contig 18662 bp, 19 predicted proteins | sample SalMarSW160110MG_2_FD_202540 | JGI IMG/M metagenome (GOLD analysis project Ga0315548, IMG submission 202540) | Salt marsh sediment microbial communities from the Plum Island Ecosystem LTER, Massachusetts, United States - Salt Marsh Sediment SW1601-110 ...
TACTGCTCTTGCGCCTACCTCTTTATCGACTTTCTCCTGACCCGAATGTAGATTGATTGTTTCAATTCTTTTTTTTGTTTTATTTTCCTCCCTTATTTTATATATATTAGTGGTTATAGGTTAATTAGCAAGCCCCCGTTTTTCGCCACAGAGGCACAGAGAACACAGAGCCCCCCACCAAACCCAAAAAAATATTTTGTTGTTTCACCTCCCAATCCCCAAAAACTAAAAGGAATAACAAATCACACGAATATCATAAATGAAGTGTTTTAAAATTATAAAAGAATCTCGAATAAATCCTCAAACAATGCATATTATTATTAAAAGGAGATATTCTTAAATAATGGGAATAATTGAGTTGTTATTTTTTATTACTGGTTTTGTAGCAATGGTGCTTTTTGCGTATATTTCATGGACCAAAATTAAACCTACTGTGGAAAGATATACAGACATAGATTGGTTCCGAACTAAGACTTTTGAAAAGTATAGGCTTTTATATTTAGGTTATAGAAAAATATGCAGAGAAAACGGTTTATCTTTACGATACAGCAATATATTGAATACCATTACTATTATTTTCTTTATATTATTTTTTGTAGTAGTTTTTACTGCGTTTTAACTCTTTGTGTTTTTTGTGGCTTTGTGTGAGATTATTTTAGTTTCGGTGGGATGGGAGTTTTTGAAACAAAAAAATCTTTTTTCTAATGTTCTCTGTGGTAAATTAGGATTTAAGATTTCGGGATTGGGATTTAGTTAAAACAAAAAACTACAAGTCCTACATGTTCTACATGTGAGTATTTGGGGTGGAGGGTTGGGGTTTTTAAACAAAATATTTTTTGTTCTCTGTGTTTTCTTTTTTTTCTCTGTGTTCTCTGTGGCTCCGTGTGAGATTATTTTTTTGTGTGGGGTGTAGGGGTTTACTGTCTTTCCCCGAATATCAGAGAACCTATCCTTACCATGTTTGCACCTTCTTCGATAGCCGCTTTATAGGAATTGCTCATGCCCATCGATAGGATTTCCATTTTGGAATTGATTGTGTTGACTTCTTTGAGTTTTTCGAAAAGTGTTCTTGTGATAGTAAAGTAAGGTCTTGCATCTTTTGGATTACCTTCGTCAGGACCCATCGTCATAAGCCCCCTGATTTCTATATGTTTCAAGTCTTCCATTTGAATCAAAGCTTTTTTAATAGAAGTAAAGGTCGGCATAAATCCGGTTTTTGTCTTTTCTTTGCCGCTGTTTATTTCCAGAAGAATCGGAACGAATATTTTCCCCGCATTTTCGACCCGGATGTCGATATCTTGCGCTTTTTCTATTGATTCTACGGTCTGTATTAAATCGAAAATGGGAAGGGCTTTGTTTATTTTGTTGCTTTGAAGATTTCCTATCAGATGCCATTTCACTTTGACTGCCAGGTCATCCAATTCTTCATATTTTTCGGAAGCTTCGGGGTAAGCATAATTTTCTCCGATATGCTCTGCCCCGGCTTCGATGACTTCTGCCATCTCTTTTACACTTCTTGTCTTTGTGGCGACAACTATTGTTACATCCTCTTTTATAGAATCACGTAGTTTCTTGTAATTTTCCGTTATCTTACCCATTCGAGAGGCTCCTTTTAAAATTCCTCAGGAAAAATTTGTTTTTACCGAATTTTACCATTTTTATCTCGCCTTCTTCCAATAATTTTTCTATAATTTCCCAGCTTTCACCCCCTTTGTCAAGTATGTTCCTTACATCTTCTTCACGCAAGGGATGAACCGATGTGATGTCGAGTATTTCTTCCCAAACGTTGGTTGCTGCCGGGAATTCGATTGGTGAATAACCTGTCAGTAGTTCCACATTAAGTTTCTTTTCTCTGAATAGACCGTAAGCGGTATTGATTGTTTCTTCAGAGGGGATGCTGGCTGTCTTGCTCGCAGTCGGTCTTGTCGGGATTGAAATGTAAGCTTTATCTATTTTTAATGTTGCGATGAAATCGGCAATTTTCTTTATGTGTTTCTTATCCGTGTTTATACCTTCTATCAGCATAGTTTCGGTGTTAAGGCTCCCTTTGTACTTATTGCTGAAATCGACGATTCCTTTCAATATTTCTTTTAGCGATAGACCGGGATGGGGACGGTTTACTCTTTTCCAGATTTTTTCATCAACTGCGTCTATTTTAAAAGAAACCCAGTCGGCTTTCAGCAAGTCTTTTTTTACGTCCGGTAGATTTATAAGAGAACCGTTTGTTATTACCGCAACCGGGATTCCGGTATCTTTTAAAAGTTCTATTTCTTTTCCGAGATTTATATCCAGTGTCGGTTCGCCATCCGGAACAAAACTCAGGAAATCTACTCTTTCTTTTTGTTTCTTTAATTCGGAAATTTTTTTAAAGACCTGCTCCTTGATTTCCTCTACTTGATAAAACTCTTTTCTGTCTTTCGTGAGTTCGTAAGTTTTGCCTACCTGGCAGTATATGCAGGAATAGGTGCATATTTTAGGAGGTATGTTATTTATTCCCAGGCTTCTGCCGAGTCTTCTTGAGGGAATTGGTCCGAAAGGTATGTTATTCTTCATCTTCTTCCAGACGCATGTACCTTTTTTGTTTTTTGCGAAGTTTTTTTACCAATTCGTGTTCGAATATCTCGCCGGAATAGAACCCGACGCTCTTTCCCAGATAGTCTATGGCTACTATTTCGGCAATGGTGGCGATATTTTTTCCGGGTACGAGAGGAATTCTTATCTTGGGAATCGGAACGCCTAATATTTTGATTTCTTCCGTTTCGAGACCGGTTCTGGTGTAGTCTTTGTTCTTTTCCCACTTTACCAGATCCAATTGCATTTCCACTCTTTTTTGCATCCTTATTGCTTTTACTCCGAAAAGTGCTGCCACATTCAAGATGCCAACCCCGCGTATTTCGATATTATGGCGAAGAATATTTTCTTTTTCCTTTTCCTCTCCGAACAGTACGTCCCTTTTCCTTTTTACGCAGACTATATCATCGGCGATCAGCCGATGACCTCTGGTAATTAAATCCAGAGCCAGTTCGCTCTTACCCATTCCGCTTTCCCCGGTGACTAAAAGACCGATTCCGAAAATATCGACTAAATCCCCATGTATATAAACGACATCGGCCAGTTTCTCTTCGAGGTAATATTGAATTACTTCGGATGCTTGCGAGGAAGGTACATCAGTCTTTATTAAAGGGATGTTTAGTTCGTTACAGCCTGTAACGAAAGTTTTCGGTACGTCATGATCGCAGGAAATTACTATTGCCGGAGGTTCAAGGGAAAGAAACTTGGCGACTCTTCTGCGAAGCTCATCTTTGGATAGGGTAGAAAGGTAACCCATGTCTCTGTTGCCCAATACCTGAATCGATTTGGCAGGGAAATCTTTCTCGTAGCCCGCAAGGATGTAAGCGGGTCTGCTTATATACTTTTCGGTGATTTCACGGTTTACACCCTTTTTCCCTGCAGCCAGTTCTATGTTGATATAACCTTTTATCCCTTCGATTAGGTCTTTTACGGTTATCTTATATTTTTCCATGGTGTTTGTGGTGTTGGGTTACTTTCTCCTCAAACTTTTTAACCTGTCTTTCAATTTTATCGAAAGCTTCCGAGATAGTTTTGGCCACATCGCTCCCTTCTGATTTTGCATTTATTCTTTTGTGACTCATCAGAACGTTTATTTCTGTATTTTTTCTGCCTCCCTCGCCGCCTATTATAATTTCGACATGATTTATCCACTTCGCAAATCTGGCAAGTTTATTCATTTTTTTCGAGATACGTTCTTCGAGCTCTTTGGAAGACTCGAAATGTTTTGTTATTAGTTTGTAATCCATTATTCCTCCTTTCTTAAAAAGGTATGTTTTTTAAATTCTTCCTTTTCTTCCGGATGGTCTTTATTGTAATTGAGACCCCTGGACTCTTTTCTTTCTGATGCCGATTTGGTGATAAGATAAGCTACGGTAACAAGAGAACGGAGTTCCACAATATCTCGCGAAAGATAGCTGTTTCTGTATAGTTCTTCAATCTCTCCCAGGTAAAGCTCGAATCTTCTCAAGGCTCTGTTTAAGAGGTAATCTCTACGTACTATCCCTACGTAGTCCCACATCGTTTGTTTTATTTCTTTCTTTGTATGGATTGCCAGCACGCTTTCTCCTATTCTTGACCTCTTTTTATCAAGGATTTTGGAACTTTTCTCGGAAGAGTCAACAACTCCGAAGTCCTCTGTGATACCGGCTGCTCTTGTTGAGAAAACCAGAGCTTCGAGTAAAGAATTGCTTGCCAGACGGTTTGCTCCGTGAACGCCGGTGAAAGCAACTTCTCCGGCTGCAAGCAGTCCCTTTAAATCCGTTCTGCCATATAGGTCCGTGTAAATTCCACCGCACATATAGTGAGCTGCCGGTACAACGGGTATCGGTTCTCTGGTAATATCGATGGAATGCTTGAGGCATTCTTCATAAATGTTTGGGAAGTTTTTTTTGATTGATTCGGAATCTTTATGTGATATATCGAGAAAAACATAATCGCATCCCTTTTCTTTCAGCACGGAATCGCAGGCTCGTGCTACGATATCTCGCGGCGCAAGCTCCATCCTCGGGTCAAAATCTTTCATAAATCTGTTTCCGTTGCCGTCCGTAAGGATTGCCCCCTCTCCTCTAACAGCTTCCGAAATAAGAAACTGTCTCTCCGTATGCGTGGGCGTCCAGAGCGTCGTAGGATGAAACTGGAAGAATTCCATATCTACAATTCTGCATCCCGCATTATACGCCAGAGTTATTCCATCGCCGGTTGCAACCGAGGGATTGGAAGTATGCTGGTAAACCTGGCCCGCTCCTCCTGTGGCAAGAAGAGTAACTTTTCCCAGGACCCGAATTATTTCTCCGGTAGAAACGTCTAAAGCATAGACTCCATATACTGTTCCGTTCTCTTCGATAAGTTCAAAAGCAATATGATGTTCAAATATTCTTATATTGGAGTGGTTTTTTATTGCGGACATCAAAGTTTTCTCTATTTCCCTTCCGGTAAAATCTCCTGAGTGAACTATCCTTCTATGTGAATGTCCGCCTTCTTTCCATAGTTCGAGGTTTGAAATTTTATCTTTTGTAAACTCTATACCCCATTTGATTAAATCTTCGATTAACTCCGGGCCTTCTTTGACCATTATTTCTACGGCTTCTCTTATGCAGAGCCCGGAACCGGCTTCACAGGTATCCTCAATGTGGGAAGAAAAGGAATCTTTTTTATCCAGGACGGCAGCCACGCCTCCCTGCGCGTAATTCGTATTTGCGTCGGTCCTTTCTTTTTTTGTGAGAATTAATACGTTGCCTTTTTGTGAAACTCTAAGAGCGAAATTTAAAGCCGATAATCCGCTCCCTATTATGAGAAAATCGGTTTTTATTCTTCTTGTCTCCATATGTGTGCGCCGAGGCCGCTAAGTCTTTTTTCGATATTTTCGTAACCTCTGTCGATATGATAAATTCTACTTATCTCTGTAGTTCCTGATGCGGATAATCCGGCAAGTACAAGAGCGGCAGAAGCTCTAAGATCGGAAGCCATAACCCTGGTGCCATACAGACAGGGTACCCCCTTTATTATGACATAATCTTTTTCTTTTCTTATATCCGCTCCCATCCTGGTAAGTTCTGAAACATGCATAAATCTGTCCTCAAAAATTGTTTCTCTAACGACTGATACTCCGGTGGAAAGGCAGAGTAAGGCTGTAAATTGTGCTTGCATATCTGTCGGAAAACCCGGAAAGGGAGCGGTCTCGATATCCGTACTCCGTATATCTTTATCCATCTTTACCGTAAAGCCGTCCTTTTCTAAAAAAATATCTGCACTTGCGTTTTTAAGTTTGTTTATAAAAGCTTCAAGATGAGATGCACTTGCGCCTTTCAGGAAAACTTCTCCCCTCGATATTGCAGCTCCCAGAGCGAATGTCCCCGCTTCAATCCTGTCGGGGATGACTTTGTACTCACAACCGTGAAGTTTTTTTACTCCTTTTATTTCTATTCTTCTTGTTCCGTGGCCTTTTATTTTTGCCCCGCACTTTATTAAAAAGTTTGCGACGTCTTCTACTTCAGGTTCCATTGCCGCCCCTTCTATAGTTGTGCAACCGGAAGCGAGAGTCGCTGCAGTCATAACGTTTATTGTTGCTCCGACGGAAGATCCATTCGGACCCTCAAGAAAAATTTCGGTTCCCTTTAGTTTATTTCCATAGGCGTCTATATATCCGTGAGTAATTGAAATATCGGCTCCCAGCTTTTTGAGTCCCTGGATGTGGAGGTTTATTGGTCTTGTTCCTATGGCGCATCCTCCCGGTAATGATACCAGTGCCCTTCCGAGTCTGGTGAGAAGAGGGCCAAGTACGTAATAACTTGCTCTCATCTGTTTGACCAGTTCGTAGGGCGCTTCGTAACCTACCGCACCTCTTGTATCTACCTTTACTGTATTGCCTTCAATGGTTACCGAAACGCCCAGAACCTCAAGGACTTTTTTTATTGTGAAAATATCTCGGAGTAGGGGAACGTTTTCAATAACAAATTCATCTTCGCAAAGTAAAGTAGCTACAAGAATAGGAAGAGCGGAATTCTTGGAGCCGTTTATTTTTATCTCTCCTTTTAAATTATGTCCGCCCTCTATAATTAATTTATCCATTTCTTTTAAGAGTTTTTACCAGGTCTGTAAGTCCATAAGTGTTGATAATAGCACTGCTGCTAATCCAGGCTCTTCTTGCTATCCCAATCCCTAAATTCATCCATTTAAACATATCGAAATTATGAGCATCTGTACTTATGCAGAATTTAATTCCTCTTTTGTTTGCTTCCCTCGCATTAAATTCATCAAGGTCTAATCTATCATAATAAGCATTTATTTCAAGTATCTTTTTTTCTTCTTTTGCTTTGTTCGTTACTTTATCCAGGTCCACCTTATACCCGGTTCTACTCGATATTAAACGACCTGTAGGATGAGCCAGTATTGTAAGGTAGGGGTTTTCTAAAGCTTTTATCATTCTTTCCGTTACGTTTTTCGTAAAGCCCGTATGTATTGCGCCAATCACGAAATCGAGTTTTTCTAGGATTTTGTCTTTGAAATCAAGAGCTCCGTCGGCTAAAATGTCGCTTTCCGTTCCTTTAAGAATCCTGAACCCATCCAGATTCTCATTTAAGGCGTCGATTTCATCTATCTGTCTTTTGATGTCATCTTCTTTTAACCCATTTGCATAGGCAGCAGAGGCGGAATGGTCTGATATGCCTATATATAAGTAGCCGTATTCTCTGGCAAATGAAGCGAGTTCTTTGATGCTGTTATTCCCGTCTGAGTATTCAGTATGAGTGTGCAAATTTCCTTTAATATCGTCGTATTCTATTACATCTGGCACCTTTCCGCTAAGGGCTAATTCGACTTCGCCTCTGTCTTCTCTAAGTTCCGGAGGAATATAGTCCATCCCCAGAAGTTTATATATCTCTTCTTCGCTTTTTCCTGCTACCATTTTTTCGTTTCTAAAAACACCATATTCGTTGATTTTTAGTCCTTTTTTTATCGCAAGCCCTCTTATTTTAACATTATGGTCCTTGGAACCGGTAAAATATAAAAGAGCTGCGCCGTAAGATTTGCCCGGAAGAATTCTAAGGTCCATTTTTATATCGATTCCTTTTAGTATTACCGAGACTTTGGTTTTTCCGGATTCAAGAACCTTTTTTATCTCCGGGAACGAAATAAATTCATCAATAACTTTTTCGGGTTTAGCCGTTTCTACTAAAATATCGATGTCGCCTACGGTTTCTTTCATTCTTCGCAAGGAACCTGCCGTAGATACCTTTTTTACCGATTTTAACTCTTTTAATTTTTTCAATATTTCCTGAACTGCGGGCGTTACTTCTCCGATGGTGAACCGTCTGTCTTCGCCTGTTTTTTCTTCGTAGAATTTTATGTTTTCCAGAATTTTTTCTGCCTTTTTATCTCCAAGACCTTCTATTCTGGCAAAAGCCCCACTTAGAATTACCTCTTTCAGATCCTGCAAATTTTCGACACCTAATTCTTTATAAAGAAGATGAATCGTTCTGGGACCCAAGTCTCTGATACCAAGAAGATTAAATAGAGACTCGGGAATATCTTTTGAGACTTCTTCGAGTTTTGTCATCCTGCCTGTTTTTAGATATTCTTCTATTTTTTTTGCGATACCGGAGCCCACACCTTCTATATCGGTAAGATTGCCTTCTTTATACACTTTTTCGATGTCTTCGGATAAATCTTTGATTGCTCTTGCAGCTCTTCTGTAAGCACGGATTTTGAAGAAGTCCCCGCCTGACAGGTCCAGCCCGTCAGCTATTTTGAACAACAAATCCGCAACCTCACGGTTTTTCATTTGATGATATTATAAAAATTCTCTTGGAAAAAGTCAAGCATTTAATTAGCCACAAAGACACCAGGACACAAAGAGAAAAACAAAAAAACAGAAAAATTGATAAATAAGAAATAAAACAATTATTTTAATAATTTCACAATTTTTCTATTTCCTTATTTTTCTAACTTACTATGCAACTATCCAATCGATAAGCTATTGGTTATAAAAATTTCCCCTATTTAAGATACCAGACCAGCGAAAAATCTGCAATCTGGGTACCAACGGTCGTAAGGCTAGCGCTGTAACCATCCGAGCTTGTATGCGCGAAACCTGACAAGATTCCTGCATTAATAGAAAAATTATCATTAACGAAATGCTCGATGCCAAGCCCTAAAAGAATAGCAAAGGTGGTATAGTAATTATTGGAGAATAATCCGCCCAATTTAAATAAAAGATTCGCTCTCTCGGCTCTTACAGGTTTGATATTCATTAGCAGTGAGGTAATTAACAAGTGGTCGTAGCCAGCACCTTCACCATAATCTATGTTGTAATAACCAATAGATGGTTCAAATTCGATGACATTACTTACGTCAACTTTAACGTCGGCAAATGTAATTAGAGGAGTTCCCCAGAATCTGACACCCATACCGAATCTTCCGCCCGTGTCATATGCACTGACATTCAAGCAAAGAACAAAAATACTGAGTAATAAAAATTTTTTCATAATTTCTCCTTTTTGGTTAAATTAAATATTATAAGTATATGATTTTATGTCAAGAGGAAGGGGCATATTTTTGAATTCCGAATACGTTAAGTATTTTTTTTCGGACAAACACTATAGTTTAACTTATTTGACCGGTTCCGAATAATGATTTTATTTTTTAGAATAGATCTCTTAAGGTGCTTATCTTTAACGAGCTGTATTTGTCAACAATTAAATCGGCTTTTTTTAAGTCCTGGGTTCCGGTGTTGGGATTCCTGAAACCAACACATTTCATCCCGGAAGCTTTTGCTGCCTTAACTCCATTTTCCGAATCTTCGATTACAACACAATTTTCGGGTTTTGTATTCAGAAGTTTCGCCGCTTCGAGAAAAATATCGGGCGCGGGCTTGCCTCTTTCTATTTTTTCACCGCCAACGATTGCCGAGAAATAGTTGCTGATACCTAGTTTGTTTATTACCAGTTCTATTACTTCGGTAGGCGACGAAGAGGCAATACCGATTTCGATATTTGCTTTTTTGAGTTCGGAAAACAGATTAACGACTCCTTCAATTGCTTCTATCTTTTCGTTTTTGATATAATTGATATTACCGCCAACCTGCATGTTCACCAATTCCGGAACCGACTGCGGAAGACCGTATTTTTTCTTTATCGTGCTCCACATATCTTTATGGGTGGTTCCTATAAAGTTTCGATATTCATCTTCGCTTAAATTTATTCCTAAATCGGCAAAGATTTTTTCGTTAACGACCAGATGAAACGGTTCGCTGTCTATTATAACGCCATCTAAATCAAAAATTACGGCTTTTAACATTATTTACCTCGGAACATAACTTATCTGTTTTTGTCAAAACTTCAAGACCCGATTTGTTTTTTTAGAAAAATTGAACCACAAAGTACACCCTGATACGGTTGTTCCTCCCTACAGGGTAGGCAAAGAGCACAAAGATTTTAAGTTTTTTATTGTTTTTCTCCCACAACAACCCATTTTTTTAAACAACAAATTTCACAAATGAATTAACAATAGTTTTTAAAACAGAGTTTTTTTATTCGTGCAATTCGTGTAATTTGTTGTTACTCGCAGTTTTTTTGCGTGGTAGTGAGTTTTAAACAACAAAATATTTTTTCTCTTTGTGTCTTAGTGTTCTTTGTGTGAGAATAATTTGGTGTAGTGGGTCGGGTTTTAAACAACATTATCCTTTTTTCTCTGTGTCCTCCGTGCCTCCGTTTTAGAATTGATTTTTCAGGTTGGGTAGGGTAAAACAAATTGATTTTTTCTTTGAGACCTTTGCGTCTTTGTGGTAGAATCTATTTGTTCGTCAAAATTGTCGAATATTACAGAATTGTCGAAAAAATGTCATTCTAAAGCGGAAACAAAGGATTTAAAATAATGATTATATGTGTTTGATATTCAAGGTATTATGTGTATTAAAATTTTTATTTTGAAGGTGAGTAAAAAAATGGAACGGAATTTGTATTTAGTAGAATAGGAGTTAAAAATGAGAGGTTTAACAATGAAAAAGGTTGAAATTATAAAAGAAAAAAATAAAATAAAAAAGGAGGCAAAAATGAAAAAGCTGTTAGCGTTACTCATGTTGGTTGTGCCGCTAGTCATCTTAGCTCAAGCTGATGTTGGTGTTACCGAGGAAGAAGTCATTGTTGAAGGTGAAGTTGTTGGAGTAGAGGAGGTTCTGCCGCCTTATGGTGAAGTGAATGTGATTCAGGTTAAGATTAAAACGCAGAATAAGGAAATGCTGCAGGCTCATCTCGGGCCGGCCTGGTTTTTGGATGAGGATATTAAAGTGGGGGATAAGTTAAAACTCCAGGGATTGCTTAAAGAAAATCAAATTCAGGTGAGAGTGATGGAAAGGAACACGCATAGATATACCCTAAGAAATGAAAAAGGCGAACCTCTCTGGATAAGAACAAGACTTCAGGAAAAGAAATGTATCTATAATCCTGTTAGAGAGAAAACCATGAAGGGTAAAATCGAAGAATTGTATCTGACTGGAGAAGCTCTTAATCTGGAAGCCCATCTGCGAATCAGAGAGAATGAGAGGGTGAGGGTTCAGCTGGGTCCCGAATGGTTCCTCCGAAATAGAATTAGAGTCGGAGATGAGATAGAAGCAAGGGGTTCAGAGGTTGGTTTTGATGGCGGAAAGATATTGCTTGTACGTGAAATGAGAAATCTAAAGAACAAAGAGGAAGTGACTCTCAGAAACAGACTGGGATTCCCCGAGTGGGCTGGGAAAGAGGGAGAGCAACTGCATAGCAGGATTCGGAACCAGAAAAGAGACGGAAGTCATACAGGTGAAATGCAGCAGGAAAGATCAAGGGAAAAGGGTCGGACAGGGAAAAGGTAAGTAACTATGATTGTGAAAATTCATGAGATAATCGGAGGAGCAATCATATTGCTCCTCCCCTTTCTTTTATTGTCGAATATTTATGGTGGTGTCTCGGTATCTAATTCATATACAGATAACCTTTATTTCATAGGAGAAATTGAGAAAGGGGGTAATAAATCGGAAGTTGCTTCTTTTTTCGGCTATTCGGGATTATTTGATTTTGTTTACTCGGGTAATATCTCAATGATTGATTTCAATAAGGATGATATTTTCTTCGGTAATGGCTTAAGTCTTCAAAAGAAATTTTATCTTCCCGGACTGGGCAATAAGAATTACATATACCTCGAAGGTTATAATTTTACCACGCTAGCTTACAAAGAATATAGATTAAATGAAATTTCTGCCGGAGATTCCTTGCTGGTGAATCTGGGCAGATATTTGTTGTTTGCGGGAACGCAGTTTGATTATGCAAACTTTGATTCTGACTCTATAGAGGATTATATTAAAGGAGGGTTAAAATCATACCTATCGCTTCCGATGCCGTACTTTTATCTTGTTCCGGGCGGCAGCACAGGTTTAATGTTGTATGGAAATGAAATGCTCCCTTACTATATGTTTTTGCTTTCTATGGATTTCCCTTTGACGGGTGATTTCGCCTTCTCTGTTTCGGGTTCTTATTTTAAATTATCTGAGCCAGGGGACGATTATCCTCTTTCGGATTCCCTTCTTCTGGATCCTTTTTTTGAGAATGAGGGTATATTAAGAAACGCAAATCTTGCCCTTTCTGTTACAAAGTCATTCGCGGAAGAAAATTCCTTACTGAATTTATACTTAGAGCTTTTCAAGAGAGATTTTTTTGAAATAGGAAGCATACGCAGAAACGATTCGGGTTTTTTTGTTGATATTCAATTTACCCATATAATCAACAATAATTTATCGTTGTTTGTGGGTCTGAATTCGATTGTTAACAGTTCTACAATAGAAAACTTAAATTATACAAAAAACAGCATTGACGGAGGAATTCAATTGATTTTCTGAAGAAAATTGTTAAATTACTGTAATGAAATCAAGATTTATAATTTTATTTTTCGTATTTACCATTACAGGAATTCTGGCTTTTCTTACGGTCAAAATAGCAAACAGGAATATTGAAGAGACATATAAAGACGGTTACAGAACAACGTTTCAGTTGTTATCCGTTTTGGCTGATAATTATCTGGAAAGCGAGAAAGAACTCAACAGAATAGAAATAAACAATTTAAAAGAAAAAGGATATAATATTCTAAAGAGACAACTAAAAGACCCTGCTGCGCCTCTCGATGAAGATATTGATGGCATATGGATTTTCAATGATTCTTTAATAAAAGGAATAACCAGATATAATGAACTGGAGGATGTTATACTGGATTTTTACAATCGTGAATTAAAGGATAAAATTTATGGGACTCTTTTAAATATTGAAAATAATCCTTTTTATCTGGTCAATATCAGTGAAAGGGGTTACAACGTACTCTTATTATCAAAAAAAGGTTACGGTAGGGCTATCGGAATTACCAAAGTTCTCGATTCGCTGGTAGTTTCTTCTAACCTTCTTTATTTCTCGATACTTGATGAGAATAACTCTCCCGTTGTTTATAGCTCTCTTTATGAGGGGTTTCTTCCTATTGAAGGGGAAGGAAGTCATGTTATTGCGACCCCTGATGGCAATATATTCCAGATTGAAGAAAAAAGAAACGGTGGCAGTATAGTTGCCGGTTTTTCCATGAAGCCCCTTGAAAGAATAACTACAACGAACAGATTTTTACTCATATTGGCTATATCCGGTTTTGCAGTATTAACAGGTTTTCTTTTATACAATTTTACTAAATTCGAAAATTTCAGAATGGATAAAGAAAGAGAGATCCGTCACCTTGAGGAAATCGGAGCTCTGTCTTCGGGTTTTTCTCACGAATTGCGAAATTCTCTTAACACTCTTTCGTTGCTTTCCAAAAATATCGAGGGAGAGCAGGGTGGAATCCTCAAAGAAGAAGTAAAGAGAATGAATGTTGTTATGGATTCGATTAAATTATTGATACTATCTGAGATTGATAGGAAAACAGTCGATATCGATAATACGATTGGAGAAGCCATATCGCTGGTTGATAATAGAAATAGTTCCGTAAAGATTAAATTGGAGACGCTGAGTGAATTGAAAATACAGGGAAATCGACCTTTATTGATATCCGCGTTTTCCAACATAATTAAAAACGCAGTGGAGGCAGACGCCAATAAAATAACAATAATGATAAGAAAAGTAGGAAATATTATTAGAATCTTATTTGTAGATAACGGAAAGGGAATTGAACGGGAGAAAATTAGCAGGGTTTTTGAACCCTTTTATTCGGATAAAAAGCAAAGCGGTTTGGGTTTATATTTAGCACGTAAAATTATTGAAGCTCATGGTGGCAGTATAAGGCTTGAAAGCGGAAAAGAAACCAGGGTGGATATACTTTTACCCTTGAAGAGATAAAATGAATATTTTGGTCGTAGAAGATGAAGCGAATCAGAGAAAATTATTAAAAAAGATACTTTCAAAGGAAGGGTATGTAATCGAAGAGGCTGGCAGTGGGGAACAGGCTATTAGTCTCTTCTTTAAAAGTAATTTTGATCTGGTTCTTCTGGATAGAAAATTACCCGATAAAACAGGACTTGAAGTTTTAAGGGATATAAAAAAAATAAATCCTATCGTTCCCGTTATAATTATTACTGCTTTTGCCAATGTCGATAATGCTGTGGAGGCTATGAAAGAGGGAGCATTCCATTATTTGACCAAGCCCATCGATTCGGATGAGCTTACGTTGATTATTAAAAAGGCATTTGATAATCTAAACCTAAAAAGAGAAAATATAGAGCTAAGGGAATGTTTGAAAGAAAAATTTCAATATGATAAAATCATTTATAATTCCGGAGTTATGGAGGATATGATGTCCCTTATTTTCAGGGCATCCAAGAGCGACGCCAACGCTCTCGTAACGGGAGAAAGCGGGACGGGTAAGGAGCTTGTTGCAGGTGCCATTCACAATCTTTCCGATAGAAATGAAAAACTTTTCGTTACCGCGCATATTGCGTCTCTTGCTGAGACGCTCGTAGAATCGGAATTGTTCGGGCATGAAAAAGGCGCTTTTACCGGTGCCGATAAGAGGCGTATCGGTAAGTTCGAGTTTGCTTCCGGTGGCACAATATTCCTTGATGAGATAGGAGAATTGCCGAAAGGTATACAGGTTAAGTTACTACGAGTAATAGAAGAGAAAAAAATAATCAGAATAGGTTCGAATGAAGAGATGCCCATCGATATAAGATTGATATGCGCTACCAACAGGGATATAGAAAAAGAAGTCGAAAAAGGTAATTTCAGAGAAGATTTATATTATCGTTTGAATGTAATAAGGATACAGGTTCCGCCGTTACGAAACAGAAAGGAAGATATTCCTTTACTCGTATCACACTTTATAAAGAATCAAGAGAAGAAGGAGGGAAAAAAAGTTAAAGGAATTACTGATAAAGCGCTTAAGAAGCTTCTTAAATATGATTTTCCCGGTAATGTACGGGAACTTGAAAATATTATTAAAAGAGCAATAGTCTTTACCAGAAATGATTACCTGGTGGAAGAAGATATTCCCTTATCCGTTGATAAAACATTAAGACATGGCGGTAAGTTAAAGGATACAGTAGAGAGTGTTGAGCGGGGAATGATAACCGGAGCACTTAAGAAACATGAATGGAACCAGAGTGAAGCTGCAAAAGAGCTGGGTATCTCCGAGCGGACGATAAGATATAAGATAGGGAAATACAGTATCAAGAAGTCTTAGGAAAAATAATAATCCAACACGTATATACCAAGTGAACAGAGTTGCAAATCAATGGAAATGTAAAAATCAAATTTCAAAATGGAAAATCACAAATCAAAGTTCAAAAATTTCTTTTGCCACAGAGGACACAGAGCTCACACAACACCCCACTTTTCGTTGTGTTAATTTAAAAACCATCACACAATCCCTAAGATTAATGATAAATAACACTAATTATACTAATAGAAAAACAATAAAAAAATCCTTTTAAATCTGCGTTCATCTGCGTCCTGTCATTTTTAGTTTTTACATTTTTATATGTCATTTTGCTTTTTAATTTTTGATATTTAATTTCCGTTGTCTAATACCATTTCTTCTTTACCGTTTCCCTCTGAATATCCTTCAATGTATCTCTTGCTATCCATCTGGCGGTTTTTGAGTCCATTTTTTCCAATTCTTTTGCGAATTTTATTACTTCTTTGTTCAAATTTTTGTTTCTTTTTCCTATGTTCCTGAGTGCCCAGCTTACGGCTTTCTTGACATAGTTACGCTCATCCGTTGCGGCATTTTTAATTATAGGGAAGAATTCCATTAGTTCATCGTCTTTCATTTTCTTATTGTGTACTGCAATACACGCGATTAACGAAAATGCAGTTCTTTTGACGAATTTTTCTTTTCTTTTGGACCATTCTTTTATCTTTTTTTGTACAAACGGCATTTTATCGAATAAATTCATGCAAACCTGGTCGCATACATCCCAGGAATTAAAATCGGCTACCCATTTTTCGGCTTCTTCCTCCGTGAGTTTATTTTCTTCTCCGATCATCGAAGCTAAGGTTTTCGTCTCGTCCAATCCTTTTTCCCATAACTCTCCGGCGAGTTTATGATTTTTTCCGATTTTCTTTGCCAATTTTCTTAAAGCTGGTATGGAAACTCCTAATCTATTTACTGTACTTATGCCGTAACGAGCCATTCCTTCTAAATTATCGGGATTGGCTTTATTTTTTAATTCTTTAACTATATCATTTATGGAATATTTCATTATAAATTAGCAACTCTCAGGATGATTTTTTCTCTTCCGAAAACGGATCATATCCGGGTTTTTTCAAAAGCTTATCGTATCTCGGCAGAATTTCATTTTTATACACTGTTTCTGCCCAGTCTTCGCGAGCTATCTCCCGGATATCTATAGAGACATGTTCTTCCGCTGTACCCGCAATATCAACAACTGATTTAGTAATAGCTTCAGCAAGTTTGTTCTTCTGTTCGTCCGTTCGTCCGGGATACATTTTAATTATTACATGAGGCATATGATTCTCCTTTTTTTAAATTGTAGAATATTCTCTGAGATTTGTCAAGGATTTGAAATGCTGGGCGATTAATGTTTTGTAGCAATGTAATACACATAGGGATTGCGAAATGAAATTTCATCCGCATTATTACAACCGGTATGGAAAATTATGCCAATGGAATGAGGGATTATTGGAATAAGAGGTTTTCTGAGGGGGGAAAGATATGGGGGATGGAGCCCAGTCAAACCGCTTACTATGCTCTCGATTTGTTCAAGAACCTTGGCGTGGAATCGGTTATCGTTCCGGGAGCCGGATATGGAAGGAATACAAAATTATTCTCGGAATCCGGGTTTAAGGTTGTAGGTATAGAGATATCAGATTGCGCAATAAAAGAAGCGTACAATTTTGACCCGAAAAGCAAATTTTATAATAAAAACGCTCTTGAAATAGACTCGATTGGTAAGAAATTTGATGCCATCTACTGTTTTAATGTTCTGCATCTTTTCAGGGAGAAGGAAAGATCTTTTTTTATAGAAAAGTGTGCCGGTGTGCTAAATGATTGCGGATTTGCGTTTTTTGTTGTGTTTTCGGATAAGGAGAAGAGTTTTGGTGAGGGTGAGGAGGTTGAAGAAAATACTTTTGAAAGTAAACCCGGGAGACCGGTGCATTATTTTACCCGGGAAGATTTGTTAACTCATTTCAATAGATATAATGTTATAGAAATAGGAGAGATGGAGGATAAAGAGAATCACGGGGAAATAGGAGAACATGTTCATTATCTGCGGTATATATTTTATGGTAAATAAACTGGAAAAATAGAACGCTTACCGAAGTACGGTTACTCTATTTTTTTTCTTCGGGGCCTCCGATGAGATTCTTAATTTCTTTAAGTAAATCTTTGGCTTCGATTGGTTTTTCCATGAAAACGTTCACAGGCATGTACTCCATATCCGTTTCCTGCCCCAGGTGAAATTTAGCCATATCTGCGTCCTGATTTACCGCAGTTATCATAATAATGGGAATTTCTTTTAAATTCTCTTCTGCTCTGATTCTCTCGCTTACCCATATGCCGTCGGTTTTTGTTTTCATCATGATGTCAAGTAATATAATGTCAGGAATTTTTTCCCGTACTTTTTTTAGTGCTTCTTCGCCATCTCTGGCAGTTCGGGTTGCGTAACCGTTTCCTTTCAGGATTATTTCCATGGTTTCTACAAAATCAAGGTCGTCATCCACAATAAGTATTTCTTTCGGCATTATTTCTCCCTTTTTTTGCTTTCCGGAAAATACACCTCTGCTGTAGTTCCCTTATTTAACGTGCTCTTTATTTTTATAGAACCTCCGTGTGCGTCAACTATTCTCTTTACCAGGGAAAGTCCCAATCCCACCCCTTCTTTTCTATGTTCGGGTCTGGCATTGTGTCCGCGGAAGAAGATGTTGTATATCTTTGGCAGTTCTTCTTTCTTTATGCCTATACCCTGGTCTTTTACTCTAAGAAGGAAGGAATTGTTTTCCTTTTTACCCGTTATCTTAACCATGTTTCCGGAATTACTGTATTTGATTGCATTATGAATTATATTTGCGAAGACTCTTCTGATAAGTTCCGGATTTCCGTAAATGCAGGGCGCCCTGTCGGCAATATTCCAGGTTAGTTTAATATCATTTTGCCGGGCATAAGAATCCAGTTCTTCGGTTAATGAGGAAAGTATTTCTTTTGTATTGATTTGTTCCATTTCAAGCTTTCCTGTTCCTTCTTCAAGATGAGAGAAAATCAACAGGTCGTTCAAAAGTTTTATGATATCTTTAATGCGAACTCTTCCTCTGGTTAGAAGTTCTTTCTGTTTTTCGGTATCTTTGTCGAGATACCCGTCCAGTATTACATTTATAATATTGTAAACTGAAGCCAGCGGAGCTTTTAATTCATGGGATACTTCATAGGTAAATCTGGTCTTTGCTTTTGTTAGTTCAACGGTTTTTGCGTAATGTTTACTGCAAGCCGTCTTGGCTTCCTCGGAATGTTTTCTTATGTTTTTCAGGGTTTCAATTAGTGATGTCATGTTGGATTCTAAATCCTTATGCCAATCCCGGATTCTATCCAGGTGACATTCCGGGTCATTAATGTTACATTTTTCGGGTTTCATATTCTTTCAC
>Ga0315548_1001615_pt1 | contig 18658 bp, 16 predicted proteins | sample SalMarSW160110MG_2_FD_202540 | JGI IMG/M metagenome (GOLD analysis project Ga0315548, IMG submission 202540) | Salt marsh sediment microbial communities from the Plum Island Ecosystem LTER, Massachusetts, United States - Salt Marsh Sediment SW1601-110 ...
AGGATACAACGACACTGGTGTTATTGCTTCTTTCTGGGATGTTAATACCACAGGTCAGTTAATCAGTGACGGCGGGGAAGGCAAAACCACCGCTGAAATGCAGACCATGAGTACATATTGGGGTTGGGGGTGTGACCCACAGGTATGGACAATCGATGAGGGGAATGATTACCCCCACCTTGCCTGGGAAAATAATCTTGGCGAACCTATTTCGCCCACATTATCCGATTTGCTGGATGGAACTGGTACCCAAAATGACCCTTACCTGATTTATACCGCTGATGAGCTTAATATGATAGGGTTATTTTCGTGCTTTAACAAGCACTTTAGGCTTATGGTGAATATTGACTTAGGTGATTTCTCAGGTACACAGTTTAATATCATTCCGGTGTTCACCGGTATTTTTGACGGGGCTGGCTACACGATTTCCAATTTCACATACACTACGACTGACACCGACTATATTGGCCTTTTTGGTCATGTCGATGGCCCGAATGCAGAGATTAGGGATTTGACTTTAATCGAACCTCATGTTAACGCAGCAGCTGATTACGTTGGATGCCTTGTTGGCTTCCTGAGAAATGGAACGATTATTAATTGCGACGTCGAAGGCGGCAGTGTGTCAGGATATTCTTTTATCGGTGGGCTCGTGGGAGTCAATTACGAAGGGACGATTGAAAACTGCTGTTCCACAGGCAGCGTTATAGGTGTTTGGTACATCGGCGGGCTGGTAGGAGGCAATTGGGAAGGCACGATTTCGGACTGCTATGCAACGGGAAGCGTTGCGGGAGTTGATGATGATGTCGGCGGGCTGGTGGGTGACAATTACGGCACGATAACTAATTGCTATTCCACAGGCAGTGTTAGCGGAAGAAATTCTGTTGGCGGGCTGGTGGGAGATAATGGCGGGATGATTTCAAACTGCTATGCAACAGGAGATGTTTCAGGAGATGTATACGTTGGCGGGCTGGTGGGAGACAATGGCGGGATGATTTCAAACTGCTATGCAACAGGCAGCATTACAGGAAACGATTATGTCAGCGGGCTGGTGGGACGCAATTACAAAGGCACGATTTCGAATTGCTATGCAACAGGTGAGGTTTCAGGAGATCGGTGGGCCCGCGGACTGGTGGGATACAATACAGGCACAGTTACTGCTTCTTTCTGGGATGTGAATACCTCCGGCCGGACAACAAGTTATGGTGGAGAGGGTAAAACTACAGCCCGAATGCAGGATATCAACACATTTCTTGATGCCGGCTGGGACTTTGTATGTGAGACAGAAAACGGCACAGATGATGTGTGGATGATTAATGAGGGAGTAGATTATCCGAAATTAGTCTGGGATGTAGGGTGTTTTCCATGTGGGCACGAAGATTATGATGAATGGCTTGCTGTTGGTAAGCCGCTCTGCTGGTGCTGTCCGAGGCAGTGTCATGGTGATACAGATAATCGGAAGGAAGGCAGCGCTAAGACCGGATACTTCTATGTTCATTTCAAAGACTTGAACCTGCTGATATATGCTTGGAATATAAAAGAGCCACCTGATGGTCCGGGGATTGCCTGGCCGGACCCTAACATCTGTGCCGACTTTGACCATAAAGCAGAGGGCAGCACAGAGACCGGATACTACCGTGCCCATTTCAACGACTTGAATATCCTTTTGAGCAATTGGAATATAAAAGAGCCGCCGGATGGGCCGGGTATTGAGCCCAACTGCCTGGATTGTCCATAATGCAGGCTGCCATAAGACAGGCCAATGTCTCGGCGAAGGCCAAAGCCGTTTAGAATTTTCGAGGCCACAGGTGCGAGAGTGAATCTCTGATTCGCCCTGTTATTTGAGCCAGAAGGATTTTGCGGCTAAGAGATTTTAATTGCGGGTCATCGATGGACTCGCGATGAGCTAAATCCAGGGCGTAGTCGAGTCTTTTTGAGGCATCAGATAATCTGCCCATTTTGAGGTATACAAGGGCAGAATCCCGTAACGCAGGAATATGCTCGCTGTTGATATCAAGTGCGTTGGCAAAGAATTCCGCGGCTTCTTCTAAAGCGCCATTCATGGCCCTGATAAGGCCGAGATAGTAGTAGGCATCCGCATTGGCGCAATTGATATCGATAGCCCTTAGCAGGCAATGTGATGCATAATCGAGCTCGTCGATTGCCAGAAACATCGAGCTCAGAGAAACGAGTATATCATCATCTTCTGGGAAAGTTTTCAGCTCGGAAATCAGATATGCCCTGGCCTGTTGTAATTTGTTTGTCATTAACGCATATTGAGCCAGCCGGTAGTATGGTCCTGTTAGTGAATCATCAGCGTGTAACGCCTGGTTGTACAGTTTTATTGCCCGCTGAAAATCTGCGTTGTTGAAGGCAATTTCTCCCAGCTGAAACAATGCCGGTGCAAAATCGCTTCTTAGCTCAAGCAGCCGATTGAACTTTTCCTTCGCCGATTCGATATCACCGGATTCGAGTAAAAACAAACCGAAATCGAGGATGGCGTCGGTGTCACCCGGGTTGGTTCGAAGCTCTTCGAGAAAATACTCACGAGTGCGCTGGCTGTCCCCGTCGGACCAGTAGGCCTGGGCGATTCGGTAGTTAATTTGCGGGTGGTTTGGCTCAAACTCGGCTGTCTTTAGCCAGCAGCGAATAGCTTTTTTAAACTGGCCCCGAGCATAGAGACTATTGCCGATATTGTAATAGCAAAGTGCACAATCCGGATTTATCTGCTGGGCAAGATAAAACATCTGCTCAGCCAGGTCGTGCAGTCCCATCTCAGTATAAGTAATTATCCGGTTGCAATAGCACGGCTCAAAGCCAGAGTCGAGCTGCTGGACCTGCTCGAAGGTATCGATGGCTAAATCATATTGGCCTGTCCGAGTGTAATCAACCGCCAGCGAATTTAATATCTCCAAATCTTCGGGATTTAACTGCAGCGCAGTTTCGTATTCACTTATTGCGTCCTCAAACCTGTTGAGGGAATCCAGGGTCAGGGCCTTGTTGAAGTGCAGCGAGCTGTTAGAAGGATTTATTTCGAGAGCTGTCTCCAATTCGTCGAGGGCCTGTGATATTTTGCCATCTTCGTAAAGCTCAAAGGCCTTATGTGCCTTTCGCTCAGCTTTATCGTAAGAGCCAAATGTCATATCTTCTAAGGTCATATAGAACAACCTTTGTTAATTATCAGGTAACTCATCACCAAAACGGTTTATCGCCCATAAAATACCCTTGAGTTAGTGGTTTTTGTCGGCTTGATAGTTTTTTGCCCGCGGCAAAATTTTGCTGGTAATCTGGGTTATAAACTCTTACAATTGCAATAGTTAGCAAGCAGGTCGATTGATGAATCGAGTCTGAGCAGTTGTTTTTCTGGAAAGCCGCTGTCAATAGTCTTATAATATGCAGTTGCCATGTGGCTTGTGAACTAATATAAGTTCGTTCGTACTACCATAGTAGCGAACGTTGTTTCGTCCTTCGCAGCCCCCAAGGGGCGGAGAATGGATTGGAGAAGTGAAAGTATGATTAAAGAAATAAAAGGCCAGGTAACAGCCGGCAAGGGCAATTACGCTATCGTGGTTAGCAGATTCAATGAGTTTATAACCTCGAAGCTGCTTGGCGGTGCTGTAGATTGTCTTCAGCGGCATGGTGCTTCCGATGAGCAGATAACCGCAGTCTGGGTGCCGGGCGCCTGCGAAATTACGCAAGCAGCTAAAAAACTCGCACTAAGCGGCAAGTACGTTGCAGTGCTTTGCCTCGGTGCGGTCATGCGTGGTCAAACTGCCCATTACGAATATATCTGTCAGCAGGTATCACGGGGTATCGGACAAATCAATTACGAGTCAACCACGCCTGCTGTATTTGGTGTGCTGACCTGTGATACGCTCGAACAGGCGGCTGAAAGAGCCGGTACGAAGATGGGCAATGCCGGTGCCGATGCAGCAAGGACAGCCATGGAGATGGCTAACGTAATCAAACAAATATAAGTGGTTCGTTGAGTACGGGCGGTTCGCGAACCGCCCCTACAAACTATGAACTTTGACAAGAGAACAAAGGCCAGAGAGCTGGCAATGCAGGGATTATATCAGCTCAATGTGCAGGGTCCGGACTTGCTGGAGTTTTTAGAGGAGTCCTTCGCAGAGGACCAGGCCGATGAAGTCGTCCGTAAACTTGCCTTGGATTGGACAAGGCAAACATGGGAGAACCTGGCTCAGTGCGACGAGCTGATAGCTGGTTCGGCAATAAAGTGGCACTTCGAAAGATTATCACCTGTTGATAAAAGTATTTTGAGATTGGCGGTTTTTCAGTTGAAATTTTGTCTGGATATTCCGCCTAAAGTTGTGATAAATGAGGCAATCGAGCTTGCTAAAAAGTTCAGCACGGATAAGTCGCCCGGCTTTGTTAATGGTGTGCTTGATGCCGTCTTCAAAAAACTATATGCAGAGAAGCAAACAACCTAAGGCAGATTCGTACACAGATAATATTCGTTGCTCAATAGACGAGAATCAAAGATGAGAATAATTGCTGTATTAAACCAGAAAGGGGGAGTGGGAAAAACCACGACGGTGGCCAATACCGCAGCGGCCCTTGCTGCTATGGGCTTACGAGTTGCCGTTATTGACCTTGACCCCCAGGCGCATCTGACCATACACCTTGGCTTGGAGCCGCAAAAGGCCAGTGTCGGCTCCTACGAAGTTCTGGTCAAGCAGGCCAGCTTTGAAAAGGAGCTTATAATTGTGCGTCCCAATCTCTGGCTGCTGGCTGCAAATATCAACCTGGTTGGCGCTGAAACCGAGCTCGTAAGTGTGGTCGGCAGGGAAACCATTTTGCGAGAGGCCATCACGGAGGTTGGGGACAAATTCGATTATTGCCTTATTGATTGTCCTCCTTCGCTGGGCTTGCTGACCCTCAATGCTCTTGCTGCAGCCGGAGAAGTCTTGATTCCGCTTCAACCACATTTTTTGGCGCTTCAGGGATTTGGAAAGCTGCTGCAGACCGTTGAGCTTGTCAACAAAAGGATTAATCCGAACCTGAAAGTCAAAGGAGTTTTGCTGTGTATGTTCGACAGCAGGGCCTCGCTTCCAAAAGAGGTTAAGTCTGATATCGAGCAATTCCTTGAAAATGCACGCGAGACCAATTGTGCCTGGGCACAGGCAACGATTATACCTGTTTATATCCGAAGAAATATCAAATTGGCTGAGGCACCCAGCTATGGCAAAACAATCTTTGAATACGAGCAAGGTTGCCACGGTGCTGAAGATTACGCAAAAGTAGCCGAATTTATACACTCTCAATCCAGTGCGCCGATGCAGTCGGATACGACCCCCGCCGTTTTGCTTGCCCCTCTGCTTCTTGCGAAGCAAGGCGAGGGGCTTCGCAAAGACGAGGCAGCGGGGGCCGCCGCTGGAGAGAATCAAGTCAAGCCACCCATCGAAATCAAGTCAATATCAACTTCTGGCTCACAATCGCCGATAGGAATTCCGCAAACCGGCCAAACGCAAGAATTACGAAATTCAGATTTTTAACGGACGATATGGAAAGTTGGGTGATATAGGACTCAAACCTGTGACCTAACGAGTTCTTCGGTGCACCGTAGCAAATCCATAACTTCATATTTTATTAAAGCTTGTATTCTACAGGTTTTTGTAGGGGAATAAAAATCACCAAATAGTTGCAATAAAAAACATTGCTATCTCGTCTTAGATAGTGAAATTGGCCATAATGTTTGGTCTTTGGAAATTTGATTTCTGATTTAAGAAAGGAGCATAAAAATGAAAAGGGCATGTTTAGTAATTTTGGTGGGTTTAATCGTTGCCTGCATTTCGGTACCCGTGGCTGCCGAGCCCAACCAGCCCAAAGGTGCATATGGCCTTAAGGCCGGCAAGATGCATGGAGGCCCCCGCAGGGAGGGTGGTTATATAATCGGGATGGTTTTGAAAATGAAGGAAGAGCTTGGTCTTAGCGGCAGTCAGATTGAGCAGTTAAAAACTCTTAAGGGCGAAGTTAAAGAGCAGATGAAGACCGGCCAGGAAGCTATGAAGGCCAAGAGAAAAGCCATGCAGGAAGCAGTAAAAGCCGGAGCTGAAGAGAGTGCAATTCGCGCTGCAGCGGCGGAGCTTGGTAAAGCGCTTGGCGATGAGGCGGTCCTCAGGGTTAGCACCAAAGCAAAGATAGATGGAATTCTGACAGAGGACCAGAAATCAAAGCTAAAAGAGCTGAAAGGACAATGTGCCAAAGGCAAACCTGGACCTGGTGAATGTACAAAAGACCGCAAAGGTCCTGGAATAAAAGCAAGGGACCCAGAGGCAATATTTGCGAAGATTGATACTAATGGAGATGGTGTTATCAGTCTTGAGGAGTTTAAGGCTCATGGAGGGCAGATGAGAGAGCGTTTTGCCGGCGCAGGGCCGAGAGGGCCAATGCGACCAAGAGGGCCCAAAGGCCACTGGGGACGAGGACCCGGTAATCCTATAAATCAGCCAGAGGATTAAAAGCTTAAGATTCGTTGTTGGTTTCAGTGGGGGACAGGTTCGACGGGGAATTGCCGAACCTGTTTTTTTATATTAAAGAATGGGCGATACAGGGTTCGAACCTGTGACCTCACGGGTGTGATCCGTGCGCTCTAACCAGCTGAGCTAATCGCCCCGACAATTGGGATTATAACTTATTAGCTGCAGATTATCAATCGGAAACCCTGACTATCACATGCCCCTGCGTCTCCCCCCACGTCTGCTTGTCGAAGACAAGAGTGGGGGGCAGCGAGCGGGTCAGACAAGTCCACCGGGCGTAAGGCGGACAAGTTAAGCTGGGACAAGGTTAACGCGTCCGAGTTTAACGCCTTTTAGACTCAGAATATTTTCCGCTGTTCTTTTGATTTCGTCCACGCGTCCTCGAAGTACAATAATCTCCATACAGCTGTGCTCGTCCAGGTGAATATGCATGGAAGAAATCGTTTGCAAAAGATGAGAATGCTGTAAGTCGGTGAGTTTCTGCATCAGTGTTGTCAAATGATGGTCGTAAACCAGAAATACGGCAGCAATTGCCTTTGTTTTCGGATGGCTTAAGCTCTCAGCACTTAGCTGCTGGCGGATTAAATCGCGTATGGCCTCTGAGCGGTTCTCATAGCCCTGTTTGGCGATGAGCTTATCGAACATAGAAAGCAGCTTTTTGTCCAGTGATACCCCTATGCGCTCCACTTGAGTCATTTCTATGCTCCTGATAATAGTGAAACTGCAAGTATGTTTTACTATTTACTCGTTACGTTAAATATATCCAAAAATTTTATAAAGTAAAGCCCGTATTGTTTTTGAATCAGGTCTTGACGTTGTGATGTTGGGAGCTTAAATTGTGAAAGGATTTTTTTCGATTTAGGTGGAACTATCCAATAATGACCGCTGAGCAAATAATCGGGTTTTTTGGGATGAGACCTTTACCGCGGGAGGGTGGCTTCTATGTTGAGACATATCGATGCCGGGAGAAAATCGAAAAGATGGCACTGCCCCCGAGATATGCTGGTGACAGAAGGTTCAGCACCGCTATTTTATATTTGCTTACACCAGACGCATTTTCAGCTCTGCATAGAGTAAACAGCGATGAGATATTTCATTTTTACTTAGGCGACCCGGTAACGATGCTACGGCTTCATCCGGATGGGGCCAGTGAAATTATTACTTTAGGGCACGACGTTTTAAGCGGTCATTATGTGCAGGTAATCGTGCCGCGGGATAGCTGGCAGGGCTGTTTTTTAAATGAAGGCGGAGAATTCGCCTTAATGGGAACAACCGTTGCGCCAGGCTTTGAAACTTCCGATTTCGAGCCGGCGCAGAAGCAGGACTTGTTGCAGCGGTACCCCAGCCGGCGAGATTTGATAATCAAGCTGACCCTCCGACGCCCTTCGGGCTATGGAGGGCAGGCCGGCCATCAGTCCCGCTACGGCTCGGAAATCCTTCGCCGAGACGAGTAATATGTCATTTTTTTATATCACTTCAAGTCTGCGGAGGACAGTCTTTGTCCATCGCGAGCTGCGAATCTGTGAGAAAATAAGAAATAACAACGCCAGTAATCCATATCCGCCGAACCGTAAATAGTAAAGAGCGGTGCTGAATATATTAGTTTTTTCGACATTGTGCCACATTAGCAGCTCACAAGGCGTATATATCACTCCAGGGATATGACCAAATGATATTTGGCCGAGTAATAAAAGAACAACCATAATCAAAGACAGGAAAAATGCCCGACTTATATGGTTTATTCCGCCGAGTCTGCCTATCAGCGAGACCTTCAGGCTGAACAGCATACACAGGCAATAAAGTACAGCTGTTAATACAAGAAAACCATTAACGATACGAATGGTCCAGTATAAGTGCCTGGAAGTTACGCCAAAAGGAAAACCCCGCGTTTCTTCGCTTTGTGAAGCAGCTGGCGAGGGTTGCTGGGGTTCTTCGACCGGCTTGTTTGGTTCTGCAGCCACCTTTTCTGCGGCCTCTTTAATATTTTCTGCCTGTCCAGCCACAGATTGCTTTTTAATCTCTTCTGCCTTTTTGCATTCAGCAACAAGTTTATTACATTTGGCTTTATCACAAGGCGCAATGTAACCACGGTCAACAAGCCAGAAGGATACCTGCAGCACAATAATACAAAGTAACACAATTATAAAGAAAAAGTTTTTCCACCCCCTGAACACTCCAACGGCCTCAAGGCAGTCGGTTGTGTCGAGCAAATTATTTTGTTTGGTTTGAAACTCATCCATTTTTAAATCTCCTAAATCTGGTTAATTGACTATCTGCCATTTCAAGGGGCATTTAGTATTCAGCATCAAGCATACCTTTTTGGATTATTATGTTTTGTGTTTGTTATAAGTGCAAGGAATTTATTTTTCATCCTTTGTGGCCTCGTGCTACCTGTGGCACAAGCTACGTAGCGGGCTTCCAGCCTTCGCGTAGCCACCGTGTATAGGAACGGGGGCGGAGCAAGGTCGGCGGAGTAGGCACTTCGCAGAGTAGCAGATACTACTGGCTATTTTTCTTGCAATGTGCCGGTTTTTGCATATACTTTTATACTTTGTGATTGGTGAGTGGCGATTGGTAATTGGGCAGCGGTAATTATTTAACGCTGCTGGCAGGGATTTAGCCAATTGTCATTTACCTGGTTTTTGGAGTAGAGCTATGAATTTGATGAAGTGGTTTCGCAAGAATAACAAGAAGATAATGGCAATTGTTGTCGTCGTTATAATGTTCGGCTTTATAGCCGGCCCAACCCTGCGATATTTCGCTCGCGTAAGAACAGGATGGAGCGGCGCGGTGGCCTACTATGCTGATAACAAGAAAATAACAAGAGACAATATAATCTCGGCCAATCAGGAACTGGAAATTTTACGGTCTCTGGGGGCGGATGGTCTATTAAGGACCCAGGATTTACGGGCAGTTTTGTTGGGCGGGCTGTTGTTTTCGCAGCAGAGAACCTCGCCGGCACTAATCGATCGCATAAAGAGAGCGATAACAGCAAATGGGTACGCAATCAGTGATAAACAAATCAGCGATATTTACAATCATTCTATGCCTGCTGATTATTATTGGTTTCTGCTGAAAAAGGAAGCACATCTCGCAGGAATTATGGTGTCGAAGGAAGAAGTGGGCAGAACGCTCGGACAAATACTACCTCAGCTATTTAAAGGAGCCACATATTCGCAAATAATCCGGTCTCTGATAGACAAACAGGGAGTTCCGGAAGATCGGATACTGGCAACATTCGAAAAGTTGCTGGCGGTATTACAGTATTCCCATATGACTTGCTCGAATGAAAATGTGACGAGAGCACAGGTAATGCACATGGCGAGCTGGGAGAATGAAACCCTCAATGTTGGACTTGTAGAATTTGAGTCATCTGTGTTTGCCGAGGCTGCTTATGAGCCAAACGAAGCCGTATTAGCCGAACATTTTGACAAGTACAAGGAGATTTTAGCCAGGACGCCGACCGAGGAAAACCCATATGGCTTCGGATACAAACTACCTGACAGAGTTCAGCTTGAGTATATCGCGTGCCGGCTTGATGATGTTTCGAAAATAGTAACGCCGCCTACAAATCAGGAGAAGGAACGATATTACCAGAAGAACATAAACATAAAACAATTCAAAAAATCAGTCCCATCGGACCCTAATGACCCAAATTCGCTGCGAATAGAACGAACTAAAAGCTATGCAGAAGTGGCAAGCTTTATTTCAGACGGGCTTTTGCAGGACAAGATAAATTCCCAGGCAGAGAAGATAATACAGGAGGCTAAGACACTCACCTCCGTGGATTCTTACGAAAACAAGAAGGAGGGCGATTATACAGCTACCGCCGAGCAGTTGGGCAAAAAGTACAAAATCAAGATATACACGGGGCAGACAGGCCTGCTTGCGGCAACGGATTTTCAGGCCGACAGGAATCTTAGAATGTTGTACCTGGGAAGTTATGGGAATATTCCGGTGAGTTTGCTCCAGATTGTATTTGCTGTTGATGAGCTTAAAGTCAGTGACCTTGGACTCTTTAATATGCCGGAGCCGAAAATGCATGAAAATATCGGGCCGTTAAGGGATTTGTTTGGAAAGATAATGGTACTTGTACGTGTAATTAAAGCTGAACCGGCTTCTGAACCACAAAGCATAGACCAAACATTCATCACTGATGGGCTTGTATTGGACCCGAACGAGCATCCAGAGAGTGAGAATGTTTACTCAGTAAGAGAGAAAGTGACCAAGGATTTGAAGGAGCTTGCCGCTATGAATACAACCGGAAGTAAAGCTGAAGAATTTGTTAAGCTGGCTGAGAAAGACGGCTGGGACAGCGCAATTAATAAATTTAATGACCTCTATGGAGAACAGGTCAGAAATGACCCAAACGAGCCTAATGTATTCCGGGTACAAAATCTTACAGGCTTGCAGAGGGTTTCGAATGCAACATTGCGAACATTGGCCGTTCAAAACGCTGGCGACCCCTTGCCGCAGCCGGTAATGAATGAGGTTACAAAACAATTCGTAGATAAGCTTTATTCATTTGTGCCGCAGGATAATAATAGTGTTGACACCGCTGGCTTAATTATAGAGTTTAAGCCGGAAATGAGCTTTTATATTATCAAAGATATTTCGGTTCAACGCCTTGACCAGGCAAAATATGAAAAAATCAGAACGCGGCAGTTATATAGGGAGGGCCATGCCCAAACACAGAGCATGGCGGCAGAATACTTCAACCCTGAAAACATATTAAAACGTATGAAATTTAGATGGGCTAAGAGCGATGAAGAAACGACAGATACCAATACACTGCCGGGTTCAGAGGGGTCATTTTAATGCCACGGTATTCGAAAGAAAATAGGGTGCTATCTTTGTTGATTGTTGGATTGCTGGCCTGGCTTGTACCGGGTGCAGGCCATCTCATGCTCAAAGAAAAAAAACGAGCTATAATTATATTCGCAGCGGTTGTTTTGACTTTCTGTATAGGTTTATATATCGGCTCGATTGGTGTAATTGACTTGTTTGGAACGTCTGCAATCTATGTGAAAGTGGCACAATTTATGAATCCGCCTGTGGCGGTAGCTCTTGGGTATTGTACCGATGGCGGAGCTTACCCTGTTTACGGCTGGCCAAACGAAATTGGGCAGGTGTACACAATGACGTCTGGCTTGCTTAACCTTTTGTGCATTGTCAATGCTGTTTACCTGGCTTATTTGTGCAGAACAGAAATGGCTGGATGTTAAAATGTCGATGATTGCAGCTTTTGTGATGGCGAGCTTTACTGTGCCGGAAAAGATTGGTGCAGAGCCGCAGTCTATGTTGTGGCTGCTGCCATTAGCAGCTGCGATAGCCGTTGTCTATAAAGCCACAAAACTGCCGAAAATTACGGCCGGTAATTTTTTGAAAGAAACAGCGATTTTATTTTGCTCAATCGTTGTTATCTATACTATAGCGGCGTTGGTCTTATTTGCTTTGGCCTGGTTAGTTATAGAGTGATTGCCGGATTACTTAATCCGCCTAACTTATGGCGGATAAATCTGCTTATGTTGGGCTTACAAGTGTTTTACCCCATTGAGATAATTCTTCTAACGGGATTTAATCATTGCCCGCCGGTGAGTTATTTTTAAGCACACCTAATTCAACAAGGGCATTGAATGCGGCTTTTTGCTCCGCCTCTTTTTTATTTGTCCCCCAGGCGCTTGGAAAATGACGCTCTGCAATAGTTACTTCCAGCTCAAAACATTTATTATGGTCGGGCCCTTTTTCATCAAGCAGTGTATAAACAGGTATGGTGTTAAATTGCTCCTGGGTATATTGCTGCAATAAGGATTTGAAATTGCCGTGAGCTTGTTCTGCGCTGGCTTGCTCAATAAATGTGTCGAATGTTTTTAGTATAAAATTTTTCGCAACAGCGAGACCACCATCAATGTAAATCGCAGCTATAACAGCTTCCAATAAACCAGCAGCGAGAGAGCCTGACAGAGCTTTGCTGGAAGCCATGCCTTTACCAATTTTTAGAAATTGCTGCAGACCAAGACCGCTGGCGACCTGAGCGCACGTTTCCCGGGAAACAAGCATACTTTTTATTTTCGTCAGGTTTCCTTCAAGATAATCCGGAAACCGTTCGAATAGGATTTGACAAATCACTATACCTAAAATGGCGTCGCCGAGAAACTCCAGACGTTCATTACTTGACAGGCGATTATCAACAGCGGAGGAGTGTGTTAGTGCCTGGGCTAAAAGAGCGCTATTCGAAAATTTATAACCTATTATCTGCTCGATTTCTCGTAGAACTTCTTCCTTCATTTGGTTTTGTCCCACTTTCGCAAGGACCCTGTGAGCAGATTACGAATGCCGCTGTTTTTGCAATGGTCTTCGTAACCGGCTCAATAAAGACAGGATAGTATCGTGCAAAAAGAACCGGCTGTCAACCCCGTTGGAAATAACCAGCTCTGTTCTTTTTATAACCCCACCCATTAAAGCGAATTTTCTCCGTAAGGAGTCCCGAGGACTAACGGGGTCAAGCTCTTTAATCAGGTGGCCAATTTTTGCAACAGGTCACAAAAGGAGAACTCAACTTACCGGCTAATTAATCATTTGCAGACTTGCTAAGGCGACAAATTTGTCATCAGCAATTTCAAAGATTCCATCGAGACCGGTTACTGTGAAGATACCCCTTGTTGCGGGAGCAACGCTGCAGAAAACAAGCCGGTGGCTGCAATCGGCTAATAGCTTGCGCAACTTCAGTAACTTTGAAAGACTCGAAGAAGTTATAATATCGACCCTGGAAAAATCGATTACCACATCGCAGTCGCCTCTGTCGCGCACCATTTCGGTAATGGTTTTGAGTTCGTCGCCTATTTCCGGTTCCTGAGGCAGGTCCACAAGAATGATTTCTTCAGACCAATTTTGAATTCCCATTTTAAATTCTCCTTTTTGATTCAAAACAGTTTTTTCAAGTTATAAGTAATTATCGGCACAAGTTTTAGCCAAGTTAATCGTGGACACTACGCTTTTTTCAGATTTTTTTATTATTCTTACTTGATAGAAATCTCTGTGGATGATTGGAGGTTTTTTGATGTTTTGGCTGTCGCGCTAAAAATCTAACGATTCCCGGACCTAAGCAGCGGGTTAGATAAGGTTTGCCATTCACCATGGAATTATGGCAATTTTGAGAAAAGAGCGGCTTGGGCACGGACCAATTTTGCCGACCACTCCATATCCTGTGAAAATTATTTTGACAAATCTGCTAATTCACTTAACAATGTGCTCAGAAGGTGATTAAACTATCACTTGTGTAGGTCTTGCGAAGAATAGCCGCTGTTGGGAATCAGGCTTAATTCTTCCATTGTTGGTACTAGGGTATCAATTGTAAAATATGGTTGATGGGGTGCTGTTACAAAATAGCCATATTTTTTGTATCGAAAGGGCGGAAGTTCACAAGACGAAGGACAAATGGGTAAGCAATACTGAGAAGTCTGGGAAAAGGGAGCATAATGTATCCAATCATCCTCTTTGGTGCGTTTGGCTTACTCGAAAACCAATTCGCTTGGGGCCTGTCAGTAAGAATCTTAATTTTGTTTGTTTTTTTGGGTAACCATTGTTTGGATTACATATAAATGGTTTTGAGAGAAATCAGAAGGACGCTGGCTTTTTTCGCTAATATTCGGTTAGCTGATTATTTTATATGTTAAGAACATATGCAACATTTATAACTCTGTTTCGTTCGGCCGCTGATATTGTAATTATCGGCTGCGCTTGGATAGCTGTCTACTACCTTCGATTTTATTCGGGGATATTTAGTGTTACCAAAGGAATATCGGATTTTGAAGAACATTTGACTTTAGGGCTGCCAATAATATGCCTCTGCTATTTGAGTTGTTCGTGGATAGGGCTTTATAAAACCAAACGCATACATAGTATGCCTAAACAGCTTACAGACATTTTTAAAGTCAGCATCCTTAGCGGACTATTGATATTGGCGTTTCTCTATTGTACCCGGAGCCAGCCTTATTCACGTAAACTGTTGGTAATCTTCATTGCCATGTTATTTGCTGGACTGGTTTTTTCCCACCTGTTTACGATGGCCATAATGCGAAATTTGCGAAAAAAAGGGTATAATCTCCGCTATTATGCGGTTATAGGTGCGGGAAAGAAAGGGCAGCAACTTGTTCGGGATATCGAGCAAACTGGCTGGTTCGGACTAAAGTGTAGGTTTTTTGTGGATAATAATCCAAATCGTATTGGTACTGAGCTGCTGGGGGCGCCTGTATATGGCCCGGTTGAAAAATTAACTGAATTAGTCAAGGCCGAACATATAAATGAGGTCTACCTGGCTCTTAGTGGGACTGAGGCTCAGGCAGTCTATTCAACTCTGGAGCATTTGCAGTCGACAGGCATCACGGTTCGCATCATTCCGGATTGGGGCAATCTTATATCAATAAGTGATGCAAGAGCAGTGCCGGTTGGTTCACAGTTACTATTTTCTGCGGCAGATTCGCCATTAAGCAGCTATAACATCGTACTCAAAGAAGTCTTTGACCGCATAGCTGGGCTTATACTGCTATTTGCATTTGCTATTCCTATGGCAATAATTGCCGTGCTGATTAAGCTGACTTCCAAGGGGCCGGTTTTCTATAAACAAACGAGAATTGGGATGGACCAAAAAGAGTTTGAAATGCTGAAGTTTCGCACGATGACAGTTGATGCAGAGAAGGAAAATGGCCCACAATGGGCTAAGCCCCATGACCCCAGACGTACACGAATCGGTGCATGGCTGCGGAGTGCAAGTCTTGATGAACTGCCTCAGCTTGTAAATGTAGTAAAGGGGGAGATGAGTCTGGTTGGACCAAGGCCCGAGCGACCTCACTTTGTAAAGCGGTTCTCTCAAGAATACAAAAAGTATGTGCTTAGGTATAAGCTCAAAGCCGGAATGACTGGATGGGCGCAAGTACATAGCTTCCGCGGTGATACTTCTCTAAGAAAGAGGTTGCAGTATGATTTATACTACATTAGAAATTGGTCCTTTGGCTTGGACTTGTGGATTTTGCTGCAGACACCCTGGAAGATTATAAAAAGTAAAAACGCGTATTAAAATGAATTCTGAGCGGTCTGGTAAAAGTAGGGATATTCTTTACACATCAATCCTGCTGGCGATTGCATTGTGTGTTGGTGCATATCTTATTAGCACAACTGTTATTATCGCAAAAGATGGCGTAACTTTTATAGAGTATGCTAAAAGTTTACGTGCATCTCCTGTAAGCACAATGCTCCGCCAGGACCAACCCCCAGGTTATCCATTCTTGATTCTCACAGCATACAGAATGGCAGAGATTGCATATGATGACCTGTCACTATGGGGCTGGATTTATTCTGCTCAAATTGTGGTATTGATATTCAGGTTGCTTGCAGTAGCAACATTTTATTTCATTGGTAAAGAAATTGTAGGGCCGAGATTTAGTTTTCTGGCTGTCTTAATCCTTATCTTATTGCCTAAACCGGCTGAATATGGAAGTGATGCTCTCAGCGATTGGCCGCATATTTTCTTTTTGTCAACCGGTTTTTTGCTGTTGATACGCGGCGCAATAGATAAGAGATGGTGGCTGTTTGGTTTTGCGGGTCTGGCTGCCGGCTTGGGGTATCTTATTCGGCCTGAGTGTGCTCAGTTGGTTATATATGGTTTTTTGTGGTTGGGGTTGCAGTTTTTTTGGGCACAACGTGTTATAAGCAGACGCAAGGCAGTGTTTGCACTGGCTTTGCTGCTTGTTGGCTTTTTTGTTTTGGCTGGACCATATATGAGGTTGAAAGGAGCGGTATTTCCCAAAAAGCAGGTAAGTTGGTTTGCTCTGGCTCCACAATCCTGCGCAGGTTATGGGCAACAATCACAAATTCACTCAGATACTGTATATGCCGCCGGCTTTGGCTCATCAGATATTTTAGAAGGTTTTCGTAGGCTGGTGGAAAGGCTTGGCGATATCCTGATGTGGTTTTTTGTGCCGTTTTTATTAATAGGTATGTATGTGTATTTTAGAGAGAAGGGATGGAGCAAACCGGCGAAGTTTTTTATAACGGCATTTATTGTTTTGAATATACCTTTAATGATATGGCTATACTGCAAATACGGCTACATAAGCGGGAGGCATACTTTGCCGTTGGTGGCTTTTACAATTTTCTATGTGCCGATGGGTTTGCAAACGCTTGGAAATTGGCTAAGTGCCGGATTTTCCAAAAGACGGTTGGAAACCGAGCAAAATCCTCAGCTATGGTTTTTTATTTTAGCTACAGCGGGCCTGGCTATATGTACTCCCAATTTACTTACACCCATACGCACAAACAAACAAAGTTATCGGGATGCCGCACAATGGCTTGCAAAAAATACTGATGTGGAAGATATTATAGCTTTTCCTGACCCTCGTATTAGTTTTTATACCGGCCGTAGCGGTATTGGATATGATGGCCAGACTGTTCCCAGAAAAGCAAGATATGTAGTAAAAGTGGTCAAAAATGGAAGAGATGTGCCAACAGACGAAAAGACGCTACAAGTTCAAGCGTTTATTGGGGATAATAGTGGGAAATCTGAAGTTATTATATATAGACAGACACGGTAGACTAAATTCAATTGGTGATATGGGCAGTTTCAGCAATGACAGATTGAATATAGTTTTGCATCGAGTGCTTGTAGATAGAACGGTCGAATCTTAAGGCATTATCACGACATTTCTGAGGAACGAACCGGCTTTTTAGTCTCTCAAATAGTAAGATTGCCTCCCATAGGGCTTTTGGGTCCTGTTCATAAAAGAATATTCCAGTAGTATTGTTTTCAGTATTTTGACCCGCCTTCGCTAAAGCTTCGGCGGGTAAACTTCGGTCTAATCCTATTATCGTTTCTGAAGCCCCACCTTTACCGAAAGCTATAACAGGTTTGCCACAGGCCTGTGCTTCCAGCGGCACAATGCCAAAGTCTTCTTCGCCGGGAAATATCAGGGCTCGGCATTTTTTCATATACCTGGCAACTTCATTGTCATCGGCATCATCTATAAAAGAGACATTAGCCGATGCCATACTCTTGAGGTAAGGCAGCTCAGGACCGTTTCCTACGATTACAAGTTTCTTGTTGTTAGAGCTATCGGTCAGACTTCGTCGCCCAGACGAGAAGGCCTCAACTGCTATATCTATTCGTTTATAAGGTACCTGCGCGGAAACGATAAGGTAGTAGCCGTTATCGTCATCAGAAACGGAAAATCGATTACATTCAACCGGAGGATAAATAACCACCGAATTCCTGTTGTAGGCCTGCTTTATTCGCTTTTGAGTATTCCTGCTGGCAGCTATAAAGTGCGTCACTCTATTTGATGTTTTTCTGTCCCAATTTCTTATACAGCCGAGCATAACTTCGGCTATCTTTCTTTTAAGGTAGCCAAACCTGCTTAGATATTCGTTCCGCATGTGCCAGGCGTAACGCATCGGGGTGTGGCAATAACATATATGTGGTATATTCGACGGAACTTTAACAGATTTTGCAACGCAATGACTGAAGCTCAGAACACAATCGTATCCGCTTAAGTCGAATTGTTGTATAGCATGCGGAAATATCGGCAGGTATCGTCTAAATGCTTTTATATTACCCGGTAGCCGTTGGATATATGAGGTGTGGATTTTGTGTGACTCTATTGTTTTCGATACAGAGCCCGGGAAGTGCACTAATGTAAAAATGTCAGCATCCGGATATAACTCGCATACAGCTTCCAGACACCGCTCTCCGCCACGCATTTTGGTTAACCAGTCACAAACAAGGGCTATTTTCACTTATCTGCTCTTGCTTCTCCTCGCTATTTGAGTTCCTTATACCAGTCGTATGTTAAACTTAGACCTTTTTTTAGCCCTATATTAGGCCTCCAGCCAAGTGCCTTTATTCTACTTGAATCCAGAAATCTTCTTGGGTTTCCATCCGGCCTGGTTGTATCGTAAATTGTTTTTCCCTTAAAACCTGTTATTTGTCTGATTAACCCGGCCAGTTCTTTTATTGATGTTTCAACGCTTGTGCCGGCGTTAATGATTTCACTGGAATTGTAATTTTTCATAAGAAAAAGACATGCATCTGCCAGGTCATCAACGTATAAAAAATCTCTCCTGGGCCTGCCACTGCCCCAGATTGTAACAGCTTTCCGGTCTTTTATTTT
>Ga0315548_1001616_pt1 | contig 18651 bp, 19 predicted proteins | sample SalMarSW160110MG_2_FD_202540 | JGI IMG/M metagenome (GOLD analysis project Ga0315548, IMG submission 202540) | Salt marsh sediment microbial communities from the Plum Island Ecosystem LTER, Massachusetts, United States - Salt Marsh Sediment SW1601-110 ...
AATTGTCAGAATTGCAGCGGCTGTTGCGGCGAAAAGCGGCTGGCTAATTTTCGGATTGTTGCCAAGCGGGTCATAAATTGTGCGCGCATATGTGGCAAAAGCAAAAGCCATAACAGCGATGTCACCTGGCCTGACAACCGTTAGCTGTACCCAGCCGAACAAAAAACCAGCCCATTTACCATAGGCACGACTCAAATAGACGTAGTCACCCCCCTCTTTGGGATAAGCCGATGCAAGCTCGGCATAACCGAGAGCGCCGCAAAGAGAAAGAAGCCCCCCAACTACCCAGATGGCAAGAACACCCCACCAGCAAAACGCGCCTTTGGCAATGTCGGGTGCCATCTGGTAGATTCCGGCGCCGATGATTATGCCGACAATTATGCAGGTCGAGTCAAAAAGTGTCAGCTCTTTCTTTAAAAACGATTCCCGAACAGGCCTCACCGAATTTAACCTTTCACTTTCACGGAAGTTATAAAGCCTTTAATTAACTTAGCATTTTCTAACGTTTTTTAAGTGTTATGCCGACGCCGCCGTACAGTACTGATTCGAGGTCGGGATTTGTTGTGATTGCCTCGACGTATTTAGGGTCTGCCTGTTGTGGATTAATATTATGTGCTACGATTAATCCTCCCGGCCTTACCAGAGCAAGAAGCTTGTTAAGGTAATCGATGTAGCCTTCCTTGTCGGCATCGAGAAACAGAATGTCAATACTCTCTTTGAGTTTAGTGACTTCTTCGTGAGCGTCACCTTCGACGAGAGTAACGAGCTTATCTACACCTGCACGTTTGAAATTCTCCCGGGCAAGTGAGGCTCTTCGAGCGTCAATTTCATAAGTAGTCAGTTTTCCGTCTGTCTTTCTCAAGGCAAGACAGAACCATATTCCGGAGTAACCGTTTGATGTACCGAGCTCTACGACATGTTTAGCCCCGACTGTCTCGGTCAGCACCCGCAGGAGCCTGCCGTCTTCCTGCGGGACGTTCATCATCCCCCTGCTTTGGTTTATTTTCATATCGTCAAGCACAGCCAGGATTTTCTTCTCCTCTTCGTTTCTGGCTATTGGCGGATTATTAAAGGCCGACAGTTCAGTTGACCCGAAGTAACCCCGTCTTGGCCCACCGAAATCTCTTGGCGGTCTTTGAAATTGCTGCTGTCCAGATGTGTTATTTCCTTGTTGGGCTATTAAGATTCCGACTGTAACTAAAAGAACCGTCAAAATGATACTAAATATAATTATCTTTAACATTTTTGCTCCTTTCCAAGCTTTTTTCCTTACTGTTGTTATAAACCAGACAGAATACGGAAATTAACATTTACTATTTTTGCATACTCACTTTTTTAACTTATATTAAGATATTTGACGTGAGGTTCTGGTTTTTTATTTCAACAAATTATCAAAAAGCGTTTTTGAAGTTTATTAAGCATAATTTTATTTTAAAATATTTGTTTTTAAAGGATTTTTTTATTAGAATGTTAGTACTTACGGGGCGTGGCGCAGTTTGGCTAGCGCGCTTGACTGGGGGTCAAGAGGTCGCAGGTTCAAGTCCTGTCGCCCCGATTTTGATTGGCGTAGTCAATCATAACTGAGAAATAAAGTAACATTTACTCAAGCTTTGCAGGGAAGTTTTTGATTTTCAGCACTTGTGCGATTTTTTTAGGTATGTCGGTATTGTCATACATTCCGGTGAAGTTTTCAGCTCCCGGCCCGAATGCAAAGACGGCAACCGGCTGGCCGCTATGGCCGCTTGTCCCCCTTTTGTGTTTCTTATCCACCGCCCATAATAATTCCAGGTCCATGCCATTCTCGGCCTCGGTTATTGCAAGCCCTGATGTTTCGTGGTCTGCCGTTACTATCACGAGAGTGTGTTTGTCTTTTATTGCAAACTCCATTGCTTCCTTAACTGCTAAATCGAAAAGAAGCGTCAGCCTTATAAGTCTGTCAGCGTCATATTCGTGACAGGCCCAATCAATCTGGCTGCCCTCGACCATCATAAAAAAGCCCGGCTTTCCATCAGACTTATCAAGGGCCAACAAATTTAGTATTCCGGTGATTATCTTTTCGAGAAATGTTTTTTCCCCATTTTCTTTTACATCGAGTATCTCGATTGCTTTTTTCGTAAGCTCAGCCAGGGACGGCTCAGGCTCTTTTGTTGTCAGATGGTCCATTTGAAAAAGTCCGAGCACGCAAGGCCCATTCACATTTTTCAACTGCTCTCTGTTTTCAATATACGAATAACCCTGGCTTTTGGCCTCTTCAATAAGATTTCTTCCGTCTCTTCTTCCTCCGCCCGGAATCGTTCTTGGTAGAAAGTAATCCCTGCCCCCTCCGAAAAGAACATTAACTTTATTATTTTCAATCAGTTGCGGGGCAATTCGTCTTTCCATATCGCGATGTCGAACGTGTGCGGCAAAACAGGCGGGTGTGGCGTGAGTTATCCTTGACGTTACCACCAATCCTGTTGCCATTTTATTTTCCTTTGCTGCTTCGAGAATCGTTTTATATTTGGTCTCGTCGGGCGCCACACCGAGCATTTTATTATTTGTTTTTATCCCGCAGGCCAGGGCCGTCCCGCTTGCAGCAGAGTCCGTAACGATGTTGTCTGCCGAATGTGTTCGCATTATCCCCGTTACAGGAAATTTCTCCATATACAATTTACCGTCCAGGCCAGCGCCTTTTATTCGGGCAATAGAAAACTGATTAAAGCTCATCCCGTCACCGATGAGTATGATTACATTTCTAACGCTTTTGCCTTCGATATTTGGATAAGTCTCGGTGTTCGCAGGCGGCTGATAAAAGCTTAAATCCTTGTTATTAACATCAACAACACTAATGGTGTAATCATCCTGCGCTAAAGAGATAGAGAAAAGAAGTGCTAATAGAAATAAAATCAAACTCAGGCTTATCGCTTTTTTGTATCTTTTCATAAAAACTCCTATTATGAAGATATAAAGGTATTTGACTGCTTTGCATTCATATTTAATGATTATAACAGAAAAACCATTCTTAATCAAGTGCAGGAGCGTTCAAATAGCGAAAACGCGATTTGCCTCTATAAACATAAATTTTCATCAGCCTTGAGGGGCAGCAGATAATTTTCTCTTGCTTTAAAAAATCCTTAAAAATATAATTTATAAAGTATTTTGTTGATGAACAAGACTTAATCTTATATAGTAGTAACTCTTATGAATAAAGTAAAAAACAATACCAAACTGGACAGTAAGGTTAAAAGATTCAAGGCAGAATGCAGGCGGCTGGGCCTGAAAATAACGCCGCAGAGGACCGCAATATACACCGCCCTTGCAGAAGCCAGGGACCACCCTACCGCTGATGTTCTGCACCGCAGGCTTCGGAAAAAGTACCCCGAAATCTCGCTCGATACCGTCAACAGAACACTGCTCACCCTGGCTGATATAGGGCTGGCTATCGTGGTCGAGGGCACAGGCCAGCCGAAAAGATTCGATGCCGACATCGATACACACCAGCATTTCATCTGTGTAAAATGCAAAAAGATATTCGACTTTGTACATAAGCCGTTTGATAATATTAAGATACCTAAGAAAATCAAACAAAACTTTAAGGTTGTCAGAAGTACTGTATATATAGAAGGTTTTTGTGATGCCTGCCTGAAAAAAACCGGCAGGTAAAGCTAAAAACTATAAATAAAAAATATTGGTATTAGGAGACTGTATATGAATCTGAAGGGAACACGAACGGAAAAGAACCTGCTGACTGCTTTCGCAGGCGAGTCGCAGGCAAGGAACCGTTATACCTACTTTGCCAGCCAGGCCAGAAAGGAAGGTTACGAGCAGATAGCTGCAATTTTCGAGGAAACGGCGAACCAGGAAAAAGAGCATGCAAAACGCGAGTTCCAATTTCTCGAAGGCGGTGAAGCCGAGATCGCCGCGGCTTTTCCCGCAGGCGTTATCGGCAATACGCTTGAAAACCTCAAAGCCGCTGCCGCAGGTGAACATTATGAGAACACAGAGATGTATCCTGAGTTCGCAGAGGTGGCCGACAAGGAAGGCTTTGCTGAAATCGCTGCGGTTTTCAGAAAAATCGCAGTCGCCGAAAAACGCCACGAAGGCAGGTACGTTAAGCTGGCTAAAAATATCGAGCAGGGAAAAGTCTTCAAACGAGAAAACAAGGTCAGATGGGTCTGCAGAAATTGCGGCTATGTGCACGAAGGAACGGAACCGCCTGAGGTCTGCCCATCCTGTGCGCATCCGAAAGCGCACTTTGAACTCGAAGCTACGAACTTCTAATAAAAATAGGGAGGGCAGAGAATGGCTCAGGAAAAAACACAGATAACAATGAAGGGTGAGCCTCTGATGCTTTCAGGCACGGCAGTCGATATCGGCCAAGAGGCACCAGATTTCGAGGTGCTCGATAACGAGCTTAAAACCGTGACGCTTTCATCTTTCGCAGGTAAAACGCTGATAATCTGCTCTGTACCTTCTCTCGATACTTCGGTCTGCGACACAGAAACAAGAAAGTTCAATGAAAAGGCGGCAGAACTCGGAGAGGGAGTAGCTGTGCTTGTGATAAGTATGGACCTGCCCTTCGCGCAGAAAAGATGGTGCGGAGCAGCAGGTATTCGAAATGTCAAAACCCTCTCGGACCACCGCAATGCCTCATTTGGTAAAGCCTACGGCGTACTTATCGAAGGGCTTCGGCTGCTCGCGAGAGCGATTTTTATCGTCGACAGGCAAAGTATTATTCGCTATAAGCAGATAGTGCCGGAGATAACGAGCGAACCCGATTATGATGATTGTCTTAATTCTGTGAGACGGTTAATAAAATGAGAATACTAAAACCGAATGTTTACGAGGTCGGAGCAATCGACTTTGACAGACGTCTTTTTGACGAGCTAATCCCTCTGCCGGACGGGACCAGCTACAATGCGTATATTATAAAGGGGACTGAGAAAACCGCCCTGTTTGATACAGTTGACCCCACGAAGACCGATTGTCTAATCGAAAACCTGGTAAAAGCGGGAGTCGATAAGCTCGACTATATCATCGCCCATCACGCCGAGCAGGACCATTCCGGCTCAATTCAGGATGTCTTAACTATATATCCGGATGCCAAAGTTGTAACCAATCCGAAATGCAGGCAAATGCTGATTGATTTGCTTTGCATAGACGAAGATAAGTTCATCGTTGTTGAAGACGGACAGACGATGTCGCTGGGTGATAAAACCCTTCAGTTTATCTATACACCCTGGGTGCACTGGCCTGAAACCTTCGTGACATATATGGAGGAGGACAGAATTTTGTTTTCCTGTGATTTTTTCGGTTCGCATTTTGCAGCGACAGGGCTTTTTGTCGAAGACAAACCGACCGTTTACGAGGCTGCAAAAAGGTATTACGCCGAGATTATGATGCCCTTCAGGACGAACATCAAAAAGAACCTTGAGAAGATTGAAACCCTCGATATCGACATAATCGCGCCAAGTCATGGGCCTCTCTATCAGGAGCCGGGCTTTATCGTCGATGCCTATAAAGACTGGGTATCGGACGATGTCAAAAATGAGGTCGTCGTTGCTTATGTTTCGATGCACCACAGCACAGCCAAACTGATTGAACATCTCGTCGAAGCCCTTGCCGACAGGAAAATCACGGTAAAACAGTTTAATCTGACGGTAACGGATATCGGCAGATTGGCTATTTCGCTGGTCGATGCCGCCACGCTTATAATCGGCACGCCTACGGTACTTACCGGGCCGCATCCGGCGGCGGTTTATGCTGCTTATCTGGCGAACGCGCTTCGGCCTAAAACCAGGTTCGTCTCAATCGTCGGCTCGTACGGATGGGGCGGCAAAATGGAAGAGAAAATCAAAAATTTAATTCCAAATATTAAGGCACAGCTTCTTGAACCCGTGGTGATAAAAGGTTATCCTAAGGGTGAAGATTTCAGTGCTGTTGATAAACTCGCTGATGCAGTACTGCAAAAGCATAAAGAGCTTAAAATCGCTGATTAAAGAGTAATATATTAAGGAGAATGATTATGACTGAAAGCCTTCAAATATATAAATGCGAAGTCTGCGGTAATATCGTCGAAGTTCTTCATACCGGCGTGGGCGAATTGGTCTGCTGCGGAGAGCCTATGAAGAACCTTACTGCGAAAACCGCTGACGAAGGCAAGGAAAAGCACGTCCCCGTTATTGAGAAAGTCGATGGCGGTGTAAAGGTGAAAATCGGCTCTGTGCCGCACCCGATGGAGGAAAAACACCACATCGAATGGATTGAAATCATCGCAGACGGAAAAACGTATCGTCAATTTCTCAAGGCCGGTGACGCGCCCGAAGCTACGTTTTGCATTGAAGCAAAAAAAATCGCTGCAAGAGAACATTGCAATGTCCACGGATTATGGAAAGGATAAATATGAGCCTGACATTTAACGCCGAAGAAATTCTCGAAATGGCCGTTCAGATTGAAAGAAACGGAATAAAATTTTATAAAAAAGCTGCCGGCATCCTGCCGGATAAGAAGACGAAGAAGTTCCTGCTCGACCTTGCTGATATGGAAGCAGAGCACGAGAAGACATTCACCGAGATGAAAAATCAGCTCACCGAGCGGGAAAAAGAACCTGCTGTTTACGACCCGGACGACCAGGGCGCGCTTTATCTTCATGCAACCGCCGACGGCCATGTCTTTAATCCCAAAGCAGATATTGATAAGCAACTCACAGGAAAAGAAACTGTTGAACAGGTATTCAACAAAGCGATACAGGCTGAGAAGGACTCTATCGTCTTTTACCTCGGTCTCAGAGAGTTCGTATCGCAAAAGGCCGGGAAAGAAAAGGTGGAAAAGGTAATCAAAGAAGAGCAAAGCCATATTGTAATTCTGAATAATCATCTAAAGCTTTATCAATGAAAATGATTTTGCTCGAAAACATAGAAACATAATCAAGGGAGTCAAAACTATGAAAAAATACCAATGCACTCTCTGCAGTTATATTTACGACCCGCAAGTCGGCGACCCTGATAACGGCGTCGAGCCGGGAACAGCATTCGAAGATTTGCCTGATGACTGGACCTGCCCGGAATGCGGGGCGTCAAAGGATGACTTCGAGCCGGTCGAAGACTAAAAATAATGCCTGAGTGGACAATACAGAAGCTGCTGACGTGGGTTACCGATTACTTCACCGAGAAAAAAATCGACTCGCCCCGTCTCAGTGCTGAGCTTCTCTTGAGCCACGTTTTGCAGCTCAAGCGTATTGATTTATACACACAGTTCGACAGGCCTGTTGCCGGGAACAAGTTAGACATATTGCACGGCCTGGTTAAAAGAGCAGCGAAGGCTGAGCCTGTTGCTTATCTTATTGGTAAAACCGAATTTTTCTCCATCGAATTCGAAATTTCACCTGACTGTATGATTCCCCGTCCTGAAACTGAGCTGCTTGTCGAACGTGCCAACGAATTTCTGCGTTCCCGCAGTGCAAAGCAGCTTGTATGTGACCTTTGCACCGGCTGCGGCTGTATAGCTGTGGCCATTGCAAAAAATGTCCCTGATGTCGATATCATCGCTACCGACATATCCGACGCCGCACTTAAGAAGGCTGCCAGGAACGTTGAAAGGCACAACCTTAAAAATCGAATCAAGCTTCTTTGCGGCGATTTGTTTGACCCTCTAATCGTTCAGCTTGACAAAGCAAAATTTGACCTGATAGTCTGTAATCCCCCTTATGTCAGCAGCTTTGAATACGACGCTCTCGGCAGCAGCGTTAAGGATTACGAACCGAAGCTTGCTCTTTACGCCGGTGACGACGGCCTCGATACTTATCGAAGAATTACGGAAAAGGTCTGTGATTTTTTAAACCTGGGCGCTGCTTTAATCCTGGAAATCGGTTACAGCCAGGGCCCAGCCGTAAGGGAATTGCTGGAAAAAACCGGCTGCTTCGGTGAGATAAAAATCGAAAAGGACTATCAGAACAATGACAGAATCGTAACCGCGTTGAAAAAAGTAGATTGACTTTTTTTATTTGCTTCTAATATTTTAGAACGGTTACAATCTTATACCTGCTGATTTTTCCTCTGCCGCCAAGCTCGCCAAGCTCTATTAAAAAAGTGATACCTGCAATTTTACCGCCTATTTTCTCGATAAGCTGACACGCCGCCGCCATTGTCCCCCCTGTCGCAAGCAAATCATCGACCATCAAAACATTCGAGCCTTTATCAATTGCATCATTGTGGACCTCAAGGGTATCGGTGCCGTACTCGAGCTCGTAAGTAATCGACTCGGTTGCCGAAGGGAGCTTGCCTTTTTTTCTTATCGGCACGAAACCGGCACTGAGTCTTTCTGCAACAGCCGCTCCGAATATAAATCCTCTTGCCTCGACCGCTGCCACGTAATCGATACTTTTATCTCTGAAGTCCGAACACAGCGCATCCACCGCCGCTGAAAACGCCTCAGGCTCACCAAGCAGCGGCGTTATGTCGCGAAAAAGTATCCCTTTTTTCGGCCAGTCAGGCACATCACGTATAAACCGCCTTAAATCTGCAATTAGGTTTGACATATATCTACCTTCCCTGTCAGATGATAGACTTGTTTTAATACACTATTCGACTGACGATTATCTTAATGGAACAGAGTCGAAATGCAAGTTTTGATTTGTCGATGAAAATTGCTATTCGTTCATATATTCGTAAAGCTTGTTAAGTGCTTCTCGCTGTATCTGTCGAATTCGCTCCCTTGTCAGACCCAGTTTTTCACTGATTTGCTTCAGCGTAAGAGGCTTATGGCCGTCCAGGCCGTAGTGAAGTCTTAATATCCCTGCCTCCCGCGGTGCAATCCTGTCCAGTAATCTCAGGGCCTTTGCCTTCTCTTCATTTTCTTCCATCCTGGCCCCCGGCTTGCTGCCGTTATCATCCGCAAGCTCTTCTCCGAAAACCTGTTCTTCTTCTGTTTGTTCGCCGCTGCTTTCCCTCAGGTAACTAACAATCTTTACTATCTTGTGAATAATCTTTGCCTTGCGAACAGATACCTGCATAATATCAGCCATTTTTTCTATTTCAGGCTCTCTGCCGAGCTTGTTCTCAAGCTCTGTCGCCGTGTGACGCCAATGGTTTATCAGCGAGACCATATATGTCGGTATGTGTATCGGCTGAACGTTCATCAAAAGGGCGCGTTTAATACTCTGTTTTATCCACCAGGCCGCATAAGTGCTGAATCTCGTCCCTCGCTTTGGGTCAAAGTAATCCACCGCCCTTATCAGACCGAGGTTACCTTCCTCGATTAAATCGCTCAGACCCAGGCCGCGGTCGGCGTATTTTTTAGCGATGTTAACTACGAGGCGGAGATTACTGCGAACAAGGCGGTCCCTGGCGACGGGGTCATTGTCTTCTATTATCCGGCTGCCAAGCTCGTGTTCCTGCCGGGCCGTTAATAGTGGAGCCCTGTCTATCTCTCCGAGGTATCCTTTTATTGTAGAATCGAATGCGATGACTCACTCTCCTTCCAGGCCAAAAGCCTGTAAACTTGCGGCCGCAATGGCTGATTAAATTATCGCAAATCAAAACGTATTATTGAACAACCTGTAACAATCCCTGATGTAACTATTAACATTAATCGGCTAAAAAACTGCTTTGGTTTAGTTTCCGCAAAGCTGAGAATGTCCCATATTATTAGGTGAAGAAAAAAACAGCCGCAAGTTCGAACTTACGGCTGTTATTTGCTGGAAAATCCCGCTTCATTCGGGATTATCGATTTATTTATCCTACTGGTCTTGCTCCGTGTTTTCTTCGGCTGTTTCTTTGCTATCGGCTTTGTCCTTCTTACCGGACTTTTCAATCTGCTCTTCTGCGCTTGCTTCAACAGGCTCTATTTGTGTCTTTTGCGGCTCGGGTTCATCCTTCTTTTTATCCTTATCGGAAATGTTATCTTCTGTCTGCACTTGCAGAGCGCTTTCTGCAGGCTCTTCTGCTTTGCTTTCCTTGCTGTCTTCTGCCTCCGCTTTGGCTTCTATATCCTGCTGTTCTTTTTTGGCGGCTTTTTTGCCGGCCTTTGCTTTTTTCTCTTCCTTTTTGTCTTCGGCGGTTTCAGCCTCACCTGCTTTTGGCTCTGTTTCTTTGCCTGTGTCAGTTTCTGAAAGGACAGTTTCAACCGCCACCGGTTTTGTTTCTTCTGATTCTTCGTGCTCTTCTGCCGCCCACTGGGCTCGGCGCAGACTCAAACCTATCTTGCGGCTCTCCGGCTCGACTTTAAGAATCTTCACTTCAACCTCGTCGCCTTCCTTAACTATGTCCTGAGGTTTATCTATCTTATGGTCGGCGAGTTCTGAAATATGCAAAAGCCCCTCGAGTTCAGGCTCAAGCTCGACAAACGCGCCGAAGTTGGTTATTTTTGTTATCTTGCCTTTTATGATATGGCCTGGTATGTACTTCTCAGGTATTGCGCGCGACCACGGGTCTTCATTCATCTGCTTGACGCCGAGGCTAATCCGCTGCTTCTCGGGGTCGACATCGAGAACGACGCATTTTACCTCGTCACCTTTCTGAACGGCTTCGCTCGGGTGATTATATTTCCGCGTCCAGCTTAAATCCGAGATATGTATCATCCCGTGTATTCCCTCTTCTATTTCCACAAATACACCGAAATTCGTGACACTGCGAACCACTGCTTTGACAATCGTTCCCTGCGGGTACTTCTGGGTTGCCACTGTCCAGGGATTTGTCTCTGTTTGTTTCAGGCCGAGCGATATCTCCTGCTTTTCCTTGTTAACGCTGAGTACCACAACTTCTATCTCGTCACCGAGGTTCAGCATCTCGCTGGGGTGGTTCAGCCGCTTTGTCCAGCTCATCTCGCTTATGTGAACAAGTCCTTCTATCCCGTCCTCAAGCCTGACGAAAACGCCGTAATTCATAACATTCACGACTTTGCCTTTGACACGGGCGTTGATTGGATATCTTTGTTCTACGTCTTCCCACGGGCTTGGCGTTTTTTGCTTCAGTCCCAGCGAGATTTTCTCTTTCTCCTTGTTGACTCCGATAACTACGCATTCTATCTCGTCGTCGAGCTTTAGTATCTCGGACGGATGTGATATCCTGCCCCAGCTCAAATCTGATATGTGCAGAAGTCCGTCGAGCCCGCCCAGGTCCACAAATACGCCGAAGTCAGCAATATTTTTCACAACGCCCGTGCGGAGCTGGCCTACTTCGATTTCTTCGAGAATCTGCTCTTTGCTGTCTCGCCTCTGCTCCTCGATGAGCCTTCGCCGTGATACTACGATGTTTCGGCCTTCAACATCAATCTTGAGAATCTTGCATTTAATCTCTTTGCCGATGAACCTGCTGATGTCACCGGGTTTTCGTATATCGACCTGTGATGCGGGCAAAAATACCGGAACACCTATATCGACGAGCAGGCCGCCTTTAATCCGGCGGATTACCCTGCCGGCAACGATATCATCTTCCTTTTTCGTATTGATTATATTCTCCCAGCCCCTGATGCGGTCAGCCTTGCGCTTCGACAGTGGTATAAGGCCTCCTTCGGTGTCCAGGTCCTCGAGAAGAACCTCGATTTCCCTGCCCGGCTCAATCTCGTCGGGACTGTCAAATTCGCTCACATCAACTACGCCTTCACTTTTCAAACCGACCTCGATTATCACATCGTTGCCGATCTGTGATACAATTTTTCCCTTCAGTATAGTTCCCGGCAGACGGGAATCCACCTTGGCTTCGAGCACTTTTTCGAGATACTTATTATCCTCCTCCGTAAACATTTCACTGACCTGCTTGTCAAGGTTCTCTCTCGTTAATCCCAATTTGTTAATTAAATTTCTGTCTACCATAAATTAATTTCCCCTGTGCAGTCTCTTTCGTACCCGGCAGCGCCGCACATTTACGCCGACGGGCTGACAATAAACGAAAAATTAAGGTTAATAAAAAAATCTTAATCGGCCCACGCAGCCGATATATTTTTCAACCACTACTTTTTATTCAGCCGGCGCTTCAACAATTGACGTTTTATCCCGGTATCAATCGCCGACAGGTTTTTAGCGAACTCATCGATTATCCATTTCGGCGTCGATGCCCCTGCTGTAATAGCTGCTGAATGTTTGCCGAAAACCACTTTTTTATCAAATTCCTGCCAGTTTTGCAAGTGAAACGTTTGCTTATTATATTTTTTGCAAAGCTCTGCAAGCTTACGGGTGTTCGCACTTTCCAGCCCACCAAGGACAAACATTATATCGACTTTTTTGCATAGTTCAACTGCTGCTTTTTGTCTTTTTATCGCTTCTTTACACAATGTATTTATAACTTTCAGCTCAGAAAAGCCCTGCATTGCTATCCGGCCGACCATCTTCTCGAAGTGCTCGGCGTTCTGTGTCGTCTGGCATACGACGCCTAACTTACTGTTTTCAGGCAGCTTATGCAAATCTTTTTCGTCACCGATAACTACTACTTTTCTCACACAGCCCATCACACCCTGAACCTCAGGATGGTTTTCGTCACCCACAATAACGACCTCATAGCCTTCTTTTTCAAGCTCTTCTGCTATCTGCTGAACACGTTTTACAAGCACACACGTGGCATCTACAATTTTCAATCCCTTTTCCTTTATTTTTTCTATCTGCTCGGGGGCAATCCCGTGAGAACGTATCAACACCGTTCCTTTTACAATTTTTCCCACGCTGTCAACGGTTTTTAGCCCCTTCTCTTCCAGCCTCTTTACCATATCCTTATTATGTATGATGGGGCCGAGGCTGTACACCTGCCCTTCTTCTGCGAGTACCTTTTCCGCCATACTGATTGCGTTCTCGACACCGTGACAGAACCCGCACTCTTTTGCCACCATTACCTTCATTGAAACTTAACCTTCAAAAATGGGTATGTTACTTTGTATCGTAGTCAAACGGTTTTTTGCCCAGCTTGCTGCGAACCTCATTCTGCATCTGTCGAAGCCTGTCATTCAGATACGCGGCAAGATCTCTGCTGCTCATCTTCTTCGCTTCTTTTGAGGTTATCGCCTTGCCGTAACGAACCACAACCTTGCTGCCGAAAAAAAATATTTTTTTGAATCTCGGCCAGCACTCGAATGCACCGTCAATGATAACCGGAACTATCACTGCACCGCCGCGCTTGCACAGCAGGGCCGCCCCGGGTTTGAATTCAGCTATCCTGCCGTCTCGCGTCCTCGTACCTTCGGGATAAAGAACGATGCCGCAGCCTCTTTTGAGCCTTTCTATAATTTCTTTTATCGCCGTTATATCCGCCTGGTCCCGGCGCACTGATAGTGCATTAAGCGAATAAGAAAGAAGCCGAAAATATTTATTGCGAAAAAGACTGTCCCTGCCGAGATAAAACAGATGCCGCCGCAAAAACAGGCCGCAAAATATCGGGTCGAGATAGCTTTGATGATTACTCACTAACAAAAGTGCACCATCTTTGGGGACATTCTTCATACCCTTTACGTCCAGCCGCAAAAAGCATCTGCAGAAAATAATGCACCCGATTCGCGAGACATCGTACCACACATTTTTGATTTTCTCTACGAGCATCGCTTTTTAACTATCTCCAAAAGCTTCTCGACGACCTCGTCAACGTCCATATAAGTAGTATCTACAACAATAGCATCCTCAGCCGGCTTTAAGGGTCCGACTGTTCTGTTTTCATCACTTTTATCTCTTTTCTCGATTGCTTTGCGTATCTGTTTTATGCTCTTGTTAATCCCCTTTCTTAAAAGCTCCGCCTGTCTCCTCCTTGCCCGCTCGTCCACATTAGCCGTCAAAAAAAACTTCACGTCCGCATCGGCGAAGGCGACCGTCCCCTGGTCTCTGCCTTCGGTGACAATTCTTTGCTGCTTTTGGGCAAAGTCCCTCTGCATTTTCACGAGCCTGTCTCGCACTTTCTCTGATGACGAGGGAAATTTTGCGTGTTCTGTCACTTCCGGCCGGCGTATCAGCTCGGTAACATCTTCGCCGTCAACGAAAACTACCATCCTGCCCTCTTGGGATTCAAACCTGAAATCTGTATCATCCAGTACTTTGATAAGCTCAGCCTCTTCGCTCATATCAACTCTCTTATGCATCGCCGCAAGTGTCACTGCACGATACATCGCTCCCGTATCAAGAAAGCTTGCACCGAGTTTATTGGCAAGCAGCCTTGCCGCTGTACTCTTGCCGCTGCCCGCGGGACCATCTATTGTTACCACGAGTCTGGCCATAAACTATTCATTTGCTTTCACTATTATGATGCTCGTATCATCAATTTGACTGGCAATTCCGGTAAACCTTCTCCTGTAGCCGAGCATGCCCTTTATCATCTGTTCTGCAGTTCCCCCGCAACTGTTTTTGACCGCATCGAGCATCCTCTCTTTTCCCCAGAGCCGGCCGTCGAAATCAGCAGCATCTATTAAACCGTCTGTATAGAACAAAATACAATCACCTTTTTTAAGCTCAGCCGTCTCAACCTTGAATTCGGCCTTCTCATCCACACCGAGCACCATCCCGCCCTTATCAAGGTCCACAATCTCCTGGCCTCTTATCAAAATTGTAGGCTCGTGCCCACAGTTGCAGTAAGTAAGCCGTTTCTTTTCGGCGTCGATAATCGCGTAGAACAGCGATATGAATTCGCCGTCCCTGCACTCATCGAATGCCGTCTTGTTGAGTTTGCTTATTATATTCTCGATTGTCCCCTGCCCGCATTCGCTGCTGGTATAAGCCCTTAATGTGCCTCTGAACGATCCCATCATAAGCGCAGCCGGTATCCCCTTGCCGATAACATCCGAGATAGCGACCATAAGCTGATTGTCGCCGACCTTTACAAAATCGTAAAAGTCACCGCCCACCTCGAAACACGGTATATACTTCGCCGCTATATCGAGCCCTTTGATTTTCGGAGCAGCCTCCGGTATCATTCTTCGCTGAATAGCGGCTGCCAATCGAACCTGCTCAGCCATCCTTGCTCCCTCGACTACCTCGGCGTACAGTTTCGCATTTGTTATCGCCACCGCACATTGACTTGCAACCGACCTGGCCAGTGCGATATCATCTTCGTAAAACTGTCTCGGCTTGGGGCTATACAAACGAAGCACGCCTATCGCCTTGTCCCTGAACCGCATCGCCACCGTAAGCTGGCTGACCAGGCCTTCTTTGATTGTCGCATCTTGATATTTGACTCTGCCGTCCACCCGCATATCGTCGAGCACCACCGCCTCGCCGGCAAAGGCCTGGCTTATGACGGGGTCGTTTTTTGTCACAGGCCCTTTATTGCGATACTCCTCGCTCAGACCGTACGTGCTGCGCATCTGCAGCTCGCCTGCCTCTTCATCCAACAGCCGTATCGAGCACGCCTTCACTTTCGTTATCCTGACAGCAGCCTCTGCTAATCTGTCGAGCACCTCCTGAAGCGAGAACCTGCCAGCAGCTAATGTCGCAAGCTGGTATATCTGCTCTTCTCTTTCTATCTGTTTTTTAGTTCTTTTTGCCATCGCTACAATCTAAAAATTAAATAATTTGAGTGCAATTATACAGCAATTCGCCCTTTGCTTGTACATAAAATTATATACTACTGCCTTGCAAAATAATTGTTCGTTTGTATCATATTAGATTTGCATTATTTTGCCTAATAAACAAGTTTCGATTACGCAACTTGTCCGGCGTAGCTTTAGCGAAGACGGATACGAGAAGATGGTTGCTAAGAAGATAACATTTATTGGTTCTGTTCAGGGCGTCGGTTTTCGCTTCACAGCCAATTCCATTGCTCAGCGTTACCGTCTCGCAGGTTATGTTCGCAATTTAAGTAACGGCGGTGTTGAGATGCTTGTTCAGGGTGCACAGCAGAATATTGATGATTGTCTGATTGATATCGCTGAATCCTTTGCCGGCTACATTCGCGACAGAAAGATTGAGGACCTTCCCCCCGACCCCGCCTGTACCGACTTCAAAATCACCTTCTGAATAAAAAAATAAACATCACCAATCAAATTACAAATACATTTTTTCTGGTTTTATTTCTCAGGATGCAAATCGTGGCTTTTTTCTATAATCTCGAAAATAATCTCAAAGCCGGCGCTATCAACTTCAGTTGATGCTGTGTTACTGAGAACAACCACGCCTGCCCGATATTTTGAATTGAATCCGATAAAGCTGCGATAACCGCCTGTCCCGCCGTTATGCCATATTATATCCTTATCGCTGTCTTCCGAATCCATAATGTGCCAGCCGAGAGCTATTCTCATAGTACCATTTATTTCCTCTTTCTGCCTGTGAGTTTTTTCCATTGATTCGTAAAGCTGCGTTTTATCTATCCCCATATTGGCCTTGAGGAATTTCATCATATCATTAACGCTCGAGCGTATCGCACCGCAGCCGGCCAGCACAAGAAAATCCCAGTTGCCCATAGGCACTTTAATACCTGCCGGCCATAATGGATTCCCGCCGTACCCTTGTGCGAGCCTTTTTTTCTGCTGCTCAGATAAATTTATCCGCGTGTCATCCATCCCCAATGGCTCGCAGATATTACTTACCACGAGCTGCTCATATTTTTTACCCTCGGCAAGCTCGAGAATGTGCCCTAACAGCCCCCCACCAAGATTCGAATACTCATATTGCGCACCAGGTTCTCTTTGAAGCTTGTAATTCGAAAGGAATTCATAAAGCTCCTTTTCTGAATAGTCTGAATATGGATTATTCAAACCAGCCAATATATTCATATTAAAGGGTATTCTCGGCAGGGCCGACGTATGCGTCGCCAAATCTATCAGCCTTATTCCCCTGCCGTTGAAGTCAGGGACATTTACATCTGCAGGCAGAAATTTATCAATCGTATCATTGAAATCTGCTTTCCCCCTCGCTGCCGCATCGGCAAGCAATAAGGTTGTAAACACCTTTGTTATCGAGCCGATTTCATAAATTGTATTCCCGTCGGGCACTTCATTGCTGTCCAAATGAACCTTGCCGTAGCTGAATACCGCATTTGAATCACCATTTATTACACCAACGCTGACACCAACGAGTTTTCCCTCCTCTATCAGCGGCTTGATTTGATTGTCGACTATTGTTTTTAGTAGCTCTGTTCCGCTTATTACATTTTTTTCTTCAGGGGTATCATTTTTACCCTTACAGCAGCACAGAAAACACAATGACAAAAAAACAACCAGCCCCCAAATTATAGTTTGCACAGCTTTCGGATTAACCGTGAGTTTTCTTTTCCCGCATTTACTCATATACCGATATGCTTAATACGAATTAATGCTTGAAGTGTCTCTTGCCGGTAAAGACCATCGCAACGCCCAGCCTGTCAGCCGATGCTATAACCTCATCATCTTTTTTCGAGCCGCCCGGCTGAACAATCGCTACAACACCGGCTTTGGCGGCGTTTTCGACATTATCGGCAAACGGAAAGAACGCATCCGATGCCAGAACAGAATCCTTCGCCTCCTCGCCAGCCTTACTTATTGCTATCCGGCCCGACTCGACTCTGTTCATCTGTCCCGCACCGACACCGATTACCTTTTTATTTTTAACAAGCACTATCGCATTGCTCTTGGTATGCTTGACGACGAGCCAGGCCATCTTCAAATCCTCAAGCTGTTTTTCTGTCGGCTGAACCTTGGTCACAAATTTTAAGTTCTCCGGCTCCCAGCCGGCCAAATCGCGCTTTTGCAGCAGCAGTCCTCCGACGACGCAGCGGACATCATACTCATTCGAATCTATTTTCGTTCGTTCGAGCGGCCCGGTCTCCATCAGCCGGACCCTGCCGCCCCACGCCTTAAGCTTACGGATAACCTCGACCGCGTCAGCCTCGAATTCCGGTGCTATAATCACCTCAGCGAAGAATCCCCCTGCCCCTCTGGCTTTGCCGAATCTGCTGTATGATTCCATTATCATTGTGGCAAGTTCGACATCCACCTTTCTGTTAAGTGCAATTATACCGCCGAACGCGCTGATGACGTCACCCTCATAAGCCTTTTGATAAGCACCCTTGATGTCATCATCGACCGCAGCACCGCAGGCATTCAGATGTTTTACAACTACAGCCGCAGGCTCACTGAATTCCTTGACAAGTTCGAACGCGGCATTCGTATCCATAAAATTATTAAAGCTAATCTCGGTACCCCCTTCCAGCAGCCTTGCGTTACTTACCGAGACCTCACCGCTCGGCGCAAGTTTATACATCGCTCCCTCCTGATGTGGATTCTCACCGTATCTAAGTGACGCTGCCTTCTTAACTGAAATTGAAATCTTATCTGCAAATTCAACGCCAGCCCGCAGATTCAAATATCTCGCAATCGCCGCATCGTAGCTCGCTGTCAGGGCGAACGCCTGCCGTGCAAGCTCGCTTCGCATAGCGGCACTTACGCTGCCTCCGCTTGCCTGCATCTGCTCAAGCACACGCTCATATTGCGCAGGCTCTGTCACTACCGTCACAAACTTATGGTTCTTCGCAGCCGAGCGAATCATACTCGGCCCGCCGATATCGATATTCTCTATCGCATCCTCGAAGCTGCAGTCCTTTTTCGCTACCGTCTCCTCGAACGGATATAGGTTCACGCAAACAAGGTCAATCGGCTCTATCCCCTTTTCCTTCATCGCTTCGATATGTTCAGCCTTGTCACGCAGCCCCAAAAGCGCTCCGTGTATCTTCGGGTGCAGCGTCTTGACTCTGCCGTCCATCATCTCGCCGAACCCTGTTACCTGCTCAACGTCCA
>Ga0315548_1001618_pt1 | contig 18635 bp, 24 predicted proteins | sample SalMarSW160110MG_2_FD_202540 | JGI IMG/M metagenome (GOLD analysis project Ga0315548, IMG submission 202540) | Salt marsh sediment microbial communities from the Plum Island Ecosystem LTER, Massachusetts, United States - Salt Marsh Sediment SW1601-110 ...
ACGCTCAGGCTGGAGCGGATATTGTAGCGCCTTCAAGCATGATGGACGGTCAAGTCCGATTTATCAGAGAGGCTTTAGACGACGCTGGTTTCAGCCAAGTTGGAATAATGGCTTACTCCGCGAAGTACGCCTCTTGTTTCTACGGTCCCTTCAGAGACGCTGCTGAATGTGCGCCCAAATTTGGGGATAGAAAGAGCTACCAGATGGGTTATGGAAATCCACAGGAAGCGTTACGAGAAATGGAGCTGGACATCGGCGAGGGAGCGGATATAATTATGGTCAAGCCAGCCTTAGCTTACTTAGACGTGATAAATCTTGCCAAATCAAAGTTCAACGTGCCTATTGCGGCTTATAATGTGAGCGGAGAATACGCCATGGTGAAGGCGGCAGCCGAAATGGGCTGGATAGATGAAAAAGCAGCTATTCTCGAGATTTTGACTGGGATCAAACGGGCTGGCGCTGATCTCATTATAACGTATTTCGCTAAGGATGTAAGATCATGGATGAATCAATAGCAACCACCAGCAGGTCTGTTTGAAATGATGTTAACTGTGGGCACAAGAGGAAGCAAGCTCTCTCTGATACAAACAGAGAACGTCCTCAACAATCTCAAGCTCATTCATCCAAAGCTAGAGTTTAAAATTAAAGTCATCAAGACGCGGGGTGACAAAGAGAGAAAGAAGCCGCTTTTTGCTATCGATGTGAAAGGAATTTTTGAAAAAGAGATAGACTTAGCCATAGCAAATGGAGAGGTGGACTTCGCCGTGCACAGCCTGAAGGATGTTCCCACCGTAGAATCCTCAGAGACGATCATAGCGGCGATACCCAAAAGAAGCTCCCCACATGATGTTCTCATATCAAAAGGCAAGGTTCCCCTTGACGCCTTAGCCAAAGGTGCAGTTATAGGAACAGGCAGCTTGAGACGACTGGCGCAAGTTAAATTTCTACGTCCTGATTTGGAAGTGGCACCTATAAGAGGCAACGTTGACACCAGAATTCGCAAGGTGAACCGAGGCGAGTTTGACGGAGTTATAGTGGCTGAGGCGGGTCTTGAAAGGATGGGCTTGGAAAGCCTAATTACAGAACGCTTTCCGTTAGAGCGATTCACGTCAGCTGCAGGACAAGGAGCCCTAGCCGTAGTCGCAAAAAGAGACAATGAAAAGGTTATTGAACTGCTCAGCTCCATTGATCATCCCCCGACGAGGGCGGAAGTCACTGCTGAAAGAAGCCTTGTACTCGCTCTTAAAGGCGGCTGCCGTGTTCCGATAGGCGCAATTGGACGCGCCAATAACCACGCTTTGTCACTTTATGGCTGCATCTTCTCGCTCAACACTCAGAAGAAAATTTCAGCCTCTGCAGAAGGCACCCTTAATGAAGCTCAAGATTTAGGCAAGAAAGTTGCCCAGAGTCTTGTGAAACAAGGAGCCAAAAAATTTGAAGCCGAATGGAGGAAGAAGTATGGTCCATGGTAAAGTGTTTCTTGTCGGAGCGGGACCAGGCGACCCCGCGCTGCTTACTGTGCGAGCAGCTGAAGTCTTGAGAGCAGCTGACGTGGTGATCTACGATAGATTAGTAAACAAGGCAATTCTTGAACTGGCACCGAAAACGGCAGAGAAAATTTATGCGGGAAAACGTTCAGGGAAACATGTATTACCCCAAGAAAAGATTAATGAATTACTGGTCAAAAAAGCTCTTGATGGCAAAAGAGTGGTCAGGCTGAAAGGGGGCGACCCGTTCCTCTTTGGCAGAGGCGGAGAAGAAGCTGAAGCCTTGGCTGAGAAGCAGGTGGATTTTGAAGTTGTGCCTGGAGTCACTTCCGCCATAGCGGCACCTGCTTACGCGGGCATTCCGCTTACTCACAGAGACTACGCGTCTTCTCTTGCCATTGTTACTGGCCACCGAGCAGGAAACACTGGGAAAATCGTTAATTGGAGCAAACTAGCCAGCGCTGTGGATACCATTGTCATCCTGATGGGCGTAGAAGCCTTTGAATCCACAGCAGCTAAACTGATGGAAGGCGGTTTAGACCCTGATACGCCAGCAGCCATCATCGAACAGGGGACTTCAAAAAAGCAACGGAGCTTGATAGGCAAACTTGGCACAATAGCAAAGGAAGCTAAGGAAAGGAACGTAAAGGCTCCGGCGGTCATCGTTATAGGCAAAGTTGCCACGCTAGGAGAGAAACTATCATGGTTCAAGAAGCCGCCACGCTAAAAGGAAGAACTATCGCCGTTACAAGGCCTACGGGTCAAGCTGAAGAAGCAGGTAAGATGATTGCGAAAAAAGGAGGAAAGCCCTACTTCATCCCAACCATAGAGATTAAAGGACCTCGCGATTTGTCAGCCACTAAAAAATTCATTGACGCTCTCGCGAGAGGCGAAGTTGACTATGTCATCTTTATGAGCATTAATGGAGTGAAATACCTCCTCAGTGCCGCCGAAAGCTTGGGACTGAAAGATCAGCTCAAAAAGCGTTTGGAAAAGACTGCAACGGTGGCTGTTGGTCCGAAAACCGCTCAAGAGCTTAGAAAAAACCAAATCCAAGTGGACTTGATCCCCGCAAGGTACACTTCGGAAGGGATAATAGAGAGCTTGCGGCAGCGGGATGTTTCCGGCAAGTCGATTTGGATTCCTAGAACTAGCCAAGCCTCACCTGCACTTGCGGAAAGGCTGCGAGAGATGGATAACAATGTGCAGGAAGTGTACGTTTATGAGTCACGGCTTCCCGTTGACCCAGAGTTAACGGCGCAGTTTCTTCAAAACTTAGTTGGCGGACAAATTCACGCCATTATCTTCAGCAGTTCCCTAGGCGCCAAAAACCTGTTCCAAATGCTTGCAGAACAAGTTTCCACGGAAAAACTGCGAGAGATAATGCACAACAAATTAACTATCGTGGCGATCGGCCCTACAACGGCTGAGACATTAGCTAAAATGGGCTTGAAAGTTGATGTAATGCCTGAAAAACATCTGTTTGAAGAGGCATTGAACGCTTTAGGGCGGTATTGGGCTACCAATTCGAGGGGAGATAAAGAAACATGAAGTCAGCTTTAAGTTTAGCCCGAGAAGAGGTTAAACGCCTTAAACCCTGCGTGCATGGCGGTGAAGTCTGGGATGTCGTGAATAAGACTGGACTTAGCAGAGAGGATGTTCTTGACTTCAGTTCAAACATTAACCCCTTGGGACCTTCCCAAAAAGCCATCGAATCGATAAAGAGCAATTTTGGGCAAATTCCTTTTTACCCAGATCCAGATTCCACTGCATTACGGGAGGCTATCGCCCACCATTTCAAAGGAATCAACAGACGGAACGTAATAGTGGGAAACGGGTCCACTGAACTTATTTATTTATTCGCCGATGTTTTCATGGATAAGGGTGACGTAGCGCTTATTCCTGCGCCCACGTTCAGTGAATATGAAAGAGCAGCAAAAAAAGCAGGAGCCAGACCAAAGCATATAAAATTGAGCCCAAGTTTTCAAGTTGAACCCGCCATTTTTATGCGTGAGATGAGGGGGGCAAAGGTTGTTTTCTTATGCAACCCAAACAATCCTACGAGCATTCTTACGTCTCGCACGGCTTTGCTGGAAATCATCGAAAAAGCACTTGAGGAGAACACGCTTGTTTTTCTTGATGAAGATTTCACAGAGTTTGTTGACGAGGAAAAACGGTTTTCGTTTATTGGCGAAGTAGAGCGTTATCCTAACCTTTTCGTTTTAAGGTCGTTCACCAAGTTTTTTGGGTTAACTGGGTTAAGAGCTGGCTACGGAATTGCCTCTGAAGAAATAATCAAAATTTTATCCACTACCAAAACACCTTGGAACGTAAACTGCTTAGCTCAAGTTGCAACGGTAGCAGCGTTAGACGATGAAGAACATTCGAACAGAACAAGCGAGCTCGTCAAAGGTGAAAGGACATTTTTGGCGCGCGAACTAAGCGGGATTAGCGTTTTTAAGGTGTATCCTGCTGATGCTAACTTTTTCTTCATAGGTATCAGGCAATCGGGTTTCACAGCAGCCCAACTCAAGGAGAAGCTGTTAGAGTATGGCGTACTGATACGAGACTGCACTTCATTCGCAGGGATTGACGAGTATTACATTCGGGTAGCTGTCAAAACGCGGCGCGAGAATGAGAAGTTGCTTGAAGCGCTCAAGAAGATTCTAGGAAAAGATGGGGATTCATCAAAAAGACGTTGAGTTTGGAAGAAAAATATGTTTACGATAAATATTTCCGTCCTTGTCGATGCCGTGCTGATTTTCTTGTTAGCGTTCTTGATTGACATGACCGTTGGCGAATTTCCCGACAGGATTCATCCTACAGTTTGGATGGGTAAAGTTATCGATTATTTCAAGCCCAAGATTAGAAGTGAAAGCCCACGGGTTGAAATGGCAAATGGGGTTCTCTTGGGCTTATCAGTTATCCTGCTTTTTGCAGTTCCTGCCTACCTGACAGTTTTTTTGGTTCAGCGCTTCTTCGGCTGGATACCCTACATTGTTGTATCTGCTATCGTGTTGAAGTCTACTTTTGCGTTAAAGTGTATGCGACAGTACACTGTTCCCATAGTGGACGCGATCAAGAAGGGAGATTGCAGCAAAGCGAGGCAGTCGTTACATTACATCGTGAGGCGCGATCCCACAGGGCTTAGCGAGCGGCACATAATCTCCGCGGCTGTCGAGTCTATAGCTGAAAGCACTACTGACGGAGTAACCTCACCCTTCTTTTACTTTGCTCTGTTCGGCATTCCAGGAGCGGTGGCGTTCAGAGTTATTAGCACGCTGGATTCAATGCTTGGCTATAAAGACCAAGAGCACAGAAACATCGGGTGGTTTTCAGCAAGCATAGACACCATAGCTAATTACGTTCCAGCAAGGTTAACCGCCACTTTGATGACTCTGGCAGCGCTGTTTTTGGGCGAAAATTGGAAGGAGTCTCGAAGGATTCTTAAGCGAGACAAGAGAAACACTGCAAGCCTGAACGCGGGGTGGACTCTGGCGGCTATGGCTGGCGCATTAAGCGTTCAGCTGGAAAAACCAGGTTTCTACAAATTAGGAGACGGTGAAGACTTATCTCCGACTCATATAACGAGGGCTTGGCGAATAATGGTGTTGACTGCTGTCTTGTTTGGTGTTTTGGTGGTTTTTCCGCTTTTAGTCTTGAAAGCGTTAATTATATGGTGAGGCTGCTGGTAAAATCTGACGTATGCGATTATTTGTTTTTTGCAGCGCTATAGATAGAACGAAGGATTTAATCTATTTTTCTTTATGGTCTTACGCATTCAGCTTTGGGTCTGTAAGGTCGCTTTGCTGTTCGCTTTCGCCTGTGATATTCGCACTCGTTAACTCGAGTTAACAGCCAGCCCTTGTCTTGGTACACGCAACCGCACGGCAACGTAACCGTTTTAGGCGTTTGATTATTTTCTTTCTTCGCCATTTCTGTAGCCATCCACTATGCAGTAATTTCAAGATAAGAAAGTAACTAAATAAGTTGTTGGAGCATTACGTGCGCATTAAACGTGAGTAAAAGCTATAGTTAAAAGTCTTAGTAGACCCGAAGGTGCTTCGGGTTGTGCGAGAGTTGTGGAAAGTAGTTTCAAGCTGGAAGGTTTAGGTGTCCAGCCTAAATAGTGTAGAACCAAAGTTTCTTCCACAAGCCATAAAAAGTGAGGCAGGAGATATGGCACCTGTCGGTTCTTCGTTTTAATGGAGGTGACATGGTGAAGTTTGGCGATATCATAACTGCTGTAGCAACCTATTGTGTGTTACAAATTCTGATAGCGTTTCCCATCGCAATTGTAGCACTTCCAGCTTTAGGTGTCAGCATGGAAGCATATTACGCTGTTGGGCTTACCTCCGTTTTTCTAAGCATGCTAATTGTTGGCTACTTGTTCGGCGAAGAGATAAAAAAAGGGAGAAGGGATGCAATCTTAAGAATAGTGGTCCTAAGCGCGTTCTACGAACTGCTTGTGGTAGTGTTCCAGCCAACTCTTGCAGACTGGGGTCTGTTAGCTAAGGAAACGTACTTGGAGGCAAGCCGTGGAACTACAGTGTCAACATTAGAATGGTTCCTTTACGACCTATCCAGACGAGGAAACATGTTCTTCAACATAATCCTTGTAGTAGCTTTAGGTTTCATTGGACTCTATGTTGGTTCGATGCTCAAGCAACCTTCAAAAACCTAAAAATGGTAGAAAAATTCTAGAAAACAACTCCATATCAATTTATATCTGCAACGTACATGGTATAGATTAAAATTTAATCCTTATACATAGAAAAATTGTCTCATGCACACGCACGTATTATACCTTAATTAAGCTACCAATCAATAATATAGTGAGGGAAGGAGATGGAGACACCTAAAGACTTGAGAAAGGAATCCTCAAGCGCCCCTGACATTGCATCCACCCAACACAAACGCGGTCTCGTAAGTCACCGAAAGATAGAGGAGATCATGACCCATGAGGTTGTTACAATAACTCCTGAAAGCACATTGTATGAGGCTGCCCGGCTAATGGGTGAGAAACACATTGGAAGCTTGGTAGTAATGAAATATGATACGCCTGTGGGCATAATAACCGAGAGGGACCTGTTAAGCGTTGTGAGTAGGGGAATTGATCTGGAGAAAGATTGGCTAGTTGGTGGAGTTAGTATAAAAGAGGAAAAAGTTGAGAAATTCATGTCTTACCCTGTCATTACAATATGCCTCACATCCCAAGTAAAAGAGGCGGCTCGAACGATGATTGAGAAGAGAATACGGCGACTTGCAGTCTGTGAATCCGGAAATCTTGTGGGGATCATAACCGCTTCAGACATGATCAGGAGTCTACCCGAAATCCCCGAAACTATGCAGGTATGGTTTGAAGTTGATTACTTTATGACTAAGCAAGTCATAACCGCTGACGAGGAAACGCTCGTAGACAGGGTAGCGAAGATCATGGCTGAGAAACGCATCGGCAGCGTCATCATCACGAGCAAAGGAGAGCCAATAGGCATATTCACCGAACGAGACCTGCTCACCAAGTTCTTGGCGAAGGATAAATCGTTGATAAAAGAGGTAGGTAAAGTATGCTCATCGCCGCTTATTACAGCGCCAATAGGGATAAGCGTTCACGACGCCGCTGTCACCATGACTTCAAAACACATAAAGAGGTTGCCTATTACCAAAGAACGTAAACTGGTAGGTATGCTTTCAGCGCGTGATTTGGTCGAGGCATACGCGCGTGCATAAAGCAATTTTTCTATGTGCGCGGGTTCAGGTTTTAGGGTTAAATTTTAATCCCAATCCCAAACTCTAAAAGACTGCGAAATAGACTTCTTAAAGATAGAAAAAACTGCCCCAAAAATTTGATGAGAATGAGAAAACCAATTAAAGTCCTAAGCAACGTTAGAGGAGTATTGTGCGACATTGATGGTACTTTATATTTCAAGGGTTCACCAATTCCTGGAGCAATAGAGGCTTTATCTAAACTTCGAAAGGCAAAAAAGAAACTCTTGTTTCTAACCAATACTGACAGCAAGGCTCCTAAGACCGTGTATCAAAAACTAATAGACTATGGGTTCTCCGTTGAAGAACACGAGATCTTTACGCCAATTATTGCTCTTCAAACCTTTCTGCTTGAAAATCGAGATAAGAAAATATTTTTGGTGGCTTCCAAAGAAGTTGAAGAAGAATTTAAAGAGTTCAATTTGGTTTCTGACGATGAAGTTCCTGATTATGTGATAATTTCAGATTTTAGTGATGATTGGGATGTTAATCGTCTAAATCGGGCTTTCAAATACTTGCTGAAGGGCGCAAAATTGTTTGGAACTCAAGGAAACCGTTATTGTTTGAATCATAAAGGTGAACCTCAAATTGATACGGGTTCTTTCGTAAGGATGTTAGCAGATGCAGCCGATGTAGCTTGCACGATATTCGGTAAGCCATCCAAAGATTTCTTTATTCAAGCGTTGCATAAACTCGGTTTGAAAGCGAATGAATGTGTGGTAGTTGGCGATGATTTTGAATCAGATATTCAAGGAGCAAAAAACGCTGGCATAAAATCGGTGTTAGTAAAAACTGGGAAAAAGAATAGTTATGTCCCTTCTAAGAAAACGACAAAACCGTTTCTAATTATTGACACATTCAAGTTATTGTTGGAGTATCTCTAATGGTTATGTGAGCGCTATTTTATATTAAATTTTAATCCAACCCAACCCAAAAAATTAAAGCCGCTCTTTACATAGGAATTTTGGGATAAATTAAATGAAAGAAATAAGATACAAGCCTATTGGAATTATACATTCGCCATTAAGAAAATCGCAAAGTGTTCCAATACAATCTGTAGCTTCCAAGGGCATCGAAGGAAGCGTTGAGGTAGCCCGTGAATATGTTGAAGGCTTGAAAGACATTGAGGGATTTTCGCATATTATTCTAATTTATCACTTTCACTTGTCAAAAGATTATTCTTTAATTGTAAAACCATATTTGGATGAAAACCTCCATGGAGTGTTTTCTACGCGCGCTCCATCAAGGCCGAATCCTATTGGAATATCAATCGTACGTCTTACAAAGGTTGAAGATAACATAATGTACATTCAGGATTTAGACATCATAGATGGCACACCGCTTTTGGACATCAAACCATACGTTCCAAAATTTGATCAAAGAAGAACAGTAAAAATAGGCTGGTTGAAAAATAATATTAACAGACTCTCTATAGTTAGCGACGATGGCCGATTTACAGATAGGAAATAGCCTACAAGAATTAGTTAAATACAAAATTATTATTAAACTCAATTTAAAAAAGACAAATTTTTCATTCTTTAAATGAATATATAATGGAGACTAGACTTTATGTTATTAAGTGGATAAGCGCAGGATGTAGGTGGAATTCTTGAATATTAGATTCAATCCGATAGGTTCTGTTAGAACAGAACTGAGTGATGGGGAGGTTAAGAATACGCTGTTTCACGACCTTGAAGCTGAAATAGAGATTTTTGCTGAATATGCTGAAGGCTTGGAAGCTATTGACGGCTTTTCTCATTTGTTAGTTCTTTTCTATTTGCACAAGGTCACTGAAAAACAGAGGAAAGTTTTGAAAGCTAGACCTAGGAGATTCACTAAGTATGGTCTAAATCTGGAGGACTTGCCTTTAGTTGGAGTCTTCTGTTTAGATTCGCCCCATAGACCTAATCCAATAGGGTTATCTGTAGTCAAACTGCTATGGAAAAAAGGTCGAATTATAAGAGTTAAGGGATTAGACGCATTTAATGGAACACCTATTCTTGACTTAAAACCCTACTCACCTGGAAGAAAAGTGGAGAAGTTCGAAGTGCCTAAATGGTATGAAAATACTCTAGCAAAGCTAAAAGCCAAAGCAGGTAACATATTAGATTTCTAGTAGTCTATTCTACTAGTTAACCACATCTGTATGTGGGCTGTTGCAGGAATCGACTTGTTCGATAGTACACCAGTCATTGACATCAAACCATACCAACCCGATTATCAAGTGAATAAGTATACATGCCTGAATGGTACCTCAAACTTATGGATAGAAACGGGCATATTTAGGGAAACAATATCCAACAATTGATTATACATATTCGCACCCAAAGAGCTAAAAAGTCACGCAGATAACTACCAAACTGGCAAATAGCAGAAGGAGAATAGAAAATGAGTAAAGGAAGAGGATTTGGAAGAGGAAGAGGAGGAGCAAGACAGGGTATTGGTGGACCAACCTCTTGTAAATGTCCTAAGTGTGGATATACAGTTCCACATACTCGCGGAACACCATGTGCTTCTATGATTTGCCCCAAATGTGGTTTAAGATTAGTGGGTTCAGCGTAACCAGCTAACTAGATCATCGAAAGGAAAATTTGGAGGCGTACTACTCTGTTAAAGCTGAACAGACTGCGTGCGCTCGCATACCGCAAACCCCATTTTTGTGTTCTTGACTGAACTTAGGCTGCACTAAAGAGATACGGTCCCGTCTGGATTTACAAAGCTCTATTTAAGAGAAGGGAACTATGTTCTAACCATGAAAAGTAGAACGTTGGATGAAAAAACAGAGAAGTTGATCCTAACTTCCCAAAAGAATGAAATCACGGAGCATATTATCTACGAGAAGCTGGCTCAATCAACGAAGGATTCACAAAACAGAATAATTCTCCAGCGGATTTCAGATGACGAATTAAAACATTACAATTTCTGGAAGCAGTACACTAACAAGGATACGAAACCAGACAAGTTGAAAGTATGGATGTACTTTCTGATAGCGAAGATTTTCGGAATAACGTTTGGAATAAAACTGATGGAGCAAGGGGAAGAAAAAGCGCAAACGATATATGAAAAGATCTCTGGGGTCATACCATCTGCCAAAGATATCGTGGAAGACGAAGATAAACATGAAAAAGAATTGATTGATCTGATAGATGAAGAACGCTTCAGATACGTTGGTTCTATTGTTCTTGGCTTGAATGATGCTCTTGTAGAACTCACAGGCGCTCTTGCAGGCTTAACATTTGCTCTCCAAAATACACGTCTAACCGCGATGGCAGGTTTGATTACTGGGATTGCTGCGTCCCTATCAATGGCCACATCAGAATATTTGTCTACAAAATCTGAAGGCTATATTAAGAAGCCGTTTAAAGCAGCAGTTTACACTGGAGCCGCCTATGTTATCACGGTTTTATTCCTGATATTTCCCTACTTTGTTTTTGCAGATCCACTTTTATGCTTAGGCTTCACGATTTTGAACGCAGTTATAGTGATTTTCATATTTACTTTTTACATTTCTGTAGCGAAAGGAATTTCCTTTAAGAACAGGTTTTCAGAAATGGTATTGATCAGCCTTGGAGTAGCAGCTCTAACATTCTTAATCGCATTCGTCATAAAGATATTTTTAAATGTAGAAGTATAAACCGTTATGATTCGCGGGCAATAATTGTTATCTATTTACCTGATAACGAAAAATATAGAACGGAAGCTTTGATCTCAAATAGGAAAAAGTTGTTTTCTGTTTTCAGTCTCTCAGCTAATCTGCGATAGCTTCCTTTTGTGTGTGCGCAGTGCTTTTTTGATGGCCTCCCCAACGTTAGTGCCTGGCTTAGCTTGGATATAGATTATGTTATGCTGCTTCAGGATGTCAGATGCACCAACGCCAAGTTCATTAGCAAGCACCACTTCCACACCGGCATCAATTAACATTTTAATTGCGATGGGTCCAGCTCCATGGTGGTATGATAGTGCAGGGTTCTCCAGTACGCTTACGCCGATTATCTTTTCATCTTCAGTATCCACTATAGTGAATGTTATAGCTCTACCGAAAACATTCGATACAACGTCCTCTAAGCCGTCCTTTCCATCCGTTGCAACGGCTATCCTATGCTTTACCATAAATATTTCACCTTCTCCTGATTTTTAACTTCCTTAATGAACTCCGCATTAACGTTTCTGTTTGAGGTTTCTTCACTTTTCGAGTTTTGCTTTCAATTCTTCGATTCTAGCTTTGATGTCGTCCATTTCTTTTTCAAGGTCTGCTTTCTCTGCCACCAATTCTTTTTGATAGTTTTCTAGGGCCGTAACTTCTTGTTTTGGAGACTGCGGTTGTGTTACTGGCGGATATACCTGCGGGTAAGCGGGTTGACCAAGTGCTGGCGGTGGGTACACATACTGGCCTCTACCGAAACCTCTACCCCATCCTCTGCCGAAGCCTCTACCGAAACCTCCACCCCATCCTCTACCGAAGCCTCTTCCATATCCACGTCCTGAATTCATGAATCCGGGAACTGAGTAACCAGCGCAGTATCCTGCTGCTCTTCCAGTCATGGGTCCAGCGCCCCAGGGTCCTGTTCTATCTCCTCTTGGCATGTTTTCTTTCACCTCTATTTTTGTGTTTATGCACAGTTTACATTTATTAGATAATGCACAGAAATATATAAGTATTACGGCACAACTGGATTAGCTGATCATAATGTCGCGTAGACGGTGCAGAAGAGGAAGAAGAGGAAGATTCCCCAAGCCAGTCACCATACCAATTCCCTCACAGGTAGAACAATTCATCCCAGAACCAAGAATAACCGCCAGCGCTATTACAATTGAACCAGCCGAAATAGAAGCTTTAAGATTAGTGGACCTTGAAGGCTTATCTCAGGAACAGGCAGGCATAGAAATGGGCGTTTCAAGAGGAACCATCTGGAGACTTGTTCAAAGCGCAAGAAGAAAGGTTGCTCAAGCCCTAACTGAAGGACGAGCCCTTGCAGTTACCAACGACGCAAATTATCCAGCCAAAAGCTAGTTAGGGGGATGCAGATCCTGTACGTTATGAGACCTCACAGCGGATTTCAATCTTGAAAGCATATGCAATTCTCAAGTCCACGAAGCCGTACTTTGTGCTTTGCCTCATCATCGGGTCAAGCCATCATTGGAGTGCTAAATCTTCACAATTGACACTTATTTCAATCATTTTTTCAAGCTCTCCATGGAAAATAAGTAACGGCGAGCGCGGTGGCATCGCCTTATACAAAGTTTGGTGGGTTGCAACTTAACCTAATTTACATATAAGGGAGGAGGTAGGTACCCAGAGACGATAAAGGCCTAAGCTTCAAAAGTTAAACACGGGTTCTACACTGAAGTTCAATCTATATATAAGGGGGGCTATAGTCTTGAGAGCACAAAAGAGAAAACCAACAACCAGAAACGCAGAGGAGAAAAGCTGAAAATGCACTTGGAAGAGATGAAGAAGGAAATCGAAGCCCTCGTCATAGAGAAAGGCTTCTACAACAAGCCAGAAGACATCCCCAAAAAACTTCTTTTCGCCTTCATAGAGCTAGGCGAAGCCAGTGACGCATGGAAAAAGGGCGAAAAAGAAGAGAAAATTGCAGAAGAGCTAATCGACGTGATCTTTTACGTGTTGGACGCAAGCCGCTTGGCATGCCCCACCGTAAATATGGATGTAGTATTTAAGAAAAAATTAAACAAGAACCGTAGTAGACCCTACCAGTATGGCGAAGGCCACAGAAACAAATAACTGCGCTCTAAGTTATGAAGAAGCAACTATTTTTTGCGGAAAAGTCTGCTCCAACCACAAGTGTGGCACTGAGCTGTCTTCTGTTTCAAATCAATATCTAACTTGCCACTGCAAACTGGACACTTCATGTTTAACTGTCTTCTCCCTTTCCTGCAATGAAGACTGCGACCTAATAAGTGGTTATTCCGAATTTTGAAATGTAACTAAAGGCTGCTACCAGAATTAAGCGACTGCTTGTTTATGCCAGACGATTAATGCTTGAGTTCCTCCTAAGAGGTTTTTATGGCAGTTTAGCAAATTATAGATTTTGTTGAGACGAAAAGTGAACTTTGACTATCCTACTGCGGTGCGTTTTCGCTGTATAGAATGCGGAATATGTTGCGGCGACACAAAAGAAAAAACTAGACATGTTCTCCTCTTAAAAACAGAAGCTGAACAGATCGCCACAGCAACTTTGCAACCAATCTCCAAGTTCGCGGTGAAAATCAAGGATAAAGCGCCTTACAGCTACGAAATGAGAAAAACGGCGGATGAGGGAAAATGTGTCTTCTTAAAAAAGAATCGTTGCACAATTTACTCTGTGAGGCCTTTGATCTGCAGGTTTTATCCGTTTGAACTCAAAATTCTAAATAGCCAAAAATACACGTTTCTTTACACGGAAGAATGCCCAGGCATAAACAAAGGCCGGATCTTAAGTGAAAACTATTTCAGAAAATTGCTTCGACTGGCACGCGCTAAAACTAGGCAGACAGCAGATTCAAATAGAGAAAACTGAATTAGTAGGATGCAACCGGAAAAGCAGCTTGATTCCTATGGTCGCGATGGCTATTTTTAGGCATACTGGATACTATCGGCCGTTTTTGATTGTACTTGTATCCGCACTCGCATTCGAAGCCAGAGATTTTGCCGCCTTTACCTGAAATAGGGTGCCATTTGTGACCGGAGCATCGGGCATTTTTCTTGTGGATTTTCCATAACGTTTTTGCGTCATTAAAAGTGATTGGCACGTGGCGTTTCGCTGAGGTTACATACCATAATAGGCAGCACGCGAAAGACGCCCAGATTACGGGTAGGATTATGATTGGTATATCTAACATCTTTTTCACCTTGTGTATTTGTGTTCTACAGCCATACAATATGTCTATATTAGTACATATTATTAAAATGGAATATAACATCTTACGATATAAACTTTACTGTCCGTTCCGACCATGAACAATAACTCTACAACTGCTGCAACACATCAGCTTTTTCCAACACGTAACCACAATAATGACACTTCAACCACAGAGGCTCCTCACTCTGGACGTAGAACCTAGCTGCAATAGGCTCGTTGCTGTTGCTTACGCAAGCGGGATTCACACACTTTATAATGCCTTCAATGATTTTCGGCAACTTAACCTCCAACTTCTCCACAACATTATAATCACGGATAATGTTGATAGAAGCATGAGGCGCCACCAATGCAATCCTGTTAACTTCCTGTGAATTAAGCGCGCGCCCCTCAATTTTCACGATATCCTTAACCTTGAAGCGTTTGCTCGGAACGTTGATGGCAATGGTCATAACCCTCCTTTCGCGTCCTGTTATTCCCAGGATTTTAACAACGTCTAAGGCGTATCCGCCGCTTATATGATCAATAACTGTGCCATCCTTAATTTTTGACACTCGCAATTCCTTGTCGCTCATTCCAAAACTCTCCGTTAAGAGCTTATGCACTAGGTAATAAATAAAAATTTTACAGAAACATGGGCAACATCTCCCGCACAACCTTCCCCTTTTTTGCAGGGGTATGAGCTAAACATTAACGCCTTTTGTTTCATTTATTAATAGCATGGGCAAAAGCGTTAAGCTGTTCAGAAAACCAAAGTGATATAAAATATTAGAAACTTCATGCAAAACAAAAATTTTACATGAAGCGCGTGATTTTTTGACAGCGCAAAATGTGGTACAGGAGGCGCTTTCTGCGCGCCTATTCGACCTGTTTTCTATCCGCTTCCCACGACGATTATATCGAAGTCAAAGGCGGTTACTCCTGTAATGCTTGCGCTAACGCTTAAAGTTAACGTCACTTGGAGATTTTCGCCCGCCTTGATTGATTGACCATTGTAGTCCCAACCCAAAGTCAGGTAGGTGGAAGCGACTGACGGATTCCAGTTCGATGTGGACATACTCAAGGTTACAGCGAAGTTTCCCTCATTGAAAAAGTACATCACAAAGCTTTTTTGGACACCTGGTTCTAATATTCCCCACTCAATCCCATTCACTCTGTTTGTTGAGCTATCATCCCAATAAGCTCCAATGCCGATGACCTTCAAACTTCCAATGTTGAAGATTGTACTGCTTGTTTGGTCATTTGGCTCAACTTGGCTGGGGTTCGCGCCACTTGTCTGATAATTTGACGTAACCTTGATTAGCGTTAATCCAAATAGGATTCCAGACAGAAGCACCACAGCTACTATTGCAAAAATGAGTTTCGCCATTCTTCTTCGTTTTGTGACGAAACCACGTAGTGTTTCGTTCAGCTTTTTCAGTGGGAACTTTTTCTCCACCTTATCTCCTCTCTACGACTTAGCCTTTGCTTACTAAGATATAGGGAGATCTTGTTTTAAGTTTTTTGAGAGTCGTTTTTAGCGATCTGCAAAGTTTGAAACGAAGTTGCGAAGGGTTTTTTGAAGTTTGCAAAAGCAAATTATTGGAGTCACAAGTCTATTATAGTGTGCCTACAAACTTGGCGAAGAACCTGACGAGTTTTTCGCTTTTCAATCGCAGATTTAGCTTAGAAATCAAGGTAAGGACGCTTGCAGTTGCGTGACTGAAAAGGCAGAGTGTCTGCGTTTTAGTGCTTAGTGGCGTCTAAAATTATGTAGAGGACGTTGTTTCCGCGTAGTAAAACGTTGCCGTAATTTGTGAGCAGCTGCTCTTGCTTGTATTCAGTTGCTCCTTCCAGAAGTATGTTCATGTGCCCGTCGCATTTAATCATCTTTCCCTTGTATTCGCAACCGTTCTTGAGGACAACTTCAATGTTTCCGTGTAACTGTTTGATGAGGACGTTTAATGGCTTTTTGCTTGGTTCCATTATAGCACCGTGTTCTATATGAGTCGATATATGCATATCCACAATCCATCACATATAAAAGTTTTATCCACCACCAACTTTGAACTGAAATTTAACACCAATCATAAGTTAGAAGACCCAACTGAGCTGAATAAGAGGATAGAGACGAATCTAATGATAGAGTGGAATTTAGCTAAGAAAATGACTCTTTGGCACTATGAAGATTTGATAATGAAAATGTTTAGAGTGCTCTCTTACAATTTCGTAAAGGAATACTACAATCATAACATGAAAGAAGCTAACATGAAAACATGCTTTGATAGAAAGGGAATCAAAATAGGTCCTTTCAAGTCAATGAAAGGATTAGTTCTTTGGGCAAAGTGTTTGCCAAAAATCATTGAAAGTTAGGAAAGATCACAAAATTAAGTTCTAAGAAGAATCCAGACAGAATTTAGAGAGAAGTAAGACAAAAGTAGAGGAAATAATACCGGAAAAACTTTCACATGGAAAGTCTTAAGCTTCCATTAAAAGCTCTCGACTGACGTGAGCAAGTAACGCTAAATTGAAACTATTTAATTCGCGTTATAGTGACTTTGAAATTTGGAAGCACAAAAATAATATAGAGTATCCGAAATCTTGTTGGATTGAGGTGCCGTACACATCAAAAGCAAAATCAGCAGCATAGGCTACGTCAACAAAATTCGAGACAACATCCTCAGCATCAGACGAAAAAACCTTTCACCCTTATATGAAGACTTGAAAGCCGCTGACTGCGTCGTCTGCGCAGGATCAGGTAGATCACTTCACTCACTAAACGCGGCAATGAGCCAAATCGCCCTCAGCCAAATAGGCTGGAGAAACAAAGTAGTGTTGACCCCAGACGACCCTGGTTTCCCAGGCAAAAACATGTACGACGCTGCGGCTGACCTTCAACGACGCTACAAGAAAACCCTGCTTTTAATTAATTCTGGCAGCGGCTATTCAGACGACCCTTTAGTTATGGCTCAGGATTTAGCACGGTACATTGAAGAAAAGAAAACATCCAAGTTCACAATTGGCTTGATGACGTCTAGTTTAGAATCTCCACTGGCTCAGATAACTCGCCAATACGGCTACGTAGTTCATATTAAAGGACGGGGAAAATCCAAGCCCTCATTCGAGTACAGCGAAACAGGCATGATGGGGGACGTGTTCGAGTTAGGCACGCTCCAGCTTTTGTGCATGATGATTGAAGCCATATTTAGAAATTTGGAAGCAGAGGATGTGTTCCAACTCTGTAAAGAGGAGTTTGAAAAGATAGGCGCCATCATAGACGCTAACGTAGAGTCGGAAACCTACATGCAACTCGTTGACCTGTTGGAAAAGCGAACCAACGTGTTCATAGGGGGAAAAGGCACCGCAAACGAAATTGCCAAAATGACCGGCGTAAGACTTTTCCACATTAAAAGTTTCTTAGGTGACAACGTGTACGTGACCAGAGGCGTTAACACGCCTCACCCGAGAGCCGGAGACCTTGAAATTCTGATGTCTTTTTCCGGCGAAACCAAACCTGTAATCATCTGGGCCGACGTGATGAAAAAGTTTAACGGCAACGTGCTGGCGATAACTGGCACAAAAGATTCAACCTTAGCCAAGAAAGCTGACCTGAAAATAATCTTGGAGGAAGAAGTAAAACCAGGCACGCCACGGCGGTTTTACACGAGAGCCGCTTACGTTTTGAGCCCCCTACCTGTTAAATTAGCTGAAAGGTTGGGTCAAAGAGGGCTTAAGCTGCCAGAGTACATAATCAGCTGGTACCACTCCGTTACACAATAAAAGTTTGAATATAGTAGCGGCTGCTTATTTTTTTAGGTTGAATCACAAAGGTTAAATATTAAGTGTTACTTTTACTAAAAAAAATAACACTGGACTGTGCGTAATAATGGTTTACCTAAAAAGCCGCGATGTCGCCGCAATAGCCATATGCGCCGCGTTATGGGGCGTGTTAAATTCACTCTTTTCACCAATCTTTTTCAGCATGTTCGGCCTGCCCTTTCTGTGCGACCTGATCGGCTTTTCAGTTTTAACATTGTCCGCGTGGTGGATCAGGAAACTAGGAGCCATAACTGCAATCGGGCTGATAGCTACCGTCGTAAACTTCACATTCAATCCCCGCGCTACCCACTTCCTAGGTTTCGCTGCAGCCAGTGTTGTATTCGATATTACATCACGACTCGTTGGATACGGTAACTTTTTCAAAAAACCCCTATACACAATGATTATAGCAATCACAATTTCAACCATTTCAGCAGCCTTTGCAGGCCTAGTAATAGGCGCATTTTTCATGACTGGCCCAGCTTTAGCAATTTGGGGTGGTGTGCTGGGGTGGGCAGGACTGCACGCCATAGGCGGAGTAATAGGAGGCGGCATAGGCGGTCTCACAGTAAATATGCTCGTTTATAGAAAAGTGTCAGTTACAACAACTGCTGTTTAGTAAAGAGCTATGGCTCACACTTGCTCTTGACGGCGCAAAGATGCAAGACCTATTATTTTTTAGATTTTGAAGTCATTGGGAGTAGCCTACCAGCATGCAAATTAGCAA
>Ga0315548_1001621_pt1 | contig 18611 bp, 21 predicted proteins | sample SalMarSW160110MG_2_FD_202540 | JGI IMG/M metagenome (GOLD analysis project Ga0315548, IMG submission 202540) | Salt marsh sediment microbial communities from the Plum Island Ecosystem LTER, Massachusetts, United States - Salt Marsh Sediment SW1601-110 ...
AATTGCTTCCCTCTTTATCAACGCCGATTCATAGCCTCTTTAAGCCTACACGCCAACTTCTCAATCTCCTCAAGCATCCTGCCAGCATCCACTTGATGCCTATGAACAATATTAACAAAGGCGCTTCCCACAATGACACCGTCAGCTCCGCTTTGAATGATTAATTTAGCGTGCTCAGGCTTCGAAACCCCAAACCCAACAGCCAACGGAACCCGCCCAACCGTATAAGGCAAAACCCGCTTAATCAACTGCACAGTCGAATCCTCCAACGCTTCCCGCGCTCCCGTCACACCAAAATGCGAAACAAGATACAGAAACCCCGAAGTACACCCCACAATCTTGCGTAAGCGCTCGTTCGTGGTGGAGGGCGCCGCAAGAAAAATCGTGTCCACCCCACAAGTCCTAGCGGCTTCACGGTACGCCTCCGCCTCTTCCACTGGAAGGTCAGGAACCACAACACCGTCAACTCCGCAGTTACTTGCCAACCTGAAAAAGTTCTCCAGCCCCATCCTGAAAACAGGATTATAATACGTCAAAATCACTATTGGCACGCTGTGCTTCTTTTTGACTTCCCCAGCCATGCCCAACACCATCTTCGGCGTCGTCCCCGCTTGTAACGCGCGCACGCTGGCAGCCTGAATCGTCGGTCCATCAGCTATCGGATCAGAAAACGGCACGCCAAGCTCAAGGATGTCCACGCCGCCTTTGACGAGCGCCTCAGCAATAACAGGCGTAAATCGCGGCTCAGGGTCTCCGCCAGTCACGTAGCCTATAAGCGCGCCGTCGCCCTGCGCCTTCAGCTTCTGGAAAACCTTTGCTATCTCGCTCATATTTTCACTCCCAGAAAATCAGCCACAACTTCAACGTCCTTGTCTCCACGCCCAGACAAAGTAACAACAATCGTTTCTTCCCGCTTCATCTTCCTAGCCAACTTCATGGTAAAAGCCAAGGCATGCGAAGGCTCCAAAGCTGGAATTATGCCCTCCTCCTTCGACAGCGTGCAGAAGGCATTTGCTGCTTCCTCGTCCGTTGCTGTGGCGTATTTGGCTCTCTTCAAGGTTTTCAGGAAAGAATGCTCTGGTCCGACTCCAGGATAATCCAAGCCTGCAGAAATGCTGTGAGTAGTTTGTATCTGCCCTTCGTTGTCTTGGAGAATGTAGGTTAACATGCCGTGGAAGACGCCTTCGGCTCCAGCGCCCAGAGAAGCCGCATGCTTATCAGATTCAATGCCTTCGCCTGCAGCTTCAACCCCGAAAAACTTCACTTCGGGACAATCCTCAAATGGATAGAACGTGCCTATGGCGTTGCTGCCTCCGCCGACGCAAGCAACCAGCGCATCAGGCAAGCGTTTCTCTTTCTGCATGAACTGCTCTTTCAACTCGTTGCCTATGACGCTTTGGAAATCCCGGACAAGCATTGGATACGGGTGAGGACCCACAACCGACCCTATCAGGTAGTATGTTGTTTGAAGGTTGGTGACCCAGTCTCTTAACGCTTCGTTTATGGAGTCTTTCAACGTTTTAGAGCCAGATTCCACAGGATGCACTTCCGCGCCCAAAAGTTTCATCCTGAACACGTTAAGCCGCTGCCGTCTCATATCTTCAGTGCCCATGTACACTTCAGCCTTTAAGCCCAAAGCGGCGCAAGCTATGGCTGTGGCAACTCCGTGCTGGCCCGCTCCCGTCTCGGCGATCACTCGTTTCTTTCCCATCCTTTTAGCCAAAAGCGCCTGCCCAAGCGTGTTGTTGATTTTGTGGGCGCCTCCGTGGGCTAAGTCCTCGCGTTTCAGGTAAATCTTTGCGCCGCCCAGTTTCTTCGTTAAATTCTCCGCGTAATACAGCGGCGTTGGTCTTCCAGCATACTCTGATAGGTAATACGCCAGCTCTTTACAGAAGTTCGGGTCTTGTTTAGCCTGCGCATAGGCATCCTCCAATTCGCTGATTGCCGCCATCAAGACTTCGGGAACAAAGCGGCCTCCATATTTTCCGAATTTTCCGTCAATTGGGTAGTTACTCAGTGTTTTCATATTCTAACGTCCTTAGCGTTTTTGATGAACTCAATTATTTTTTGATGATCTTTAATTCCCGGTTGCAGTTCCACGCCGCTGGACACGTCCACCGCGTAGGGTTGAACAGTACGCACTGCTTCTGCGACGTTTTCAGGGCTCAGTCCTCCCGCTAGAATTAACGGTTTTGGATGAATAAGGTGCTTAGCGCGTTTGCTCAATTCCCAGTCATGAACGATGCCCGTTCCGCCATACCTCCCATTAGCAAAGGAGTCGAGGAGAACTGCGTCGAATATTTTTGCCGCTTTTGAGACGACATCAAGGGCGTTAGCGAGATTTGCGTTGACAGCCCCTATTAAAAGGGTGTTTGGAATTTTCAATCGAACGGACGCGGCGGCGTGCAGCTTTTCTCCATGAATTTGAATGGCATCTGGATTCAGCTTTTCATACATCTCAAATTCGTCGATGCCTCTTGGAACCGTGACTAGAACGCTTTTCACGAAGGGTGGAACTTGCCTAATGAGCTTTTCAGCTTTTTCCAGTGCGATATTTCTTGGCGAAGAGGCTACGCCAACCACGAATCCAACCGCATCTGCTCCAGCCGCAGCGGCAGCGTCCAAATCTTCTTTTCGGGTTATTCCGCAGATTTTCACCCTAACCATTCTCATAACGCTGACACAAACTCCTTAACCTTCTTTTCAATGTTTTCGGTTAACATGACGGCTGATCCTATGAGGAAGGCATGAGCACCACATTTGCACAGAAAACGTAGGTCAGCGGACGTGTTAATTCCGCTTTCGCTCACGATAATTTTGCCTTCTGCATTACTCCGTTCCAGAATTCTCTTGGTTACGTTCAAATCCACCTTTAATGTTGCCAGATTTCGGTTGTTAATGCCTACCAAGTCAGCATGGGTGCTTACGGCAGAGCGAAACTCCTTCGCAGTATGGGTTTCTAGCAGAACCTCGATGCTTTTCGAGTGCGCTCTCGCTATCATTTCGTGGATGTTACATTCGCAGTATCCTCTGTCAAAGAGGGCTTCTATTAGCAATGCAGCGTTGGCGCCTGCTTTTGAAGCTGCGTCTAGCTGTACAGGGCTTATGACTATGTCTTTCATGAGAAGTGGAAGCTTCACTGCTTTCCGCGCCTCAACGAGCGAGCGCAGGGACCCCTTGAAATGTTTTGGCTCAGTTAAAACGGAAATGCCAACGGCTCCGCCTTTTTCCATGCTTTCTGCGATTTTGCTTGCTTCAACGTTTTTTCTAATTGTGCCTGCGGACGGCGACGCTGCTTTAATTTCGGTGATGACTGGAGCATTTTTGGTTTCCAGAATTGCCTTTTTCAAACTGATGTAGGAAGTTGCTGTCTCCTTTAACGCTTCATAGTAGCCACTGTTGATCGTTTCTTTCGCATCATGTGCGAGTACGTCAAGAAAGTCAGCCATACTTTGACTCTAACTCCTCAAGTTTTGATAGATTTCCACCAGAGGCTTTGATTAGCTCTTTGAGTTTTTTGTAAGCGGCTCCGCTTTCGATTGATTCGCGGGCTAATTCCATACCGTAATTGAGGTCTTCTGCTTTTCCGCCCACGACGATTCCCGCGGCACTGTTAACAAGTACTATCTCTGTTTTTGGGTCATCAACAGCGCAGTAGCCCCTCAGAATCTTGAATAGGATCTCGGCGCTTTCGTCTGGTGTTGTTCCTTTTATATCTGCTACTCGAGCTTGTTTGACGCCGAAGTCTTTTGGCGCGGTCTCCATGGTTGCGACCTCGCCTTCCTTTAACCACGCAATAACTGTTCTGCCTAACGTAGATATTTCATCTAACCCGTCCAATCCGTGAACAACCATTGCTTCTTCGCATCCAAGCTTCTTCAAAGCGTAAGCTATTGGAGTTGTTAGTTTTGAGTCGTAAACGCCGAGTAGCTGCGCGTTAGCAGAAGCAGGATTAGTTAGTGGCCCGAGGATGTTGAATACAGTGCGGATGCCTATATCTCTTCTCGGCTCAACGGCGTACTTCATGGCAGGGTGGAAGGCAGGCGCAAACATGAAGCCCACTCCAACCTGCTCGATGGCTTTCTGAACAGCCTCAGGTCCAATGTTAAGGTTGAGGCCGAGTTTCTCCAGCACATCGGCGCTGCCGCTTTGGCTGGTAACTGACCGGTTTCCATGCTTCGCTATGGCGACGTCAGCGCCAGCGACCACAAAAGCCGCAGCTGTGCTGATGTTGAAGGTTTTTATTTTGTCGCCACCTGTTCCACACGTGTCGACGAGCCGGTCCTCCACACGTGGATGAATCCGACGGCAACGTTCTCTCATAACTGTGGCTAAGGCTATGAGCTCTTCAACCGTCTCTCCCTTCATCCGCAAGGCTGTCAAAAACGCGGCTATTTGCGCATTTGTTGCCTTTCCCGACATTACTTCTCTCATTATTTCCTGTGATTCCCCGAAAGTTAGGTTCGTTTCCTCAATCAGTTTTTGTATGCCTTCTCTGATCATTTCCGGTCATCTGCCCTCCAGAAAGTTTTTCATGATTAGTTTTCCATCTTCGCACAGTATGGATTCAGGGTGAAACTGCACGCCTTCAATGGGGTATTTAGCGTGGCGGACCCCCATGATTTCTCCGTCATCAATCGACTCCGCGGTTATTTCAAGACACGCGGGAATAGACCGCCTGTCACCAGCAAGCGAATGATAACGCGTTGCCGTAAGGGGGTTGTGGACGCCATTGAAAACGCCTTTCCCATCATGCTTTATTGTGCAGGTTTTTCCATGCATCAGCCTTTTTGCAGGTACAATTTTTCCGCCAAACGCATGGATTATTCCCTGATGACCGAGGCACACTCCCAAAGTGGGAATTTCGCAGCTCAAGTGCTGCAAAATTGCTGTACAGACGCCGAAATACCGCGCGTTTTCGGGAGTGCCTGGACCTGGAGAGATCACTATTCTGTCGGGTTTAAGCTTCGTAATCTGCTTCAAAGTTACCTGGTCGTTTCTAAACACGCTGGTCTCTGCTCCGAGTTCTCCAATGTATTGGACAAGATTGTAGACGAAAGAATCGTAGTTGTCGATTACCAACACTTTCACGTTGTTTCGCCTCCAGAGTTCTTAAGCGCCTTCATTAAGGCCTCAGCCTTATGGTCGGTTTCAAACCATTCCCTTTCTGGAACGGAATCAGCCACTATACCCGCGCCTACTTGAATGTACGCTTTGTCTTTATCTGCAAACAGGGTTCTGATGGTTATGGCGAAATCCGCGTTACCATTATAGGAGAAGTAGCCTACAGCGCCTGCATAAGGCCCTCTTCTAGTCGGCTCAAGTTCTTCAATGATTTCCATTGCTCTAACCTTGGGCGCTCCAGAAACCGTGCCTGCTGGAAAAACCGCTCTCAAAGCGTCGTAACATTCGCAGTCATCTTTGAGGTCGCCTACAACTTGAGAGACGATGTGTTGCACATGACTGTATCGGTGAACCTTCATGAACTCTGGAACACGTACGCTTCCAAACTTGGCGATTTTTCCCACATCATTTCTAGCCAGATCAACCAGCATCACATGTTCAGCTCGCTCTTTAGGGTCTGCCAGCAACTCTTTGGCTAATCGCATGTTTTCGCTAGGCTTTTCTACGCACGGTCTTGTTCCAGCTATTGGAAAAGTTTCAACCACTCTGTTGTCAACTCTGACGAGCATTTCCGGGCTGGACCCAACAATTTGCCTGTCGCCCGCTTTGAGGAAGTACATGTACGGCGACGGATTTATCTCGCGTAGAGAACGGTAAAATGCTATTAAGTCGCCTTTAACACGAAACTCGTAGCGCTTAGAGAGGACAACTTGGAAAACATCACCGGAGACTATGTATTCTTTGGCTTTTTCCACGGCTTTCTCAAAGTGTCCTTTTGTAACGTTCACTTTCGGCTGATTGTACGCTAAAGCCTCGGCGTCGCTGGGTTGTTTAATAAGTCTCTCAACTTCCGCAAGGCGGTTGTCGCTTGAATAATAGTAGAATGCGCACCTTTGCCTGTGGTCAAACACGATTCCGTCGTCGAAAAATCCCAGCTGGGCATCAGGAAAGTTCAGGTCGTCGCTGGCTTTTTGCGGGAGTTTTTCCCAATAGCGAACTGTGTCGTAAGAGATGTAGCCGACGGCGCCTCCAACAAATCGGAGTTCTTTATTGGGTAATGCCCTATCTTTAACGAGTTTTTCAAGGATGACCAGCGGGTCACTGGTTTTCTCTCTGTCTTCTTCTCCAGTTTTCTCATTGCGGATTTCCGCGTCTCCATTCTTTATTTTGATGGTTAACCGTGGGTCGAAGCCTATGAACGAGTACTGTGCCAGCTTTCTTGGACCTTCTATGGATTCGAGGATGTAGGCTGTTTCATAATGTTTATGGAGTTTGGAGAAGATTTCGAGGGGCGATTTTGTAAAAGGGATTTTCTTAAAATTTAGTTTGTGGGCTTCAAGCAGCGCATGTGTTTGTTCGGAGCCAAACGCGATACCCCATGTTACAGTACTCCTTAAGTTCTGAAACTTACTAGAGCGTCTTATTTAAGGCTTTTGTGTACAAAAACGTACATTACACTTCTCTAAGTCTACGTCAAACAGCTCCCCAGCCAATCCAAATACGCTTTTGAACCTTCAACGATTGGAAGAACAATGATCTCTGGCACCTCATAACTGTGCAAAGCCTTCACGGTTTCCGCCAGCTTTCCGAACAAGTCCTTGCGCGACTTCATGAAAATCAAGTATTCCTCAGATTTCTCCATCTTTCCAGACCAATGAAAAAGCGAGGAAACTGGGCCAATTATGTTGGCGCATGCAATTAGTCTTTCCTTGAGGACGCGTTGCGCTATCTTTTCGGCTTCCTGCTTACTGGCTGTTGTAACCATCACGATAATATACGCATTCTCCAACCCCTTTCACCCACCACCCACAAAACGCTGTAATGAGAGTTTTCTTCGCTAAAAAATTTTGCTGAGTAGCGCATATGCTCTGAAAGAAAATGGCGCATTGTTGTTTTCTAGTTTAGCTTAGGGAGCATCAACACATTTAAGGTTCCACTAGATAATAATAGAGGTGTGCTTGAGGTGAACGTCGCTTGATGGAAGAGCAATTAAAAGTTTTGAAGGTTATGAGCGAGGTTACCAGCCGCATAGACATGAACGCTTTCGCTCGGCTGGTCGGCTTAAATCCCCACCAAACGATAGAACGCATGCAAGAACTCGTTAACGCAGGACTCATTAGGAAAGTGGGCGGCGGATACGGCATAACGGAAAAGGGCAAAGCCATTCTCCAAGCCTTTACGCCAGTTCCAAAGGACGCAGCGTTTCACTTTTACACGGCAGTTGGGCAGCCCACCGGCTTCTCAGCAGAAAGCCTCAAAGACTTCTACGAAATAGTTAAACGCGTCGCCGTAGAGTCGTTGGAGTTCCATCTGTACAGAGAAGATTTTGAAAACTGGATTAAAGCCGCATTCAAAGATGCAGCGTTAGCCGATGAACTCGCTAATCTGAAGGCTTCAAAGCTAAAGGGAGAAGACCTTAGACAAGGAATCCTAAAGGCAATAGCAGCAAAATACGGCTTTTAACACCATTGAGCGAAAAACTCATTCTAAGATGGTTGCGTCTTTTCGTTCTCCAGCTTAGTCCACCATCTGGGCACCCTAGCGTCTTTCGCCGTGTCCCACTGGTCGAAGGGTTTTATGTCGAGAACAGGTGTCCCATCAAACGCGTCGAGACCACGAACTGTCAAAACGTTACCTTCAACCTTAACAAGCTCAACCAGCGTCAACCCAACGGGGTTTGGACGAAGCATGCTTCGCGTGGCAAATATTCCCAGCAACGGCAGGTCTTTTCTACCTCGTGGGTGAACCTTCAAAGTTTTCCGCTGTTCATCGAGAATTTTATGCAGCCAAAATAGCACGATCAAATGCGAGAAGCCATCAACACCTTCTAAGGCTTCAGCTAACTCGCTGTGAATGACAATTTGTGAGATTCTGGTTTTGTCTTTAACCTCGTCGCCGACAGCTACTGTCCTGACAACGCCGATTGGTTTCAAAACAATCTCTGCTTGGGAAGACATGGCATTATCCACTCAGCGTTTGAGTGCGGCGTGAAACTATATAAGTATTAGACAATTCAGATGACGTTTTTCACCGTGCATTTTCGATTGGTGGGTTGTGTCGGACTCTAGTGCTCGGAAAAGACTATAGCCCCCTTATATAAAGACGGAAACATAGGTTGAACCAGAGTGCGAATCAAGTGCGGGAATATTGCGGCTATTTTTCTTGAACTTTCTTTTTGAGGATAGTTTGTTTGGATTGGTGCTGAAGGATTCTGAGAATGAACAAACGTTCAGAGAAAGAATTTAGCGAACACGCAGCTGAGAAGGCTGGCACTGGGCGCTCATCCTGACTTTTGTTGTGGTTTTATTTTATGTCTCTGAAGAAGTTGGGGAATACGTGAAAAAAGGGGTTGACGGCATAGCCAGCGACAAACCAGACATACTGATTCAGTAAGGCGGTCCATCGCTTCCGAGCGTTTAAAGAAAATGTTTTATATGTAAAACACTGATACCCTTGCCTGTTTTCAAATGACGCCTAATGTAAGTATAATAATTCCGACGTTGAACGAGGAAAGAGGTATCGTCGAGACTTTAAAGCAAATCAACAAATTGGACATTGATGAAGAGGTTTTGGTTGTTGACGGATTGTCAACAGACAACACGGTAAGAAATGCTAAGGCGTATGGCGCTAGAGTTATTTTTGAAAAGAGAAAAGGTAAAGGCATAGCAATGGCTGCAGGAGTGAAAAACGCGAAATCAAACATAATTTGTTTCTTGGATGGTGATGGAACCTATCCTCCAAGATTCATACCCAAAATGTTAGAATTAATAAAAAATTGTGATGTTGTTGTTGCTTCTAGATTATTAAAAAAAGAGGGTGTTAATGATTCTATAAACACTTTCGTTCATTATCATCTTTTCCCCTTTATATTTAAAAAATATTTGAAAAAGTTCAAAACTTCTGAGCCAATAACCGGCATGAGGTTAATGAGAAAAGAGACATGGAATAAATTGAATTTAAGGTCCCATGACTTTTTGATTGAGACAGAAATGGAAGTCAAGATGGCAAAAAATAAGATGAGAGTAATTGAAATCCCAATCCCTTGTATTAAAAGGGTGGGTCGTAGCAAATGGGACTCGAGTTTGGGAACCATGTGGAAAATTAGAAAATATGTTAAAAGGAATGAGAAGTACCTGCAAGACTTGGATGTTATTAAATATCTTCATGTTTAGAAGCTTTGAACTATTAAAACTCTTAGAGGTAACAGTCAGCGACTGCTTCATTATAAAGGTTTCATTAACGGCAAGAGGGTGTGTGTGAGAAGCATAAGGTAGTGCAAGTAAATGGGAATAAACCGATGGGAATAAATAAATCTCCCTATAGCTTCTTTAAGGAAAAACAGCGGGCCCGTAGCTCAGCAAGGCTAGAGCGGCGGACTCTTAATCCGTAGGTCGCGGGTTCAATTCCCGTCGGGCCCGCCACACCAGCGTCTCTTACGCCGTAGAGAATCTATTTTTGAGGCGTGCCCTTCTTTTCTCATGAGTCTAAATTGAAGGTAAAAGCTATAATCTTGAAGTGCAAGCCAGACATTCAGTTGCCACTCAAAAAATTATTCCCTGCTTAAGCATACCTGTGAAGCTATTCTTAAGGTCTTCAAAGCACACACTCAACCGTTTTGCGTCTTCCTTGGACATGCCTTGCTGTATGAGCTGTTTCTCAAAGGCTTTCCTGGTCTTGCGTACTCTTCTGCCTAGAGTGAGGTACATCCAGAGCAGGCTAAGGGTCATTAGCACTAAGTGTGGAAAGGACTTTATTACTGTGGTAAATATTGAAACTGTGCTCATTGATAATCAGCCACCATTTTGGGAAAGAGGAGGTTATTACTCTTCCTCACTCATTCGCCTGCCCGTCTTGCCGTGGAACCTCTTATGGATTTCTTTGCTTATTTCATCTCCTTCGTGATGACCCCATCCGCCTTTTCCAGCACTTCTAAGCATGTCGCCGAGACTTGTGAAAGTTCGCATGTACTCTTCTGTCATTTTCACGGCTACCTGCTCGGGCAGTCCCCCGTCTTTTAGTTCCTTGTAGTATGCTGCTGCAGCTTTGCCCATGTTCCTGCCAGCCTCTTCAGAGAACACCGAGGACAGAATGCTTTTGATCATCGCTGGAATTTCAGAGGAAACAACGCTGAGTATCTCTTTAACGTTTTCTGCTTCCATCTTTCCAAATTTTCCTTCGTCATGTGACATATTTTTCACCTCAAACACATTATAGACTGGTCACTCTAGTTAGGTGTTCTGTGTAAAAGTGACCAGGTTACTGGTCAGCCTTGTTAACTAACTCATAAGTTGTAGCTTTACCTTCCTTTCTCAGTAGGATACCCTGTTCCTGCAGTTTTTTCACTCTTTCGCGCACGATGCGCCTGCTTGCTTTTCCTCTAATCGCAGTTACCTGCCGTGTGATTGCTGAAATATTCAGAGCACCTTTGACAGCTAAGGCTTGGATGATGCATCGGGAAATTTCATCTTGCGTGATTGGCTTTTGGCGCAAGTAGTTCTCGGCGTTCTTCAAACGTGCAGCAATCTTCAACGGTTCACCATATATTCCTATGCCAAGCCGGGTTAGTCCCAACGCTGCAGCCACCCCTTCATATTCTGGTTTCTCGAGAATCAGCTTTTCAAGAAGATCGAGTCTACGGATTATTTGATCGAGTTTCTTACTGAGTTCTTCTGCGTTGGAAGCGGGTTTTTCTTTTCGGCTCAAATCTTTCTATGTTTCCTTTGATATTATTAGTAGAATAGCATTTCGGTTTTAAATTATTGACTACCGTTGGTCTATTGTAAACGGAACAAGCCCGCACATGTGCGCTAAGACTCAAATCTGACCTGTGGTGCAAAGAGGCACGGCAAGTTGGATTTGGACTCTAAAATTTTAAGACCTCTTCAGCAAGTGGCCTTCGCGGTCTATCTCGCCTTCGCGAATTCTTGTGGTTGAAATTGGCTTGTAGTTTTCTGCAGGCACCATGCTGATTGTGACTATTGTGAGCGGTGGCAATCGCGCTTCGCTTCGTTTCTGGTTAATTTTGATGGCGGTTTTTTCAGTTTCTTCACTCACAACCAAAGCGTCTATGCATTTGTCGGTTACGGTGACGCCGTAAGGATCGTTTAGAGGAACAATCTCCGCCTTATCACTTAGACCCTGCTCCTTCAGAAAAGCCACTAACTCTTTCAGTCTTTCCTCATAAGATGCCGTCGCATGTGGCTTGCCCATTTTCTCCACGAACTCGTCAGTGCACAACCCGACTAAGACATGTTCGCCGATCTCGAAGGCTTTCATAAGTATGACCTTGTGTCCTCTGTGGAATTCGTCGAAGGTTCCGCCAACCGCCACCTTTCTAAACTTTTTCATGCCCTACCAGCCTAGCGCCTTGAAAGTCAATCTTAGCCACAAGGATTTTCTCGTTGGGTAAAACCTGCTTAAAAGCTTCTGCTATGTTCCCCGCGTTTTCCTCAAGTGCAAGCGCGTGAACCGCTTCGCCCACCATGTTCTGCGCCGCTCCAACAGCGCCACTCTTTTCAGCCAATTTCACCAACTGCCTAACGCGCGGGGTCATGAACCCGGCTTTATCCGCAAAATCTAGGCAGCACGCCATAAAATTCTCCACTGAAGGCTCAGCCAAAATCGCCTCCAACGTCTTCCTGCCCCAACGGTTAACCTCACGTCGCTTTTCCGCCGACGCCAGCACCTGCTTTGTCGGCGTGGACCCCAAAACTCCCGCCACAACCACGTAATCGTCACGTATCGGTATGCGGTCAATAACGCCGATGCCTGGCGCGCCTGGCTCAACCGTGAGTATGCACCCGCCAATCATCAGTGGACCGACGGTGCCTAAACCAGTTTTGCATTGCACCTCAGCAACATGCGCTATTCTGCCAATCTGATTATAAGTAAGCGGCAACTCTAAAGCCTTTGACAGCGCTAAGGCCGCGGTTAAGGCTCCGGCTGCGCTGGAACCGAATCCCGCGCCGATAGGAACATCGACTTTGTGATTGATAACAACATCGCAGAACTTGCCACTCTTGCTCAGTAACATTTGAGAGACTGTTCTTGTGGTCTCTGCTTCTGGCGCAAGGTTTCCATTGATAAAAACGCGAATACGATTTGCTTTTGCCTCCGAAACAGAAACTTCCGTCAAAACTCCTTTTTGGATTCCGAAACCGCCACCTCTGGAACCTACCCGCTCCAAATCCGCGATAGGCTTTCCATCGTCTGTTTTATCGCAGATTTCAAAAAAACTTGAAATTCCGGCAGGGCTGAAGGCTTTTGCTCGTTTCAATTTACTCTACTCTTCTTTAGAGGGCTTAAGCGATGGAAAAGCCATGTAGCATGCCTCAGCAATGGGCGGCACTAAGATAACCATGAAGGGGATTTCAGTTGCAAATGTCCAAGCAAAGAGTATCAGACCGGCATAGTACGGTAAATTGGCTGCGCCTCCTATCGCTGCTGGCAAAGTGAAAAGTTGTGTATATGCCCACACGCCTACGCCTATTATTGCGCTTCCTATAACGGCGCCTACAACAGAGGCAACACCGAAGCTTCGCCATTTAGGTCGCGCAAAACCTACTGCGATTACTATTATGTAGCTGATTACGAATATAGCAAGTACAACAGAGATGCTCCAGAATGCTTGTTCAAGGGTAACGCCAAAATAATTTACGACGGTATCAGGGGTTATCACGAGATATGCTAGGGTGGCAAGTATTGCAACGCCGATTCCTAGACTTAGAAACGTCTTCTTCCAATCTAACTTCTTATGAGATAAATATCCTATGAGCCCGAAGGCGACAAAATTTGCGGGTACTCCCACTGTTAGGCTAAGTAAGGGATCGCCGTGTATGAGCATGTCGCTGATGAAAATGCCTATCGCGGCTCCAACACCGCCTACTGTAGCGCCGAAGAGCAGCGCAAAAGTTGCTGGAATTATTACAATAGGCCAGAATCTTACGCCACCCACTGTTGGGGCAACCACTGGAAATATGAAATACACCAAATAACCAATAGCCGCATACAATGCTGCGTTCATGGCAGTCAATGTGACATCTATGGGCTTCAACATCGGCATTTTTGTATCACGCCGTTCATAGTATCCAAGGAATAAAATAAGGCTTCCGTATGGTTTGTTTAAACATGTTTAAACTTTCCATGCTTTTTACTGAACCATACTAATTTTGGCTACTTTCGTTTTCCGCCATCAGCTTATTCTCCTGTGACGTATTCGAATCCGGCTTCTATTAGGCTGCATGCTTCGCCCATGTCATGTGCTACTTGTGTAGTGAAGTTTTCGTTTGAGGTTTTGAATAGTTTGGCTTCCAAGTCAATGTAGATTGGCGTGTTCTGAATGCTCTTGTGCCCCAGCAGTCTAAGTTTCAGTTAGAACGCTTTTTGTCAGTTGTAGATGCTACTATTAGAAATCGCATCGTCTTGATGAAAGTTGGAGAAATCGAATCTCTTGATTCTAAACTTATTGAGAAAAATAGGTGGATGTCCCACGTTTAAACTTTGTAGTGTTTTTCTGTTTCGTTTAGACTTGAATCGGTTACATTTCATAAGTGGCGTTCTAGCGTCACTTGGGCTTATAGGTAACTGTGCAGAAATGCAGGGTTATTTTTCCACGGAGCCACTATTTCCAAAAGGAAGGGTTTGCTGAGGCTCTGTGCGCCCAAATAAAGGAGAAAAGGCTTGAAGCTCTCAAGCCGCTGTAACATTAAGTTAAAGCAGAGCCTTCTCAGCCCCTGTTATTTCTCCTTTTTGATGACTGTTTTATGTGTGACCCCGAAAAAATGGGGGGAAAGTTTGCTTGGCTTTTTGCTGCGATGTTTACCGTTTTTTTAGCAGTATTAGGATTATGAAGCCGATGATTATCGCGATGAGCGCTGCGCTTCCAAACCCTATCACGTACGTGTCAGTCATCGGTGCCGGCGTTGGTGTTGGTCCTGGCGTAGGCTCTGGCGCTTCTGCCACGCTCATGTAGGTTATTGCTTGTGAGGGCCCGTAGGCTGCGGATCCTGCGAACGTAGCGATGATCTGGTAGTCGCCTGGAACTGGCGGTTCCCACGTTACACCGTAGGCGCCAGTTATGTCGCTTGTTGTGTTGCCGATCTCGTAGAAGTTGCCGTTAGGATCAAGTGTTTCCAGCACGACTTCAACGCCTTTCGCGTCTGCTGGGTACGCCTGTTGCATGAACATGTATTCCATCCATGCGCTCATGTCTTCGTCGGATATTGCTGGAGTGCCTTTGAGGCTGAATTCGTAAATATCATTGGTGTTACGTCTGCCAGTTTCGGTTTGATCAGTGACTGTGCCGGTAATCACTACGCTGGATCCCACTGTTGGAACAGTCTGTGGTGCAGAAACTGTGGTGGCGCTTGGTCCTTTGCCGAAGGCGTATATTTCACTGTCGAAGAGATTGAGGCCTACGATAATGCCGTCTGCCATGATCGTGTTTGACTCAGTGGGAGACATTCCGCCTCCCCAAAATAGTATTTTCCAGATGTCCTCTCCGGTTGTCGCGTTGATGCAGCGTAAGTTTTGTCCGCGCCATAATGGCTGAGTAGGCGAATGTTCACCACAGACCGTGTAGAGTTTTCCATCAGCAATGCAGCTAATACCGATTGGATATAAACCGCCGTAGCCGATTTCTAGGCCTTCTACTGTAGCGTTGTAGTTCCACAAGACGTCTCCTGTCGTTATGTTATAGGCTCTTAATTGCCCGCCGTAGCCATAACTGTATAATATGCCTTCGTAGTAGTTAACGCTACTGCCATAATAGCTCATTTGTACTTCGGGTTCGCCTTCCCATAGTTGGTCCCCTGTTTCTAGGCTGTAGCCCCACCGTTTCAGCTGCTTTGGCGATCCAAAGAGGATGATACCGTCTTCTGGATACACATCTGTTATGCCAAAACTGCTGAAAGCCATTCCTGTTGAAACGTTTTCTGTCATCGATGCATATGGCGGCGTAAACGTTACGTCCCACAGCTTATTGCCTACTGCCCCTGGTTCCAAGCTCAAACACGTCATTTTGCCATTAACAACTCCTGCCTCGTTGTTTTGTCCTCCAGTTCCAATGATTATGTATTCATCCTCACGCACGCAACGGACGGTACCCGTTTCATTTAAAACTTCATTCCGTGGACCCTCTACGTATGATGCCGATATTGACACGTTCAATGAAAAGGCAGTATTCCCGTCGTACACGTAATATCCAAGAGGTTTAGCTCCAGTCATAGTGAAAGCGCCTCCCGAAGGTCTCCATTGCCAAGCATCAGTTCCCGTTGGTCCCCCAAGCATGTCTATCATTGCACTACTGTTCCACACTTGCAAATAATAGTCGGGTGTAGGTGAGCCAAAAGGTGCAAGATTTTCAACGTTGTAGTTGCACCAGCTTCCGTCTTTGCCGTAGACTGGGAATGCGCCAAAAACCCACCACCAATACATAGTACCAAACGAAACGTTGGCTATAGCACATATCGGTCTTCCTGTGTAAGCGTCGAGCATCTCCCAGGTTTGCTTTCCCATTTCGGTAAAATCACCCGCTGGTAGGGTGACGCCGGACGTTTTATACATGTATGGGTAGCCTCCGTGCTGGTTAGGCGACTCATAGTTGTAGATCTGACCTCTTGACGGCCTAGTATCATTTACGTAGCGTAGCGTTTCACCTGTATACAGATCAACGACCATATAGCCCTCTGTCATATGTGCATCTGTGCGGTAGTCGTAGTAAATTTTGCCTTGGATGATTAACCCACTGAAACCGAGACCTTGGTAGTGCGCCGTTTCGTAGCCTGTCGGACCATACATTTCGTCCATGATACCTCCAGCGTAATACGGCTTCGTCCACAGTATATGCGCGCTTTCAGGCCCTGTACCCCCAACGAAATTTGTAGTTGTTCCGCCGGAAGCGCCACGTGGGTAGTTTTGGGCATAACCGCCAAGCCAGTTTCCTGCAAGCACATACCAGTCTCTGCTAGCAGTATTTATCGGACGCGTCCAAGACCTTGTTGGAAGCGGAGACTCAGGCCATGGCTGTATTTGTTCCTCCTGTACGGTAAATGTCACCTCAGCGCTTTCGGCTTCGCTATAGATGAAATGATACCCTGCTGGGTAAAAAGTTCCAGTCATCATATCAAAATAATCCTCCTTGAGTTCTTTATCGGTTTCAGGGAACCAAGCTTGGAGAGTGTATGTGCCAACTTGGTCAGGTGTATAACTAGTCCAAGCAGCGCCCACTGGATCGGTCACGTCGATCGTTATGGTTTCTTTGTTCCCTTCAGGGTCTGTAACGTACCATCCTACATCATACCACGCGGCTCTCTCACCAGCAGCAGCAGCAATTTCACCGACATCCGGCGGTATATCTGCAGTCCACCATTGAAGCAACACCTTTTGACCGAGACCGATAACCTCAGGGTTAACTGCACAGTAAACGTAGCTGTAGTAGTCGGTTTCAGCAGCGTTGGCAGTTGGCAAGAAAGTTATGAGCGCAGCAACAACAGTAAACATCAGAAACAAAGCAATCAAAGTAGTTGTTTTGTTTTTAGACAAATGCATGTATTTTTCATTCTCCTATATTTTTGTGGTTAACCCTCTCTACACAGTTAATATATAAGTTTTTTTAATAATAACTAAAAAAGTAAAAAAATCCAATTAATAGCAAGGACTTCGGGTGACATCTCCACAAAAGCGAGGTTTGTTTAAACACGTTTAAACTTGCAATGTTGGTAGCCTTCCCCTAAAGGAAGAAATTTTGAGCCTTAAACTGCTACTTCTTGTGTCTTTTTATTCTTTCTTGCCTTTGGGTTTTCTTGCGCCAATCCCTTTTTCTCTGAGTTTGCAGGGAAAACCTTTCATGGTATGGATTAGACGCCATTTTTCGGTGATGAGCTATGTTCCTGTAAAACGTTTCGCAGTCTATCCTGTTTTCTTTGAGAGCTTCAATGTTTCTGTTTAAATCTGCCTTAGCTTCAGCGTCAGTTGTGTTGTCAAACAATTCTGAGTAAACAAGGTAAGCGGCATGGAACGGAAAGTTTGTTGGTTCATCAAACACGAGTTTCTCTGGAAGGGGGGTTTCATTCTTGTTAGGTTCTTCTGTCATGTTTTTCCCGCTTTTTGCAATGAAGCATGTGGGTTTTCCCTCTTTTATAGGTGTTCCTATACAAATGGATTTCGGATAAGATTCTCCCATAAATCAGCATCAAAAACACGTTTGCGCCTTCTTGCTGAGTGAAGGAGTTGTTTTAATACGAGCCATTTTTGAAACCCAACTGTTCAGATAAACGCTCTTATCACGATGATGGTGCTTGTTCTCTTGGGCGTGTGCTTCAAGCATCTAACGGATGCGAAAGAAAGCCGATTTAAGCCTATTTCAGCCATAGTCATCCATCATAGAACACTGAAAAAGCCTCTGTGACAGTGAAGCGCCAAAATCGTAATAAGAGCGAATAATTTTATTTCTCGTTGGCAAAGTTTAATAAGGGATGTGCCGTGTTCGAACTTCGTTTACTTGAAGGCGAGCGTTTGATTTTGGACGCCTCACCAACGCCTAATTTTAAGAGGTATGTAGCGGTTAGGGCTATTGTTGCAGAACTCGTTATTTTGGCTATGCTGAATGTATTAGTCGCGATGACATTGTATGTAGTAACTGGTGGAATTCCGATCCCCACGGTAGGTATAGGTCCCCTACTCGTAACCTACGCTATCTTATATCCTGTTCTTGCCTCAATATCTATCGCTTTAACGCTTATTCTTACAAATCTGATGTACAAAAAGTACCACTACTGGGTCACTGATAAGCGAGTGGTATGGAGACATGGAGTAATAGGCTACAGCATAAAGAGCGTCCCCTTGGAGAGGATTTCCGATGTTGCCGTGAGCAGAACATTTTGGGAAAGGATCTGCGGCGTGGGTGGCATAGTCGTAAAGGAAATGGGAGCGGTATCAACGTATGGATACCCTTACTGGGCTGGGGTCTGGTATGGGGTCGGATGGAGTTTCCCAACAATGATAGCGGTGCCAGACCCTGAAGAAATGCAAAAGCGAATTCTGGAATTAATTGGCGAAAAGGGAAAAGAGAGCAAACTCACAGTTTAAGAGCATGTGCTCAGATAAATTGCCTTATTCTTCTCGCATCCTTCTCTAGCGCGTTTTTGTCACGGGTTTCGGGATGATGTAGAAATGAATGTTGCTTGTTCATGGGGATAACGTGGACGTGAAGGTGAAATATCACTTGACCAGCGGCTTCGCCGTTATTCTGCACGATTCTGATGCCTTCAGCAGATACTGCGTTCTTCACGGCATAAGCCACTTTCTTCACGATTTTGTACAGGTGCGCCACTTCTTCCTCTGGAATCTCATAAATGTTCTCGTAGTGTTTCTTTGGCACGACTAGTGTGTGGCCAATGTTTATGGGCTGTATGCTCAGAAACGCGATTACTTCGTCATCCTCATAGACTGGGCGTGCAGGTGCTTCTTTGCGCACTATTTTGCAGAAT
>Ga0315548_1001623_pt1 | contig 18604 bp, 15 predicted proteins | sample SalMarSW160110MG_2_FD_202540 | JGI IMG/M metagenome (GOLD analysis project Ga0315548, IMG submission 202540) | Salt marsh sediment microbial communities from the Plum Island Ecosystem LTER, Massachusetts, United States - Salt Marsh Sediment SW1601-110 ...
CGTGAAGGGATTAACGGTATTCGGACGAAGGGGGATTTCTTTTGTTGATTTTTTAACCGCGTTATTTATTATTTTTTTTAAATAGGTAAGATATTTGAATTCGGTTCCTGCCTCTATATAAAACGTCATTATACCCGTATCCTGACACATTGGGATGTTTTCTTTTGAAGCAATTTTTATATTTTCGAGGATTGTTTCCAGCTGGATTTTAGCAAGACCTTTCTCTTTTGCGGCTGCCTTTTTTAAGGCTTTTGCAACATCACTGGGAAGCTCTGTTTCAGCCTTCTTTATCGCTTCTATGAGTTTCTTTTCTATATCTTTTTCAGTGATTTTTGCCATTTTTATCTCAATATACAGAGTAATGTATTTACCTGGAATGTCAATAAGTTTTTTGTAATACTGTAAAGTCGCCAAATGTGAAAATTGGAATGGCAGAAAAAATATAAAATTAAAAGATTGAGCTGAGGAAAATTTCCGTTTTTGTATGTAAAAATACTCCTAAAATTGCTATCATTATAAAATATATATAAAATATTATTTTTTCATTAAATGGTTTTTTAAGACAAGCGTAAAAACTTGCAATTCCAAGAGGTATAGTGGCTATAAATAAGGGATAAAATCCTAAAATTATAGGTACAAGAAGATAACTAAGAAGTATTAAATAGGCATTTATGTGCCTTCCTTTCTTTATGCCGAATATTGTGAATAAAGTCGTTATATCGGTTTTTTTATCACCTTCTAAATCGTGCAAATCCCGGAAGCTTAACGAAAGAAATAGAGGGATAAAGATAAGCATGGCAGTTTTTATCGGGAAGGAAATGAAAGGTTTGTATGAGTTGAAAAGGGCATATCCTGAGATTGCAGTTAGTAGAGCAGCCAATGAAAGTAAGAATATAGATATTGGAAATAAGCGTTTCAATCTAAGAGGTTTTGAAGAATAAGAGAAATGAAGTATATGGCCGAATAAAACTATAAGAAATATTCTGTAATTTATAACTAAAGCGGAAAGTAAAGAAATCATAAGGAAAAATACACTTAAAAATTGGTAGTATTCTATCGGAAAAGTACCGGGGTTTAAGAAACTATTTTTATTTGAGAAATGGTCTGTTCTCATATCGTTTATATCGTTTATAATTACAGAGGTTTGAAAAGAAAAGAAGACGGAAAAGAGAAGAAGGAATGCATTATAGAAATTAATCGGTTCCTGGTAAATGTAGTTTCCGAGTACTATGCCAAGGATAGTGGGAAAAATATAATGGAGGGATATAAGAGGGCGGGATGCTTTAAGCCAGTTTTTTATAAATCCGGGAGTTTTTATTTTTATGAATAAAAAACCAACCATAGTAATAAGAATTGGTAGAGTAAAAGTAAAAATCATTTTTGCAATACCTTTATTTTTATTTTTGCAGGCAAATACTCAGGATTAACATTCAATGCTCTCTGGTACATCTGTAAAGCTTCCGGTATATCTCCCATAATTTCATATATTAGGCCGAGATTATAATAGGCTTCTTCCTGATTGGGATTAATCTTTAAAGATTTAAGAAAAGCTTTTTCAGCTTTTTTGTAATTGTTCTGTGTAATATATATAGCTCCGAGGTTATTATATACAGCATCGTTATTCGGTTCGATTTTTAAGGCTTTTAATATTTGTTCTTCCGCTTCTTTTATTTTTCCCTGTCTGTAATATGTCATCCCTTTACCTGTAAGTGATGCAGCCGATCTTGGATTATAATCTAATGATTTATCATACATCAGATGAGCCTTTTCAAAATTTTCTCCACGGAAGTAAAAATCTGCTTTTATCTGATAAAGCTTATGTCTTGGAGTCCCATATAAAAAAGCCTTATCGATTGCCTTATTCATTTCGTTTTCCAAGCCACTGCGCGAAGCGATTTGTGCAATTTTAACGTAAAATTCTTCCGGTGAGATTCCTTCTTTAATTGCCTTTTTGTAAATATTTATAGCTTTTTCATTTTTACCATTTTGTGTATATGCTTGCCCCAGTGAAAGAATTGTTTCGTAATCGGGATTTTCTATTTTTGCTAGTTCCTGTATACCTTTTTCAAGATAGCCTAAGTTAAGATAGCACTGTCCTATTCTTTTTTGAGTTTCATTGTCGTATGAAATGGAATGAGTTTTTAGATATATAAAAAAAGCTTTTTTATAATCACCGTTTAAAAAGTAAGTCCAACCTGTAAGTTTTCTTCCTTTTAATTCAATATTCTCGTTTTTTAACGGAATTATTGTTTTAAAGGAGTCTTGCTGGAAAATTAATGAAAAACCCGCAATAAATAATGGAATAATTAAAAGCCAGTTAGGTTTAAGGAATCGTTTAAAGAGATAAGATATTAAAATTAAAAGCATAAATATATATCCAAGGGAAATACTGAACAGTATTATAACTACTGCAAGTATCTGGAATTCGATCATATTGATATGAAGTTGCGAAATCCTATCGGTAAATATCGCTATTAAAATACTTAGTAAAACCGACAGATAAAATATTGGATTTATTAATAGTAAGGGATAATATCTGAATATAAGAAATAAACCATAAAAAATTCCCAGGGAGATTGCGGCGAGAGAAATGAGAAATGCTTTTAGATTAAATATTTCTTTTACAGTAGTATTTTTTGATATTAAGGCAATCATTAAGGAAGCTGATATTATAGATATGCAGAAAATTACAGAGTAATTTTGGCTGTCGATTGCCAATATTCCGCTTCCTAAAATTGCTGCAGGAGTGAAATGTTTAAAACCGAGATATGAAGGGATTCCGGCAATAGTGTTTGGTAATATGCTATGAATAAAAATAACAAGATAAATAATAATTGGGGCAAGGATTGATTTTAAATAATTTTTTGTCTTTATAAATACATATACGAAACTACCAATTAGTACAAGAAAAATTTCTGTTCGCTGTCCCCAGCTTGCCTGTAGCAGGTCCTTTGTAAAATAGAAAAATTTATGTATTTCTGTAATTGTATTAGGTCCGGTTAAGTAGGTTAATTTGTAGCCGCTTCCCCTTGAAACTATAATATCTATAACCGGAGCTATTATAATAACCGTTATTCCTATTAGCAGAACCTTTGCTATCTTTATGGTTTCTTCTTTTGTCAGGAGTTTAAAAACAAGAAGAATCCATGTTAATAGGGATATATAAAAAAGAGGGAAGTGGACGAACATCATATAAAATGAATGTGAAATGATTACCGAGAAACCTAAAAACTGTTTTCCGTCAAAAGAGCTTTCAAGTATATTTCGAGTTAATATAATTGAAAAAAGGGTTAAAAAACCCAATAGGAAAGAAAATTTCTCTTTTTCTATTTCTGTTATTATTTTTTTTATTATCACTTAAATTTTATAAAAAAAGGGGGGATAGGAATTCCCCCCCTTTTATATTTTTCTCAGGTTTTTTTCTTATTTTAAAACAGTGAATTTGGCTGTGCCCGTACCACCGTTTGTTCCGATTACTATATAGTAAATCCCCTGTGATAGATTCTCCGCGGATACTTTTATGGTGTGCTCTCCACCTTCCTTTGAACCGCTGTCAAGTGTTGCGACCGTTTGACCGAGGATATTTACAATAGAAATATCAACGGTGGTTTCGGAGGCTAATGTGTACTTTAATGTGGCTGCTCCCGTAATGATACTACGGTCAATACTGCATTCGATTTTTCCGTTAAGGGGAACGATATCATTATCTTCAGCAATACCGGAGGCGTTTGCCCATGAGTCAAAATAAACTTTTTCCGAGTTTTCTCCGACGTATGCGATTGCGGGGGTGCCAGCAGAGGTGAAGGTCTGAATTGGTCTTGTCAGAAAAGCGTTGCTGTCTGAGTAGCAGGTATCAGTACTCCAGCTGCTACCTTCCCATTCGAAACTACGGACTGAAAGATCTCCGGTCCAGTCATAATATGATTTTATATAGCAAACATAAGGCGTGGCACTTGTGGAACCATTATAATCGTTAACTGCGATACTGGGCAGGACTTCATTTGAATCTACGTCACTATTGGTCCACGATGGGGATGACCATGTTGCGGCTGAATCCTGACTCCATGACCAGCGAAGCCCCCAATCATCATTGGCAGTATTAAGGTCTTGTCTTGGCCAAATTACCCATACATTTCCCGAACCATCGTAAGCTGCTGCGATCTGCGGTCCCATCTTTGGAAAAGAATCTGATTCTACGATCTGTGAAGCAGCCCAAGATGCTCCTAAATCAAGACTCCTACGTGCATGTATATTGTAATTATTTCCTGTAGGCATATAGCTATAAGTTAGGTATAATATGCTATTATTTCCGCAAGTTATATCAGGGAAACCTGCTCCAGCAGTTTGAGTTAGAACAGGAGTTGACCAGTTTTGCCCCTGATCTGTGGTTCGCGTAAACATTATATGATCATCTCCTCGTCCGCCAAGACCTTGATGATATACAGCGAAAACGTAATAGTTGTGGGTGTTTCTTCTGTTTGTGCAGACCGAGTAGTTTTTTACCGAGTCAGTGCCGGCTAAATACTGTCCGGTTCCGGAAATGGTTGCATCGTTAGCAGTTCTATATGCCCGGGTATAAAGTTGATCCTGGTCTCTTAGATAACGAACGAAAACGTGATAGGTACTGTCTGTTCCGTGAACAATTTTTGGTTCAGTTACATTATCGTTACTAAAGAAAATTCCATTTATATATGACCAGGTTTGCCCATTGTCATTTGACCTGAAAATCCTGAGCGCTGAATCCGGACATGCGACAACGGCTCTAAGTGTATCACCGGCAAAATAATCGACGTCGATTGCGTCATCATCTAAACCTGATTGTACTGCCCATGAGTTAGCGTTAACCTCACCGCTATAGATGAGTCTGTCATCACCCCAGCGTAGTTTTGCATCGTTTTCCGGTTTTATTTCTATAACATCCGTAGGATCTGCAAGTTCTTTTGAAGTTTGTGATAAGTTCAGTTGAAATGCTTCATCAGCTGCTTTAAGAGATATTGTAATACTTAAGACAAGTAATATCATAACACTATATAGTAATACATTTTTCATGTACAACCTCCTTTTTTTTAAATTTGTATTATAATTAAATTGTATGTATTATTGTCGAATTGTCAAGGCGCTTTTTTATTAATAGTATACCGCAAAGGCATGCAGGATGCAGAGGAATAAAATTAATTTAGGTTTTAGGGTCTTGGGTTTTAGGAAAAACAAAAAAATATGTGGGTAGGTTGGGTAATCTTGTGCTAATCTGTGGAATCTTGTGGTTAGAATATGATGTTTACCTTGACTAATTTTCATAAAATCATAAATTTAGATAGAAAAATTATGGGGTTAATAAAGATGAAAAAAAGTTTCCTTACTCTAAAATCATATGAGGAGCGTTAAATTTGCTTTGTTTTGCTATAGCCTTTACTCTTAGTTTTCTTTTATCCTTTATGCTTTCAAAGGTGGCTGCCAAAATAGGTTTGATGGACAGGCCAAAGGGAATTAAAGACCATTCTACGTCAACACCTTATGGCGGCGGTATCGCGATTTTTCTGGGAACTTTAATAAGTGTTTTTTGGGGAAATGATTGGAGAATCTTGGTGCTAGGTTTTTCTGTATTTCTTCTTGGTTTTTTTGATGATATACGTCCGTATTCAAGATATTTGAAGCTTTTTTTCCAATCTTTGATAGCTGTATTTACTATTTGGCTGGGAATAAAAATAAATATTAAGGTTTTGCCCGAATATCTTAATATTATTCTATCTATTATTTGGATAGTAGGAATAACCAACGCTTTTAATATAATCGATGTAATGGACGGTATATCCGCCGGGGTTGGTTTTTTTGCCGCTTTCGGTTTTATTTTTATTTCTGTTTCCGGTAATGGCTTGTATCCTATTGTTGCTATAACGCTTGCTGGAAGTTGTCTTGGGTTTTTACCTTTTAATTTGCCAAAAGCTAAAATATTTATGGGGGATTCGGGCAGCCTTTTCTTAGGTTATATGCTTTCCGTTTTAGCTATTTTAACAAGATATACGGCTGCAAACCCTATCGCGTTATTTGTTCCTCTACTTATTCTGTTTATACCGATATTCGATACGACTTATGTGGTTATTCTGAGAATTGTGAAAGGTAAAAATCCTCTTAAGGGGTCTCATGATCATTTTGTTTTAAAACTTAAGGCAAGTGGTTTGCCAGTCCCTTCTATAATCGCTATAATATATCTGGCTACAATAGCTCTTTGTGAAGCGGCTTTTATTATTACGCGTTTAACTGTTATGGGCGCGGTGATTTTGTATTCAATTGCTGCCTTAATATTTATTTTCTTTGGTATAATTTTCAGGAGTAAAACTTGACGGTAATTTTGGGTGCGGGTATTACGGGGCTGTCTATCGCGTATCATCTTAAGAAAAAAAATAAAGATTTTATTATTATCGAAAAGGAAAAAACCCCGGGCGGACTTTGCCGAAACATAAATATCGATGGTTATATTTTTAATTATACCGGACATTTTTTGCATTGTCGTACTGCATATGTTAATGAATTAGCCCGAAAACTTGTACCCGGGATAAAAGCGATTAAACGTAATTCATGTATATATTTAGGTGGAAGAATTATTCCTTATCCAATTCAGGCAAACGTTAGTTATTTGCCGCTTTTTTCGAGGATAAAAACATTGATTGGATATATTTTTAGAAGCAAAAAAGAACCTACTAATCTTAGGGATTGGTTTATTTCTAAGTTTGGACAGGGATTATACGATGTGTTTTTTTCTACTTACAATCAGAAGTTATGGAAATATCCGTTAGAAGAAATTTCACCGGATTTCCTTACAAGCTATGTTACGGAATATTCATTCGGTTCCGCGGAGAGAAATATTGGTTATAATGCGGAGTTTCTTTATCCTGAGATGGGAATCGGCGAACTTGTTTCTTCTTTGTCAAAAGATATAGACATTTTACACGGAAAGGTTGAAAAAGTCGATAATAGTTGTGTGTATTTTGATAAGGGTGAAATTAAATATGATAATCTTATTTCAACAATTCCGCTCCCTGAATTTTTAAGTATGTTTACAGTCGACGAAAGTAAAAGTAAGCCCAAAAAGGATAATTTAATATGGAATTCTATTTTATGTATAAATATTGGCATTGAGGGAGAAATTTTTTTTAAAAGTAAAACAGGTAAATTCAGAAATCATAGTTCAGGTTCTTCTGATTTTCATTGGATATATTTTCCTGAGAAAAAATATCCTTTTTACCGTATTGGTTCCCTTTCTAATGTTTCATCGAAATTGGTTCCGCGAGGATACTCTTCCCTTTGGGCTGAAATATCTTATAGGGAGCAAATCCCGGATGAAAGTATAATTGATTTTGTTATTGATTGTTTGGTACAAATAGGCTTATTTAAAAAAGAATCAGTGGCTCACATTTCCCTGGCGGATATTCCTTATGCGTATCCTATTTATAATAAAAAAAGAAAAAATACTCTTGAAGAAATAGAATATTTACTTAACAATTATAATGTGCTTTTGGCGGGAAGATTCGGCAAATGGGAATATTCGTACATGGAAGAGTCCATACTGGAAGGTAGGAGAATAGCAGACTTATTATGTCCGTGATAGTCGTTCAATGTATAGCTAAATTAGAATTAGGGGGTGCCCAAAAGATAGTTTTGGACTTAATGAGAGAATTAAAAGAAAAGGGGATATTAATAACAGGAAAGGGAGGGGAGCTTTACGCTAATGCAGAAAAAGAATTTGGAAAGAGGCACATAACATTACCCTGTTTAAAAAGAAATGTTAGTCCAATATCCGACCTAATTTGTTTTTTTAAATTAAGAAAAATTCTAATTGAGCTTTATGATAGATACGATCGGATAATTTTACATACTCACGGTTCTAAAGCGGGAGTGATAGGTCGAATCGTTTCCGGCTCCCTACCTTTTGTTTACTCTGTTCATGTTATACATGGTTTTGCTATTAATCCTTATATTTCTCCTCTTAAAAGGTTTATTTACTTAAACGCGGAACGCATTTCGTCTTATTTCGGAGATATAATTATAACGGTTGCCAGAGCTCATATCCCCAAAGCTTTCAAGTGGGGTATGAGTAAAAAAGTTAAGTACTTTTGTATTCCGAATTGTGTAAATATTAATAACTTTAAAGTTGAAAAGAAGGAAAGTCATCTGGTGAAAATCGGAACGGTAGCCAACTTTAAACCTCAAAAAAACCCAATGATGTGGGCAAAAGTTGCTTTAGAAATTACCTCGAAATTTAATAATGTAATATTCATTTATATTGGGGATGGACCTTTAAGGAGAAGTGTGGAAGATGTACTTTTATCTAATGAAAGGATTAAAATCTTAGGTTGGAGGAATGATATTGCCGATCTTCTTTCTCGGATGGATGTTTTTTTCTTACCTTCAAGGTGGGAAGGGTTGCCCCTGTCCGTTCTTGAAGCAATGGCTTGTGGTCTCCCGGTGGTTGCTTCTGCTGTGGATGGTACGATTGAAGCGGTTATTGATTCTGTAACCGGATATTTGTTATCTCCGGACGATTTAAATGGTTATGTTGAGAGATTAGGGGAATTAATTCAGAATAAGAAAAAAAGAGAGATAATGGGGAGAGAGGGAAGAGGTAGAGTTAAAAAGTACTTTTCTTATAAAAAAATGATTGAAAAAGTTTTTTATATATACGGATATCTGGGATTTAATAAGAAAAATAAATAGTAATCGAATAAAAACATCAAAAACCCTTGACATAAGGGTCTCCTGGTGTTAGCATGTTAAAAAATATACCGGGGAAAGGAGGAGGAATGAAATTGAACCGTCTATTTAAATGGTTTTCATTTGAAGGCTCAAACATGGCTATCGACCTTGGCACATCCAATACATTAATTTACACAAAAAAAGATGGTGTTATTCTTGATGAAAATTCTATGGTTGCTCTGAAAAAAGGAACAAAAGAATTAATTGAAGCCGGAAAGACTGTTATTCCGATGCTTGGTCGTACTCCCGAGGATATTATTATCTGCGAGCCTCTTGAAGATGGTGTTATTGCTGACTTTAAGGTTGTTGAAGACATGTTAAGATTTTTTATTGAGAAGGTACAAAAAAAGAAATTATTTTTAAGGCCAAGAGTTTTAGTGGCTGTTCCGTCCGGAATAACTCCGGTTGAGAAAAAAGCTGTTATTAACACTGTTCAGGAAGCCGGTGCAAGAGAGGTTTTATTGGTTTCTGAACCTATAGCCGGTGCTATGGGTATGCATTTACCCGTAAGAGAACCTACAGGACATATGGTTATCGATATTGGTGGAGGAACAACAGAAATTGCGGTGATTGCTCTATCCGGAATAGTGAATCAGGTCTCTATTAAAATAGCCGGGAGTGAATTGAATGATTCTATTCAGACTTACCTCTATGATGAATACAATATGGCAATAGGCAGAGCTCTTGCAGAGAAAGTAAAGATAGAAATAGGAGCGGCTGTGCCTACTGTTGAAGACAGAGAAATGGAAATAAGCGGACGTGATCTTGTTGACGGATTACCTAAGTCGATTAAGATAAGGACAAACGAAGTTTATGAAGCGATGAAAGAAGCACTTGGACTTATGAAAAACGCAATAAAGAAAGCTTTATCGGAAACACCTCCGGAGTTAGCTTCCGATATTGTAGAAAAGGGTGTTTTTATTACCGGAGGCGGAGCGCTTATTAGAGGTATAGATCAAATGATACAGGAAGAAACGGATTTGAAAGTTAAAATTGCGGAAGATCCCCTTAAGTCAGTTGTTTTGGGTGCCGGCATAATTCTTGATAATTTAGAGGAAAACAGAAATTTATTAATGGAATCCATATAGTGAAAAAAAAGTTTCTGCGGATTTATCTTATCCTTTTTTTTGTATCATTATTTTTAATACTTATAGATGGATTTAGCGATATTAAACTGGGAAATAAGTGTTACGATCTTTTTTCTTTTAATTTTTGTAAATTCTTTTCAAGAGTTTCTTCCGGAAATGATTTAGAAGAGGAGAATAAACAATTGCTCAAAAAAATGGCTGCTCTTTCATACAAAAAACAAATGTTTGACCAATTAAGAAAAGAAAATCAAGAATTAAAAAAGATATTAGAATTTAGGTTTAATTACCCTAAATTTATAGTCCCCGCTGAGATTACAAGAAAAACTCCGGAAGAAGTCAATCTTTCTTACAGAATAGGAAAAGGTATATCGGATGGAATCGAAAAGAATGCTCCGGTTATTAGTTTTAACGGTCTTGTAGGAAAAGTTTTAAAAGTAAATAAAAACACTTCCGTTATTCAAACGTTAAAAAATTATAATTCAGCTGTTTCTATAAGGGATACAAGAAGTAAAGAACAGGGTATTCTTAAATGGAATAAAAAGTTTTTTATTGAAGGAATGCCTCAATACGCGGATATTAAAAAAGGAGATACAATCGTAACTTCAGGAGTAGGTTCCGTTTTTCCCAGAGGTTTACCTGTCGGTGTGGTTACTAGCGTGGAAAAGCAAACAAATGATTATTCTTTGGGTACAGAAGTTGTTCCTTTTGACGATTTTGATAAAATAGATGTGATATTCATTATAAAAAAATGAAAATTCTAATTTTATTTATACTTTCTTTATGTTCTCTATTTATTTCCCTGAATACCGGAAAAATTTTATTACTTGGGAATATTTCTTTTAAACCTGTAATTCTTTTGATTTATTTTATAACTTTATACTGGAATTCTATATATGCTATTTTTACCGGTTTTTTTATTGGGTTTTTATATGAAATTTACTTGCCGGTATTTACCGGTACTTATCCTTTAATATTTACTTCTCTTGTGTTCGGATTAAAAGTAATTGAGAAAAAAATATTTAAATTCAGGTATAATTCTCTTATACTATTATTTTGCGTTATTTTATTAGTTGGTGTTTTGCAGGTTTTAATCGAAGTCGATAAGATTGGGGCAGTATTTTATATAATACTTACACAATTAATTCCCGAGTCTATATTTAATACAGCGGTTGGTTTTATTATATTGTTTTTTATAAAACGTTATAACCGTTAAAATGCAAAAATCAAATATGAAATGGAAAACAGATAAAAAAGAATCCGGAAGCCGGATTTCATTTTTTTTTACTAATTTACTAATTTACCAATTAACTAATTCACTATTTTGTGGCTCTGTGATCTGGTTTTTGGAGAGGGGAAATATATGAGGCGAGCTCCTAAGATATTAACAATATTTATACTCTTGATTTTAATTTCAAGGTTATTTCAACTGCAGGTTTTAATGAAAGACTATTACAGGAGTTTATCGGAGAAAAATAGAATAAGAAGAGATATGATTGTTCCTCCGAGAGGTAAAGTTTTATCTCGGGAAGGAGAAGTTTTAGCAGAATCTCGACCTTCCTATTCTTTGATTATATATCCTTATTATCTAGATTCTTTGGAAATTAAAAGAATATGCGGAGCGCTTGGAGTTAAAAACAAAGAATTGTTAAGAAGAATAAATCCAAATTTTAGAACCTGTAGGATAAGAAGAATTTCTTTTGAAGCCACTTCCAAAATAATAGAAAAACAGGAAGATTTTGCTTCTGTTAGATTAATTAGAGAACCTGTGCGTTTTTATGAGAACGATAAAATATTTTCGCATTTGTTAGGATATGCCGGAGAAATTACCGGAGATGAATTGGAACGATTTTCCGGTGATTATATGATGGGAGATATTGTAGGTAAGAAAGGGCTGGAATTAGAGTATGAAGAGTTTCTTAGAGGAAAAAAAGGTACTTCTATATATGAGGTAGACGCGAGGGGTGTAGTAGTGAGGAGATTCGATGATTCTTACGGTAAGATGCCGGAAAAAGGATATAATGTGTATTTATCGATTTCTAAACATCTTACTCTATACGCGGATTCTCTTTTTTCTGATTTCACGAGCGGCGCCTGTGTGGGTATGAATCCCAAAAATGGGGAGATTATTCTTTATTATTCTAAACCGGGGTACGGTACAAATAAACTCTCGGTAGGAATATCTAATATTGATTGGGATTCCCTCCGAAACAATGAAAACTCTCCTTTATGGGATAGAGCTATAGCGGGGGAATACCCTCCCGGTTCTATCGCAAAGATATGGACTACTCTTATAGGAATGGAAAATAATCTTGTTAAAAAGGAAACACGGTTTACCCGATGTGATAGTTTATATTGGATTGGAAATCGTTATTTTGCATGCTGGAAAAGGCATGGGTCTTTGGATTTGCTCGGTGCTATAACTCAATCCTGTGACATATATTTCTATCAACTCGGAATGAGTATGAATCTCGAGTTAATGGTAGATTTCGCGAAAAAATTCGGTTTTAGTCAAAAATGCGGTATCGATGTTCCCGGTGAGAGAGCGGGTTTTTTGCCTTCAAAGGAATGGTACGACAAAAAATATGGTAAAAGAGGTTGGGCGAGGGGAGTTCTCGCGAATCTCGCGATCGGTCAGGGAGAAATACTCGTTACACCTCTTCAGGGAGCTACTTTTTTCTCGGCTATTGCCAATGGCGGATGGACTTACGAACCTCACGTACTGAAAGAAATTAAAGATGATGATGGAAATACGATTAAAAGTCTAAGACCGAGAAAGATAGATTTACCTGTTTCCGAAGAAAACTTAAAATTCGTTAGACAAGCAATGAAAAATGTTGTTAATGAACGTAAAGGAACTGCTTATTGGTCGAGATTAGATGATATAATAGTAGCGGGAAAAACAGGTACCGCGCAAAACCCGCATGGGGATGATCATTCTCTTTTCGTAGGATTTGCTCCTTTTGAAGATCCCGAGATTGTTATATTTACGGTAATCGAAAACGCGGGGCATGGCAGTACGCATGCTGCTCCGGTTACCATGAAATTGATTAAACGATATCTTGATCACATAAGTCCAAGGTCCAGCGTCCAAAGTCATAAGTCAGAAAAAACTAATTAAACCACAAAGTTCACAAAGAACACAAAGAAAAAAGGTTATGTTTTTTAAAATTCTTACCGACACATCAAGATTACGCTCAGATAAACGCGGATTTACTGGATTTACCCGGAACTTTGTACAATATGCAATAAAAAAAGACGCATAATTAAAAATATGCGCCTTTTTATCTAACAAAAACTTTTTTACTTACAGATTAATTTTAATTCCGCCTCTGATAGGAATATGAGTCATCGAAGGATCGGAGAAAATCATTCCGTAACCTATTTCCGCAAACAATCCCATACTACCCATACTGTAATTTGCTCCTCCATAAGCGAGGAAACCGAAATTGCTTTCACTTTCTGAGCCTTCGACGTCGCTACTAGACATCATCATTTCTCCGCCTGCTCCGAGATAAAAATTCATAGGAGCTCCCGGGAGAATAACATTGTACTGGCCTGCGAGAAGTATTATCATATTCGTTGCTTTAAATTCTACCGGTTCATCATAAGACTTCCACGCGTATTCTAAACCCGCTCTAAGACCCATAGGCATGCCGGGAAGAGAAAAATCAAGTAAACCACCTATTTGAGTAAAGGTTTGAGTTTCCGCGCCCTCCGCGCTGGATACCATCATATCGATGCCGCCATATACCCCGATTCCAATGCCTGTTCCTACCGCGAAAGCAGGTATACTAATCATCAATAATACTAAACAGATTGCTAACTTTTTCATATAACCTCCTTTATATAAGGTTTATATTTTGTTTAATAATATAATATACTGTTTTAACCATAAATGTCAAGGGTTTTAATGCGTTTTGCTCTCTACCCTCATCTCCAAAAAAATATATTCTCACACAAAGACCACAAAGGACACAAAGAAAAACAAAAATGAAACAAATATTTATGGTAAAATATTTCAGGGAATATGTAATTTTAATGTGGTTGAGGTTTTATTATTAAAATGAAAATACAACAAAAAAAACGGAATTTAAAGAAATTCCGTTTTTTTATTATAAACTACCTTTGAGTAATAAAGGACAGATGGTGCCGAAACTTTGTTTCTGTCCTTACTTACTGAAAGTAGTGAACTGTACCGATCACTATCTGGTCGGTATTATCTGCTTCTTCTTCCATATTCAACTGGAATCTATTTGCTATTCTTATTGCGTTGTTTTCGGTCAGGAAAAGTTCGATACCTACATCGATTGGGACAGCCATAATACCATCATATGCAGTCATATATGTGAACGCAGCACCGCCATAAAGACCTAACATTGGGCTAAGAGGCATATGGTAAAGAAGACCGATACCGAGGTTAAATCCCATATCTCCGGCATCTTCATCACTGTCAAGTCCGAGAATGGCGTCTACTTCAAGGGCATCCATTATGAAATAACCAGCATTTATATCAATTTCATATTCTAAATCACCATCGCCAAGAAGGTCACTGGTTCCCCCGGTAAGAACCGCTACTGATTTTGTACCTGCCGGAATCTGCGCGAAGAGACCTAATACACAAACTAACATTAATACTCCTAAAATTTTCCGCATAAACGTTCCTCCTTAAGGATTTTTGTTTATAAGGCACCATCCACCTTTTTTTTAAGGCACCATCCGCCTTTTATAGAGATATTATACCAAAAAAATTTTTTTAGTCAAGGGTAAAAATATAATAAAGTGTTAATATTGCATGAAAAAAGCTTGATTTCTTATAATATAAATATAGAATTAAAACATGTCGAAAAGAGAAAAACAGTTTAATAAGTGGTTTATAAATACCAAAAATGGTAAAAAATGGTATGAATTCGCTTTTGGCCCGAATGTTAAAATATTTCAGGGGACAAAAGACTTCGACCCTTTACTTGAAATTAAAGGCAAATTTATAGATCTTCTGCAAATTCATTCAGCGGTTATTCACAGAGCCGGTTTAGATATTAAACTTGTAGGGGATGGACTTTTTACAAAAGAAGAGAATCTAAATTTATATATAAGGACCGCGGATTGCCTCCCAATAATTTTTTATCATCCGAAAGCAAATATACTCGCGTTGGTACATGCGGGGTGGAAAGGTACGGTACTCGGGATTTCGGGCAATTTTTTATTAAAAATGAAACAGTTGTATGGTTTAGAAACCTGTGATTGGGAAGTTGCTTTTGGTCCCTGTATAGACCCGGAAATTTACGAAGTCGGTGAAGAAGTGTTTTCTTTTTTTGGTAAATTTAATATCGATGGTATAACAATTAATGATGGTCACTATTTTCTCGACCTCGAAGAAGCTAACATTGATATTATTAAAAAATACGGTGTTTGTAAAATTTATCGGTTTCCCGAGAAAACTTATACCTCGAAGCTTTTCTATTCCTACAGAAAAGGAGATACGGAAAGAAATATAACAATGGGGGTTATTGAACCATAGCATTAGGTACTAGATACCGGGTCCCAGGTCCTTGTCAAAATAAACTACAGGTTCTACATGTGAAATGTTGGTTAGAATGTTAGGAGGTTAGGAAGGAAAAGCAATCCTTTAAATCTGAGTTTATCTGCGTCCAATTATAGGGGAGGAGTGGGAGGAATAAAGTTGACATATGTTAGTTTTGGCTTATCTTTCTTTTTATGAACGATTTTATTGAACTGGTAAAAACTTTGAGAAAAAAGTGCCCCTGGGACAGGGAGCAAACTTTGAAAAGTCTTATACCCCAGCTTTTAGAAGAGGTTTACGAATTTGATGCAGAAGTGACTCAGAGTAATATCGAAAACATTATCGAGGAATTCGGTGATGTTTTTTTAACGGTTTTTATGATGGGTATTATATTGGAAGAACAAGGAACTACTTTTGGTAAGGTGATAGATAAGGTTTCAAAAAAAATGATTGCGCGGCATCCACATGTTTTTGGCGAAGAAAAAGCGCATACCGCTGAAGAAGTGTTGGATAAATGGGACAAAAGAAAAGGTAAAAAATGGAAAGTGGGAAGAGGATTGCCATCCTTACTGCGTTCATCAAAGATTCAAAAAAAGGCTTCAAGAAAAGGTTTTGATTGGGAGGACATAAACGGAGTATTTGAAAAAATAAATGAAGAACTTACTGAATTAAAAGATGCTAAAAATGAGCGGGAGAGAATTGAAGAATTAGGAGATATATTATTTGCGGTTGCTCACCTTGGTAATTTTCTAAATATAAATCCCGAAATGGCTCTTCAGAGAGCAAATGATAAATTTGAGGTTCGTTTCCGAAAGTTAGAACATATGTTAAAGGGTAGAGATTTAAGTGATTTTTCGGCACGGGAACTTGAGGAAATGTGGCAGCAAACCAAAATTATTAATATATAAGAAGGAGGAACCTTGTTTCTACTTTTACTTTCAATAACTGTCAGCGCGCGAGGACTTCATTTGCAAATGAATTTGTTTAATAATAGTGTATATTCGGATCGTTTATATATTACTACTGAAAATGGTGGCCTTGTTTCGTTTACCCCGGAGGACAGTAGTTGGGATTGGGTGAATTCTTTTTCCGGGCTTTCCAGTAACAATACGAAGGACCTTTTCCTGCGGGGAGATTCGGTTTTTGTTTTGACAAAAGGTGGTATTACTATATTAGATAAGGATCTTAATTCAATGGGTTTCCAGAATTTTAATCCCTTTTTCTTTGAATTCGATACCAGTCCGGGTTGTATCCATATATATAAGAACAATGTAATTCTCGGAGGGGGGAATGGTATTCAGTGGTTTAATTTGAATGATTTCGGGTACCTCAGTCGGGTAGTCGAACACGAGGATTATGGTTTTCGGGTTTTTGAAATTCTTCCTCTCGATACGTGTTATCTGCTCGGGACAAGTGGAGGAGTTTATAGGGTTGATTCAAATTTTCAGAATACTACTATGATAGATAATTCCGGAGAGACTTATTCTCTTTTTATTGATGATTCTTCGATTTGGGCTGGTGGTAGTTGGGGTTGCAAAGAGATTATAACCGATACAGGAGCTTTTTCTGAAGATACAGTGTGGGCTATTGGAGAAATTGATGGTGATATTTATATAGCTACTAAGAGTGGTCTTTACAGATATGAGGGTGATTGGCAGAGAATTCATGGGGGAGATGTACGCGGTTTCGCAAGTGTTTCTCCGGGTAATAGTATAATTTCAGCTGTTAGGAATAATGGTATTAGATTTGAAGGCTCGTCGGGTTACATCTTTTCTCCGGGACTTATTTCTAATTTAGTGACAGATTTAGTCCAAACTCCGGATGGTAAAATTTATGTAAGTTATAAGTATAGTAGAAGGATTTCTATGTTCGATGGTGTTGATTGGAATATTCTTAACACAGGAAACAAATGGGGGCTTTCGGGTGGATATCTTTTCAATATGGAATCCGATTCCGAAGGCAGAATATACTTTGGTTTATGGTATTGGCAACAGGAACCTATTTTATTTTGTTGGGATACACAGAATGATACTATGCCTAAGGCAATCGATCTTCCTGTTGCTTCTAATACTGTTACCGGACTACTTGTGGATGAAAATGATGATTTATGGATAGGGCTTTTAGTTGGGGGAGGTAGTTCTGTCCTAAAAATGCATAGATTAAATGATGATTCTTTTGAATGGAACACGTACAGTGGTCAGGGAATTATATGGAAAAGAGTTTTCGCGGAAGGCATAGAAGGTATTTACTGCGGAAATTCTCCCACCGACGGAGGTGCCGGTATTCACATTCTAAAAGAAAATGAGGTGATTGAAAAAGTTGTTGGAAACCTTGGTTCCAGTACAACCTCGATGACGGCTGATTTGCAAGGTAATGTTTGGGCGGGTCTGGAAACGGGTCTTGCCTATATTGTAGGAAATAATGTCGAGGAAATTTACACTTCAAGCAATTCTGACTTGATTTCAGATAAAGTAGATGGACTTACCATTGATTTTCAGGGAGGGATATGGTGTTACAACAGTCAAAATGGATTAAGCTATCTTAATCCCGAGAGAAACTGGGAATCATTACCTCAAGAAATGAAACAGATACAACCTTTTATCCTGGATGATATCATTTCTCCTCTTCATTTCACTGCAAACAAAAATCTTTTTGTTTGCACGTATAATGGGTTATACGAATTTGATATTAATTTTAGCTATACCGATTCCGGAGAGGTTAATGTTTATCCAAATCCATTTAATTATGAAAAACACGCCAGGTTGAATTTCTCCGCGAGAGAACTTGGTGGAAAAAATATATTAGTTTATAATTTAATCGGGGATTTAAAAGGAGAATATGTTGTGCCTTCTGAGGTGGAAGTATTTTCGCTCGATTTCCCTAGGGATATAGATCTTTCTTCCGGACTATACATGTATTTTATAACTGAAGATAGGAATGTAATTTACAAAGGCAAATTCGTCGTTATCCGATAAAAAATTTAAAGATCAAATATAAAAATGAAAATTTCTCTCTGTGTTTTCGGTGTTTTTTCTTTTAATTACGTTTAATCTCTGTGTTCTCCGTGGTTAAAAAAATGGGGTGGGGGTAATCTTTTTTCCTTGACAAAAGTTACCAGTTTTCTATAATGGAAATATGAATAAAAACAATAAGATTTCACAGGAAGATTTATACAAGTTTACCGCTTTGATGATGAACTTGCCGTACGAAGACGAATTTCGCAGGGTTAAGGTTAAGACTAAAG
>Ga0315548_1001624_pt1 | contig 18601 bp, 18 predicted proteins | sample SalMarSW160110MG_2_FD_202540 | JGI IMG/M metagenome (GOLD analysis project Ga0315548, IMG submission 202540) | Salt marsh sediment microbial communities from the Plum Island Ecosystem LTER, Massachusetts, United States - Salt Marsh Sediment SW1601-110 ...
TGAATAAGTTGGGCATCAGCGACATAAAATACATTGAAAATGGCCGTCAGTCCGCTTCGGTCGAGGTCGGCCAGGAGAAAGTCGGTGTTATCGGCGAGAATTATTTTGAGCTTAATTTTGACAAAGTTAAAAAACTAGCTTCCGAGGAAGTGCTCTATCGGCCGATTTCCCGCTATCCTTCGGCTGTCAGGGACTTGGCGATATTGGTGCCCCGCCAGACCAAAGTAGTCCAGGTTTTGAACAAAATTAATATAGCCGGGGGCAAACTGGTCAGAGACGTTGACTTGTTTGATATTTACCAGGGCGAGGAACTTCCCCAGGGCAAGAAGAACCTGGCTTTCCATATTGTTTATCAGTCGGAAACCAGAACATTGAAATCAAAAGAGGTCGATGAAATTCATCAGAAAATAATTAAAACTTTAGAAAAAGAATCAACATGGCAGGTAAGAAAATAAAAAAGCCTAAAAAAGCACTAGCGAAAAAGGCAGAAATCGTTAAGCAGAAAAAAACCGCCAAAGACAGTTCTTACGAAGCCAAAGACATTTATGTTTTGGAAGGATTAGAGCCAGTCAGGAAGCGGCCGGGCATGTACATCGGTTCAACCGGTCCAGAAGGCCTGCATCATTTAGTTTGGGAATGCATTGATAACAGTTTGGATGAAGCTATGGCCGGTTACGCCAAAAATATTGAAGTTGTTTTGCTGCCGGGCAATAAAGTCAAGACGACTGACGACGGACGAGGTATTCCGGTTGATAAACATCCCCAAACCAAAAAGTCTGCCTTAGAAACAGTAATGACCACCTTGCACGCCGGCGGTAAGTTTGGCGGGGAAGCTTATAAGGTTTCCGGTGGTTTACACGGTGTGGGCGTTTCGGTTGTTTGCGCTTTGTCCAGCTATATGAAGACAGAAGTTTGCCGGGGTGGCGTCAGATACCAGCAGGAATACGCTAAAGGCAAAGCTAAGACAAAAGTGAAAAAAATCGGCAGCTGCAAAAGTACTGGCACCATGGTTTTGTTCGAGCCGGATCTCGATATTTTCAAAGAGGTCAAATTTGATTTAAAAAAGATATTGGAACATTTGCGCCAGCAGGCCTATTTAACAAGGGGAGTGAGGATAACCGTCAGCGATCAGCGAAGCGCCGATGTTAAAGTTTACAGCTTCTATTTTGAAGGCGGTCTTCAGTCCTACGTTAAATACTTAGTGCGGGGGATTGTGCCAATCCAGCAGAATATTTTTTATGTCAGCGGCGAGAAAGACAATATTCTGGTGGAAGCGGCTTTCCAGTACATCCAGGAGAGGGAAGCGTACGAGGAGAGTTTTGCCAATAATATCAATACCGGTGAGGGCGGTTCCCATCTGACTGGTTTCCGTTCCGCCCTGACCCGTTCTTTGAACGATTACGCCCGCAAGAACAATTTCCTCAAAGAGTCGGAAGAGAACCTGACCGGCGAGGACGTCCGGGACGGTTTTACTGGCGTTATTTCCATTAAGATAAAAGAACCGCAGTTTGAGGGACAAACCAAAGCCAAATTAGGTAATCCGGAAGCCAAAGCAGCGGTTGAAACAGTGGTGACCGACGGTTTGGCTGATTTTCTGGAGAGAAACCCCCAGGACGCCCGGGCCATCATTGAGAAATGCTTGTTGACCGCCAAAGCCAGAAAAGCGGCCAAAGCGGCCCGCCAGACCGTTTTGAGAAAAGGGATTTTGGAAGGCTTGGCTTTGCCTGGCAAACTGGCTGACTGTAGCTCGCGAGAGCCGGAAGAATCAGAGCTTTTCATTGTTGAAGGCGACAGCGCCGGAGGAAGTGCAAAACAGGGAAGAGACAGGCGATTTCAGGCTATTCTACCCCTAAGAGGCAAGATTTTAAATATCGAACGGGCCAAGCTGGACAAGATTCTTTCTTCCAAAGAAATTAAATCATTAATTATTGCTTTGGGTACGGCTATTGCCGAGGATTTTAACATCGAGAATTTAAGGTATCAGCGCATAGTAATTATGACTGATGCTGACACCGACGGTTCGCATATCAGAACCTTGCTTTTGACCCTTTTTTATCGCTACTTCCAGCCGATAATTGAAAAAGGGTATCTTTATATTGCCCAGCCGCCCTTGTACCGCATCCAGAGCGGCAAGGCTGTCGAGTACGCTTATACCGAAGCGGATAAAACCGAGATTCTGGGTTCAGCGAAAAAAGAGAAAAAAATCAATCCCTCCATCCAGCGCTACAAAGGTTTGGGAGAAATGAATCCCGATCAGTTGTGGGAAACGACCATGAATCCGGAGAACAGGATTCTTTTGAAGGTCACTATTGAGAATGCTAGAGAAGCTGATCGCATTTTCGATACCTTGATGGGGGACGAAGTCATGCCCAGAAAGAAGTTCATCCAGGCCCACGCCAAGAAAGTTAAAAACCTCGATATATAATCATGGAAAACCAGGTTGATAAAAAAGGCATAATCAAAGCGTTGTTTTTCGCGTTGCTGATCGCTTTTTTGGGCATCGGAATTTTGGGTTGGCAGTACCGCCAAATAGAGAAAGAGCAGATTCCGGCCCTGGAGGAAAAGATAGAGAAGAATTTGGCTGAGGACGTCTTGGAAAGTTTTATGCAGGCTAGGATCGAGAAAGACGAGATAGCCGCCCAGCGCTACCTGACCGAAGGCGGGGTGGAACAGCATTTAAGTGGAGAATTTTCTTTAATTGACGGTCTGGAAAATTACGAGATTTTACAAAGCGAAAAACTGACTGATAATAATTTCCGCTATATCATTAAAGTTTACGAGGAAGGCGGTGTCAGCGATTTTGTCGAAGTAATTACTTTAATCAAAATCTTGGACAGATACTATATTGATTCCGTGCAGATCGCGGGCTGATAGCGGGGTTGACGGTTGATTTTCGTCTTGTTAAGATAAGGATGATGCCCCAGAGGGGCTTTTAAAAAACTTATGTTCGGTAAAATCATCACATTTTTAAAAGAGGTAAAATTGGAAATCAAGAAAGTCAACTGGCCGACCCGCCAGCAGACCATCAGGTATACTTTGATTGTTCTGGGGATTTCGGCGGCAGTGGCCATATTTTTAGGCGGCCTAGATTTTTTATTTACTATCTTACTTGAAGAGTTTGTTTTATAATGCCAAAACAACAAATAGAACAACAAAAAAACTGGTATGTCATCCACACCTATTCGGGGTACGAGGACGCGGTGGCCAAAAACCTCAAGCAGAGAATTGAGTCTTTGGGCATGGAAGACAAGATTTTCAACGTGATCGTGCCCAAAGAAAAGAAGATTAAGATTAAAGACAGCAAGAGAAAATTGATTGAAGAAAAAATCTATCCCGGCTATGTTTTAGTTGAGATGATCGTGACCGACGATTCCTGGTATGTGGTCAGAAACACGCCTAACGTAACCGGTTTTGTCGGAGCTGGCACCACGCCAGTACCGGTTTCTACTACCGAAATCGAAATTTTGAAAAAGAAAATGGGCGTGGAAGTTCCTCAATACAAGATTGACGTTAAAACAGGTGACGCGGTCAAGATTATTGACGGGCCCTTTAAGGATTTTGACGGCAAGGTGGCTGAAATTGACGAAGAAAGAGGTAAAATCAAAGTACTGGTCAATATGTTCGGCCGGGACACGCCGGTGGAACTCGATTCGTTACAGATTAAAAAGATTTAATCATGGCCAAAAAAATAAAAGCAATCGTTAAACTGCAAATACAAGCCGGTAAAGCCACGCCAGCCCCGCCGGTGGGGCCGGCTTTGGCTCAGCACGGTTTGAATATCGGCGAGTTCTGCCAGAAGTTCAACGATGCGACCAAGCAGCAGGAGGGCTTTAAAATTCCGGTTGAGGTGACTGTTTACGAAGATCGAACCTATATTTTCAAAATGCACCAGCCTCCCGCTTCCGAACTCTTGAAGAAAGCAGCCGGAATTGAAAAAGGTTCGGGCGAGCCCAACAAAACCAAAGTAGCCAAGATTTCCCGGGCCCAGGTGCGCCAGATCGCTGAAAAGAAAATGGAGGATCTGAATACTGATAATGTTGAGGCGGCTATGAAGATTATTGAAGGGACGGCCCGCAACATGGGCATTACAATTGAACAATAAAAGAAATGCCGAGTCTTTCTAATCCTAAAAAAAGAAGATTAAGCTGGGACGAAACTTTTATGAACTTAGCTTCAATCGTTTCTAAGAGAGCGGCCTGTAAATTTCATGAAGCGGGCGCAGTGTTTATTGATAAAAACCATCGGATAATCTCCATTGGCTATAATGGACCGACAGAGGGCGATTTGCATTGTATAGAAGTCGGCTGCGCTAAGGTTGATGGAGATCCAGAAACAAAAAAACTGCGTCGCTGCCGTGGCGCCCACGCCGAGATAAACGGTATTATCAACGCCCAAGACACGAGAAGGCTGCGAGGAGCCACAATTTTTACATTACTCTTTCCTTGCTATGATTGCATGAAAGCTCTTAATAATGCCGGCATAAAGGAGATTGTGTACGCGGAAGAATATAAACGGATTCAGACTGGCGGAGAGAAACAGGAAGAGGAAGATGAGGCTTGGGAGCTGGCTAAAAGAAGAGGCATAATAGTTCGAAAATACGAAGGAAAACTTGTAGGAGATGAATTATTAAATTAATTATGCTCAAAACTTCCGACTTAAAGATAAAATTTTTAGGTATTACCCCGCTCTTACAAGACAGAAGTGGGGTTTTAAATCCTCAGGAAATCGTTGCTCTTTCTGCGCTGTTAACCTTTAAAGGCAAATCAATCAAAAAACTATTTCAAGATATTAAAAATAGGGGAGAGGATGTTAATGAAAAAATAAAATCAATTCTACAAAAGTCATCTCTGCGCGGTCACGCCTCAATAGCTACCACTCCATCCCTTTGTTTAACGTATGAGGGAAGCAAGTTTCTGGATTGGGTTTTAACCGGCCTTTATTTTTCTTCTTCTTTGGTTTCTTCCGGCAGAAGAACCGACACGACCGAAAAAGATATCGTTTACCCCCAAGGAATCTATAATAATAAAAAAGCGAGAGGAATCTACCACAAAGTTTCGAAACAAAACATTGATATTCACAATTACTTTCTGTCAAAAGGAATTACTAAAGATGAAGCTCGCAAAATCTTGCAGCAGGGGCTTTATGGTACAGGTATTATCCAGTTGCCCATCGAATCGATTATAGCTATAAAACGAGAATATGAGGCCGAAAAAGAATGGATGCCAGAAGAAGTAGGGTTTTTGCTCAAAAAGATTGAGCAAAAAGCTAAAAATCTGGGAATCGATTGGCTTTATGCCACAAGACTAGCTGCGCCAAGAAACACCTATCCTTATCCTAATGTTTTTAAGGATCCATCAGAATCAAATATTGTTAGAGAATTGAAAAAGAAAGAGAGATTGAACGAAAAAGCAAAGATAATTTCAGCTGATGTTTTACTGACAGAAGGATTAAAGAAAAAGTTTATTTATTTAAATAAGCTGCAACGAGAAGCTTTTCGTTCTTCTGCGCAAATTAAGAAAAAATGGTCTGAAATATCGTCTTTATACCAAGAAATCGCCCGCGATTACAACTCCGCTTTACGTCTTAGAATTTTATCTACTGTTCCGATGGGTATTTGGACAGAAAAGAAGAGGCACCGCAGCTGTCCCCAGGTTATTGAGTCAATCTATTACTGCGTTGATCGGGCCGGAAGGGTCTTTGGAAAGTTTAACCGGGAGATCAAAAAGGGAAGAGTCAGCCGGAAAGCGATGGCTGAGATTGAAGAGGTTTTTTCTGTCCCGCCCTCAATTAAAAATAATTCAGAGTTCTTAAAAAGCTATCTTTCGGCCGTCCTGGAATCGTTTAAAGGTTATCAATCGCTTCTTAAATTAAAAATAAAACCAAGGGATGCTATATTTTTGATTCCCCGAGGAATTAAAACTGACATCCTACAGGAGTATGACTTATATAACTTTTTGATAGGTTATTTCCCTTTACGGCTTTGTACCACTGCCGACGAGGAAATGAGAAGGAATACTTTAAGAGAAGTCGCTCAGATTAAGAAATTATTAACTAAAAAAGGCTACGGTTTGCTAAATAGATTTTTAGTTCCCAAATGCCAAATTGTCGGTTTCTGTCCGGAAGAAAAAAGCTGCCTTATGATTTCAGCTGCAGTCAAAAACTACAGCGATAAATTTCACCGAGAAATGAAGCAAGAGCTGCAAAGAAAATTTGAAGATAATTTAAAAATATTAGGCAAATAAAAACATTATGGCAATAATTAAAAATCACTACAAAGGAAAACTTATTGTATTTGAAGGGATCGACGGGGCAGGGACAGAGGTCCAATCAAAATTACTGTTGAGTTATTTCAAAAAACAGAAGCGTCCTGTTGAAAGATTAGTTTATCCTGATTATCAGGGGCCGATAGGCAGATTAATCCATCAGTATCTTCATAAGGAATATGATTTTTCAGCCGAAATCCAATTTCTTCTTTACTTCCTCGATTTTCTTAAAGACCAAGAAAAAATTAAGAAGTTGTTAAAACAAGGAAAAACGATAATTGCTGATCGCTATTTCACTTCCACCCTCGCTTACCAAGGACTTAAAGGCTTCCCAGTTAAAAATGCCTTGAAACTTGCCAAGATTTTTGGGTTATCAAAACCTGACTTAATAATTTATCTTAAAGTTTCTCCCAAAATCTCAATCAAAAGAAAATATAAAGAAAAAAGAAGCTTGGATAGGCATGAATCTGATGAGAAATTTTTATTTAAAATAGCAAGATTCTACGAAAAATTAATAAAGAATCAAACCCTTGGAAAGTGGAAAGTAATTAACGGTAAAAAAACAATTAAAGAAGTTGGCGATGAAATTAAAAAAATCTGACCCCAAAATTCACGAGTTTATTAAGAGAGAAATTGAACGTCAGAAGAACGGCCTAGTTTTGATTCCTTCCGAAAACTATGCTAGCTTTTCGGTTTTGCAGGCCATGGGCACGCCTTTGAGCAATAAATATTCGGAGGGCTATCCTGGAAAGAGATATTACGGGGGCAATAAATTTATTGATAAAATTGAACAAATCGCCATAGACAGAGCGAAAAAATTATTCAAAGCCGAACATGCCAATGTCCAGCCTCATTCCGGCTCCCAGGCGAATGCGGCGGTTTATCTAGCTTTGTTGGATTATCGAGACAAGATTCTAGGCATCGATTTGTCAGCTGGAGGGCATCTGACCCACGGCTCGAAAGTCAATTTTTCCGGAAAACTTTATAACTTCGCTTATTATGGGGTAAATCCCAAGACCGAAAAAGTTGACCTGAAAGAAGTTGAAAAAATTGCTTTAAGATTTAAGCCAAAATTAATCATTGTCAGCACGACTGCTTATTCTAGAACACTTGAATTTAAAAAATTCAGCCAAATAGCCAATAAAGTCAAGGCTTATTTAATGGCTGATATCGCCCATATTGCCGGTTTGGTGGTGGCCGGGTTTCATCCTCATCCTTTTCCTTGGTGCGATGTGGTTACCACTACGACCCACAAGACCTTGAGAGGCCCTAGGGGCGGGTTAATCCTTTGTAAAAAAGAATTGGCCGGAAAGATTGATAAAGCCGTTTTCCCCGGCACTCAGGGAGGGCCGTTGGAGCATGTAATTGCCGCTAAAGCGGTCTGCTTTTTGGAGGCGATGAAGCCGTCTTTCAAAAGATACCAAAAGCAGATAATTCTGAACGCTCGAGCCATGGCCGACGAATTTAAAAAACAGGGGATTAGAGTGGTGAGCGGCGGGACCGACAACCATTTAATGTTGATAGATATTTCTCCTTTTGGGGTTGATGCTAAAAGAATTCAGGACGAACTGGATAGGGTTGGAGTTTACGTTAATAGAAACGCTATTCCTTTTGACAAAAGGCCACCCTATAATCCTTCGGGCATCAGGCTGGGAAGTCCGGCCATTACCACAATAGGTTTGAAAGAGAAAGAGTCAAGAGAGGTGGTCAGTTTGGTTGTTAAATTGATAAATAATATAAATAATCAAAAGGTAAAGGGCCAGATCAGAAAAGAGGTTAAAAAAATAATCAAAAAATTCCCCATTTATAATGAATATCGCCAAAATTATTGATCAAACCTTTTTAAGGAAGGGCGCTAGCGATGAGAAAATAAAGGAGCTTTGTCAAGAAACGAAAGAATACGGCTTCCGAGGCTTTTGCGTTCTGCCAGAACATACCAAAACAGCCAAAAAACATCTTCAAGACAGTGGCATTAAAGTGACCACTCTAATAGACGAGCCGACCGGCGCTAGTTCTTCCAAAGACAGAGTTAAAATGGTTAAGAAGGCCAAAAAAACAGGGTCAGACGAAGTTGACGTGGTCATGAAGATAGACGATTTCAAGAATAAAAAGTATGATGAGGTTTTGGCGGATTTAAAAGCCATTTGTCAGATTCTGTCCACTAAAGTGATTATCGGCTCTGGCTATTTGACTGACGATGAGATTAAAAAGGCCTCGGAGTTGGTCAAGGAGGCTGGAGCAATATGCGTTAAAACAGCTACGGTTGAGGATCCCTTGGATCATTCGGAGTTGGGAGAGAAAGCCAAGCACGTCAGAATCATGAAAGAATCGGCGCCGGGCTTGCTGGTTAAGGCCGCGGGCAGCATCAGAACAAAAGCTGATTTGGAGATGATGGTTTCAGCTGGCGCTGATATTATCGGCACCAGTTCCGGGGTGGAAATCGTCAACGAATCGCGCGGCGTTGAAAATGGAACGCAAAAAGACGACAGAATAATCGAATAGTTTTATTATGGCCTACACGCCGACAATCGGACTGGAAATACACGTTGAACTGAAAACTAAGAGCAAGATGTTTTGTTCTTGTTTAAATGATCCCGATGAAAAGCGACCCAACGTCAATATCTGTCCGGTCTGCACGGCTCAGCCAGGTTCTTTGCCAGTTATCAACGAGGCAGCCTTGGAAAAGGTTATCAAAACCGGCCTGGCCTTGAACAGCGACATCCCTCGGCACGCCAAGTTCGACCGAAAAAATTACTTTTATCCCGATTTGCCCAAGGGTTATCAGATCTCGCAGTATGATTTGCCTCTTTGCCGGGGAGGTTTTTTGGAAGTTGACGGACGGAAAATCAGTATTACCAGAGTTCATTTAGAGGAGGACACTGGCAAGTTAATTCACGAACAAGACTGTTCTCTGGTTGATTTCAACCGGGCCGGCGTTCCTTTAATGGAGCTGGTGACCGAGCCTGATATAACTTCGGCCAAAGAGGCGCGCCGCTTTGCCGAAGAGTTGAGGCTGATTCTGCGCTATCTCAATGTTTCTTACGCTGATATGGAAAAGGGGCAGATGAGGGTTGAAGCCAACATATCCTTGAAAAAAGGCAGTAAATTGGGCACCAAAGTGGAGATCAAAAACCTCAACTCTTTCCGTTCGGTGGAATACGGGATTGATTATGAAATCCAGCGCCAAACAAAGCTTTTGAAAGCCGGCCAGAAAATCGTTCAGGAGACCAGGGGCTGGCACGATTTTAAAGAGATAACCTTCAGCCAGCGGGAAAAGGAGGAATCCCATGATTACCGCTATTTTCCCGAACCCGACTTGCCACCTCTTAATTTCGGTCAGCAGTTTGTCAGGATGATTAAGGCTGACATCCCTGAACTGCCGGCCGGTCGCCGAGAACGTTTAAAGAAACAGTTTAAACTGGACGATAAAGTTATTGAAGCCTTTGTACAGAACAAGGCTCTGGGCGAATATTTTGAAAAGATAATGTTGGAGATAGGGGATAATAATCTGGCCAAACTTTGCGCTAATTATTTGATTACCGATTTATTGGGTTTACTGAGGGGAAAACAGATTAGTGGTGCTGATTTTAAGATAGCGCCGGATAATTTCGCCGAATTCATTATCTTACTTTCAAAAGGCAAAATTTCAAGCAAAATCGCCAAAGTGGTGCTGCGCGAAATGTTTTCCAAAGGTAAAAAGCCTTCCGCTGTTGTCAAAGAAAGGGGCTTGGTGCAGATTACCGATGAAAAAACAATCGAACAAGCGGCTAAAGAAGTTATTGCCAAAAATCCCAAAGCGGTAGAAGATTATAAAAAAGGCAAAAAAACCGTAATTCAATTTTTGATAGGGCAGGTAATGGATCAAACAAAAGGCAAAGCTAATCCAGCCGCAGTTAATAATATTTTAAAGAAATTGCTTTAAAACTGAGCTCGGTTATTTTAACCCGGTTAAGGATCGGGTTTTTTGTTGTATCTCTTGACAAATTTGGAATAGTATGCTATAATGCAAACGTTAAAAACTTAATAATTCAGGGAGGAAATCCACATGAAATCAATCTGCGCGAGAGATCGAAAGACATCAACGGTTTGCCGGGTCAAAAACAGACAGGATAGAGCTATTGATGAAAGTAATTTTCCTAAAGCTTTAGGCTTTCAAAATGTCAGTTCTGTTTGCTTCATCGGCCTGCCGGCTCCGACCCAGAGGATTGACGGTTCTCGGGTGTGGAAATTCGGTTACTAAAGTCCAAAACGGAGGAAAAATGGAATCGCAAGAAGTTGCAAAAGCGCTGAAGGAAGGAAAACCCGTCAGGACTAGAGTCCAAACTAAAGACGGTTTACGTACTTTCTTCGGTAAGATAGTAGCCCTGGGAGTGAATACCTGCTGTATGATTACTTTCAAAGAGCAGTTCATTTTTCACGGTCTATCTATCGCCAAAGTCTTTCCGTGTGAAGACTAACTTCAAGGCTGATATGACATATACTACGTTTGAATCGTAGATATCAGCCCCACTAGGCTGCGGATAAGAAAGAAGCCTATTCCTGTGGCGCAATATCTTTCTCGCAGCCTAGTGGGATAGAAGTATAAAACCAGTCGCATATTTCTGCGGCTGGTTTTATTATCTTGACAAAAGGTTAATTATAATATACAATTTTTCAATTAGTTCTTACGAATGATAAATAAAGAAGGAGCCGAATAATGACGGAAGTATTATTGTGTGAGACTCTTGCTGAAATACAAGATGACAACAGGGTGCTTATTCCGCCCGCTTTCTTAGAAAAATTCGGTAAGACAGGCGCTAGAATTCTTATAGCCGCACACCCTGACGGAGTTAAATGTCTTTGTCTTGTTCCTTCGGCAGATCAAGAAGAGATGGATAAAATAATAGAAGAAACAGCCAACTTCGAAATAATTGATATACAATCCCAGGGCAGAATCTCCATGCCGCCCGATTTAAAGGAATATGCCGGGCTAAAGGACGAAGTGGTTTTCGCCCAATATTTCGGCGGTTACGAACTCTGGGATAAAAAAGAATGGGACGATAATAAACCAGAAAGGGACAATAATAGAGAGTTTCTTTTGAATAGGCTGTAAATAAGAGAGAAGAGCGTTTAAAGCACTTCTCTTTTTTATTTGGAGATTTTTACTAATCTTTCAGCTATTTGGTAGTTTTTAACCCATTTAATTCTCTTGTCCCGTTTAAACCAAGTCATTTGCCTTTTAGCGTACTGTATAGTATGGGTTATAATTAATTCCCTCAGTTTCTCTTTGTTGATTTTTCCGTTAAAATAATCTCGCCATTCCTGGTAGCCGATAGTTTGGAAAGAAGGGGGCCAATTATATTTTTTAACCAGATTTTTGACTTCTTTCTCCAGCCCTGCCTTAAACATTTTTTCAGCTCTTTTTGTTATTCTGTTTTTCAATCCGTCTTTTTCAATCCCGACCATTAAAACAGGGTAGGGTAGTGGTTTCTTCTTTAAACTGGGTACGGGCTTTCTCGTCTTAATAACGATTTCTAGGGCCCTAATCAGTCTTCTTTTATTTTTTTTATCAATTGTTTTAGCTCTTGATGGGTCAAGTTTTTTCAATCGTTTAAATAACTCTTTAATACTTAATTGATTGAGTTTAGATCTCAGCCGCCAATCCGGTTTAACTTCTGGGATAACTATGCCGTCAATTACAGCTTGGATATAAAAGCCGGTGCCTCCGCACAAAATCGGCGTTTTTTTCTTTTTTAATATTCGGTAAATGGTTTTGATGGCTAATTTACGGTATTGCACCACAGTAAATCTTGTTTTGGGAGAAGCTATATCCAAAAGATGATGGGGGACGCCCTTCATCTCTTTTTTGGCTATCTTGCCAGTGCCAATATCCATACCTCTGTAAATTTGCCTCGAGTCAGCCGAAACAACCTCGCCGTTGAATCGTTTGGCAAGTTTTACCGCTAGCTCGCTTTTCCCGGAAGCGGTGGGTCCTAAGATGACAATAATTTTCTTAGACATTTTTCTCTTCTTTTTTTCTCTTTTAGCGGGATGTTATCTTTTAATTGAAAAGCGGCAGTGCCCGGCCGGGGAGAGTATTTAGCGATGTAGGCGATATTAAACTTAATATCTTTGAATAGCTTGGCCGTGTTTTCAAACTGCTTTTTTGTTTCTCCGGGAAAACCGACAATAACATCGGTTGAAAGGTTTATTTTGGGCATCTGTTTCCTGATTTTCTTGACCAGGTCCTTGTATTGTTTAACCGTATAATTCCGGTTCATCCTTTTAAGAATTTTATCGTCGCCCGACTGAACCGGCAGGTTGAGGTATTTGGCGATTTTGGTAGATTGGGCCATTATCGTGATTAATTCATCGGTAAAATTCTTGGGATGGGGAGACATAAACCTGATTGAGAATTTCCCCGGGATGTCATTGATCATTTTCAACAGTTTGGCAAAGTTTATGGATTTGTCAGCGGGGGATTGGTAATCGTTGACATTCTGCCCCAAAAGCCATACTTCCTTGATTTTACTCTTGATTGCTCCCTTTGCTTCTTTAATGATTTGGCGATGGTCCCGGCAAATTAATTTTCCTCGGGTGAAAGGCACCACGCAATAAGTGCAGAAATTGTTGCAGCCGTTGGAAATTGGTATGAAAATTGACTGGCAGGGGAGCTGCGGCATTTTTTTGACTTGGTCGAAACGATCTTCAAATTTTCTTCGGTCTTTTTTCAGAATACAGCCGGTCAGCACGGTTTTGGCCCCGAGTTTTTTAAATTTTGGGATGAGACCGTAAACCCTGTCTACGGCTGACTGTCTGATTGAGCACATATTAACCACCACTAGATCAGCTTCATTCATGTTTGAGGCTTTTTTGTAGCCCTTTTTTTCTAGGGCGGCGGCTATTCTTTCCGAATCAGCCTTGTTCATTTGGCAGCCGAAGGTGATGAGATGATATTTCATCGTCATTATTCTACAACAGAAAAACAGCCCTATCAAGGCTGTTTTCCCGCTTTATTTTTATTATTGTCCCTGCAGTTGCTTTAATTGTTTTTGCAATGCTTCCAACTGCGTTCGGATTTGGGACTGCGTTTGTGTTTGAGTTTCGGTCTGAGTTTGGTTCTGGTTCTGAATTTGCTGGTTGGAAGAGGGACAAATTCCTTTTTGAGCCACTTCCACTCCGGCCATCCTGGCGAAACATTCGTTGCTGTAAGTTTTTCCGTCTTTGCCGCAGACCGGATCATATTGGGTTGTGCAGGCGCCCGTTTCTTCCTTTGCTTGGGTTTTTATTCTGATTTGTTCCATAACGTTGTCTTTAACCTCGATCAGTTTTTGCTGGATCAGCGGCTGCGCTTGCAGTTTCTCCTTCAAGCTGTCGATGATTTCAACCTGCCTTTCTTTGGCTCCGCTGATGGTTTCGGTATAAGTCTGGAATTGATCTATTCCTTCGGTCGTCAGCGCTTCCACCTTTTCCTTCAAATTGGTCAGGGCGTTGGCTCTGACGTTCTGAACGGCTTCCTTGATCTCTTCGGGCACAACCTCTTCCAGCTCGTCGAGTATCTCCAGGTTTTTAAACTCCTTGAACTCGCTCCCTTTGACCTGCTGCAGGTTGATTTCCAGCCTGGTTTGGATCTGCTCGGCGTTTTCTAAGCGGGTCATGACCTGACCGAAGTTTTCAATTTGTTCTTTTTTGGCTGCGGTTATTTTCTCTATGGCTTGAGCTGGCACCTGGGCTTCCAGTTTCTGGAGAACCCTTTGGTGGAGGGTCTGCTGCTGGATGAATTTGTCCAGGAACTCGCCCACTTCCTCGTTATCTTGGGCCGTTTCTCTGATTTGAGCGGTAACCCTTTCCACGTTTCTCGCCTCAGCTTGGTAATTTTCGGTCGCTTTTTCGATGGCGGCCGCATCTTCTGTCTTTTCGGCCACCTTCTGCAGCTCAATCAGTTTTTCGTTGGCGAACTTTTCTGTTAATTCGGCTTTTTTGACCGAATCAAAAGTGAAAGCGCTCTGGATCGTCCGGCTCCAGTTTTTCAGGAAATAAAATGGACTGTCGGGCAGGAGATTTGGTTCTGATATACCCAAATCCTGAGCTGTCACCGTTTCATCAAGAGCGACAGCGTCCGTGACGTCAGCCTCTTGGGCTGAAACAGCGCTGAAAACAAAAAGTAAGGCTAAACCTAATAACGAAACTTTAAATATTGGCATATCTGTTATTATTGATTAGTTTCAGGTTCGACCTTTGATGTTTTTAATGAATTTATCCAATTTAATCATGCCGATGTCTCCCTTGCCTCTTTTCCTGACTCGGACTGACTTTGTTTTCATTTCTTTGTCGCCGACCACCAGCAGATAGGGGATTTTCTGCAGCTCTCCTTTCCTTATTTTTTTAGAGACGGTTTCATTTTCATCTTTTATCTCGGTTCTAAAATCAGTTAGTTTGTTTTTGACGCTTTGGGCGTATTTTTTATGGCTGGCGCTGATCGGCACTACCCAGAGCTGGACGGGCGAGAGCCAGAAAGGCAGATTGCCGCCGTAATGCTCCAGCAGTACTCCGATAAATCTTTCCAAAGCTCCTAGCAAGGCCCGGTGGATCATGTAAGGCCTTTGTTTCTTGCCTTTCTGGTCAACGTAGGTCATGTCAAAGCGCTCGGGCAGATTAATGTCAACCTGGATGGTGGAGAGCTGCCAGGGCCGGCCAAGGGAATCCTTTATTTTAATGTCTATTTTCGGTCCGTAGAAAGCGCCCCCGCCCGGGTCAAACTTATATTTCATTTTCGTTTTGGTCAGAGCGTATTTCAAAGAGTTTTCAGCCTTTTGCCAGACTTTGGGCAGGCCGATGTGTTTTTTGGGCTTGGTTGAAAGATAAACCTCAAACTCCCTGAACCCGAATTTATTGAGTATTTTAGAGGTCAGGCGCAGGGTAGAGAGGATTTCCTGGGAGAGTTGCTCTGGAGTGCAGATGATATGGGCATCGTCCTGGGTAATTTGTCTTACCCTGACCAGGCCGTGCAGGGTGCCTGATTTTTCGTATCTATAAACAGTGCCCATTTCGGTGTAGCGGACGGGCAGTTCCCGGTAGCTTCTGATAGCGGTTTTATAAATTGCTACGTGGAAGGGGCAATTCATCGGCTTGATCTGGTAATCGTCTTTTTCTTCTTTGTCGAGTTCTGACATGTGCATGGGTGGCATCATATTTTCTTTATAGAAATTAGTGTGGCCCGATATTTTCCAAAGGTTGAGCTTGGCGATGTGGGGGGTGTCAACCAGCTGATAGCCGTTCTGCAAGTATTCGTTCAGTGCGTAATCCATGATCAGTTTTTTCAACAGAGCTCCTTTGGGATGCCAGAGGATGAGGCCGGGGCCGACATTCTCGTCTATATGGAAAAGGTCCATTCGCTGGCCTAGAATCCGGTGGTCTCTTTTACCCGCTTCTTCCTGTTTTTTGAGATAATTTTCCAATTCTTTTTTATTTGAAAACGCCACTCCGTAAATGCGGGTTAGCATTTTGTTTTTTTCGTTTCCACGCCAGTAGGCACCGGCAATTTTTGTCAGTTTAAAGCCGTCAGCCGGAATCTCTTTAGCTGATTTGACGTGCGGGCCGGAGCACAAATCAGTGAACTGGCCGGTTTCGTAAACTGAAATATTTTTCAGTTCTTCTGTCAGTTCTAATTTATAGGGCTGGTTTTTGAATAATTTTTGAGCCTCTTTTTTGGAAACAGTTTTTTTATTAAAAGATATGTTCTGCCTGATCAGTTCCCGCATTCTCTTTTCAATCTTGGGCAGGTCTTGGGGGTTGATCGGTTGGGGTAGATCAAAATCATAATAAAAGCCGTTTTCAATACTGGGCCCAATACCGAATTTGACCCCGGGGTACATTTCTTTGACCGCCAGGGCCAGCAGATGGGATAGAGAATGCCGGATGGTTTCAATCTTCATATCATTTTTATCTTACCAGAAAGGAGCTTGGCTGCCAAGACGAAAGAGGCTCGGCCTTATTTATTTTTATAAACATTGACATTTTTAATAAATATGTTATTATAGGGTATCGATTATATTTTAGGGAGGTCTTTAACAATGAAAAAATGGATTATTCTTCTGGTGATTTTGTGCATCGGGTTTCTGGCCGCCTTTATCGCTTCTAATGTCTATTGGAATGCGGCTCGGGACGGTTGGCACGAAGAAGAGGAAAGGATTCTATCTCAAGCAGAAAATTGTCAGTCAGCTTTTGAAGAAACTGAGGGAAAGCTTACTGATGCCCGGCAAGAGTTCGCCGATTTTCAAGAAAATAAAGAAGTCAAGCTCCAAGATCTTAATTTAAAGCTTGAAGAAGTAGAGGGCCAACTTGCGAAAGCCAAGGATCGGATAAAAAGTGAACACGATCTAGCCAAATTTAATCTTAGGCTTAAAGATTCTTACTATAAGAAAAAGCTTGAAGAAAAATTTCAAGAAGGGAAAGAAAGTGTTCTGCCGAAGAAACCTACCTATGCCCAAGTTATGGAAATGACGAGAACGGTTCGTGTCGCGGCGCTTCTACCGGATGCATGCACTGGAGTGGCTATGCAGTGTAGAGAAATGTGGAGAGAGAAAGGATGGAAAGTCGGGATTGCTTCGGTTTATTTCAAAGGCCTGGGCGGCCACATAATAATTGTGTTTGACACATCCGACCGCGAAGAGGTTTTCATGGATATTTACGAATCTACCTTTAAAGAGGTAACGGTAGAAGAGAACGAATCTTACACTCGGCAAAATGATTTACCCTATCCTGGTTTCGACGATACTATCACCGCGATGTTCATTATGTGGTAAATCAAAAACTCGGCAACGCAATAGCTTAATTTGTTGCCGAGTTTTTATTTTTCAACAATTTCTTCAATTTCGTTGCAGATGATTTTCGGCTGGCCGTCCCTCATGTCAACCTTGCCCGAAACGAAAACCACCTTGTTTTCCTGGAAGAGGGCGGGATTTCTTTCGATAACAGAAGGGAAGACAACGATTTCAATTTTGTCATGCTGGTCGGTCAGATTCACAAATAGCATAGGCCGGCCGGTTTTGGTGATGATTTTTTTGATGCCGGAAATCACCCCGCCGATTTTAACCAGTTTGCCGACCAGATTTTGTGATATTTGGGTGATGGGCAGGGATTTTTTCTCCAAAACCTGACCGAAATTTTTCAAAGGATGGCCGGAAACATAAAGCCCCAGTAATTCCTTCTCCCAGTTCAGTTTTTCGCTTTCGGCGGCCGGTTCTGTTTTAGCCAAAGCCAGGGTGGCGATATAGGTCATGCCGTCGAAAAGGCCTTTTTGTCCGTTGTTTTTGTTTTTTTGGTTCTCTCTGGCTGTTTCCAGGAGTTTTTCCAGGTTGTTGAGCAGGACGTTTCTTTCCTCTAACTTGTCAAAGACTCCGGCCTTGATAAGGCTCTCCAAAGACTTTTTATTCAGTTCTTTGGAATTGGCCCGGAAAATAAAGTCCTGGATGGAGGCGTAAGGGCCTTCAGCTTTCCTTTCTTTAATAATCGCCTCAACCACGTTGATACCGACGTTCTTGATGGCTAGCAGGCCGAACCTGATTTGATTTTTTTTCGGCACTACGCTGAAATTCATAAAGCTTTCGTTGATATCCGGCGCCAGTACCTCAATCTCCATTTTTTTACACTCTTCAATCAAAACAGCGATTCTATCCACATCAGATCTTTCCGAAGTCAGGGCGGCTGCCATGAATTCCACCGGGTAATGCGCTTTCAGATAAGCGGTCTGGTAAGCAATAGTGGCGTAGGATGCTGCGTGGCTTCGGTTGAAGCTGTAACGGGCCGAAGGCTCAATCCAGGCCCAGATTTTCTGGGCAATGTCCCGGCCAATGTTGTTTTTCACCGCTCCATCAATAAACTTGTCTTTCTGGGCCATTAGCAATTTTTTAATTTTTTTGCCGATAGCCTTTCTCAAAACATCAGCTTCGGCCAAAGTAAAGTTAGCCAGTTCCCGGGTAATTTCCATTATCTGTTCCTGGTAGACCGGAATGGCGTAGGTATTTTTGAGAATCGGTTCCAGTTTGGGATGCAGATATTCAATTCTTTTCTTTTTGTGTTTACGGGCAATATAGTCGGGGATAAGCTGCATGGGACCGGGTCGGTAAAGAGCTACCATGGCGATAATATCTTCAAACTCGGTCGGTTTGAGCATTTTTAAATATCTTTTCATACCGTCCGATTCCAGCTGGAAGACAGACGTACTGTTGCCGTCTTGCAGCAACTGGTAGGTTTTTTTATCGTCTTGGGGCAGATCTTGTATGTTAATTTTTTTATCGTGCACTGCGTAAATTCGAGCCAGCGTATCTTCTATAATGGTCAGGTTTTTTAAGCCCAGG
>Ga0315548_1001626_pt1 | contig 18596 bp, 18 predicted proteins | sample SalMarSW160110MG_2_FD_202540 | JGI IMG/M metagenome (GOLD analysis project Ga0315548, IMG submission 202540) | Salt marsh sediment microbial communities from the Plum Island Ecosystem LTER, Massachusetts, United States - Salt Marsh Sediment SW1601-110 ...
TAGTGTATAAATTACATTATCCCAACAGAGACCCAACCACCTTCTGGAACTTAGTCAAGTTGTCAGAAGAATATTACCACCCCCTGAAGAATCAAGACTTTTTCTCATTATAAACGTTCTCTGTGGTGAAAAATGGGGTGGTGGGGTGGCTTGACTTTTTATTTTTTTACCGTAAAATAACTTACTAAAGGAAACAAAATATTTAAAGGGGGTGTTGAAATGGAAGAAAAGAAGATAGGTGTTATAACTCATTATTTTGGTCACATTTCTGTGGGGATTATTAAACTGGATGCTCCTTTGAAAGTAGGCGATGAGATTCATATTAAAGGGGCTCACGATGATATTACTCAGAGCGTGGATTCTATACAAATCGAGCACGAGTCTGTTGAATCGGCAGGCAAAGGAGAAGAGGTGGGTATAAAGGTCGTAGGGAAAGTCCATCCTCACGATGAGGTTTATCTGGTGGTTGATTAAAAAAAATAGCCACGGATAAATACGGATCAGTACAGATCAAAAAAAATTTTTATTGTTTTAAAAACAAAAAGTATGGCTTTGGATGACTTTCCGTGTTCCTCGTTGCAAATCAATGGCTAATAAAAACAAATATTTAAATTGGGAGGTGTGGTTTGGGAAATCAGTATCCATCAGTGTAAATCTGTGGCGATTATTCGTGGATAGTTACCCTTGACACTCAATTGATTCTTAGTATATTCGGCAGGAAATTACAAGAAAGGAGGATAGATGCCTGAGGGTCTTATAGAAGAGATAAAAAAAACCGAGAAAGAAGCAGATAGAATTATCGCAAAAGCTAAAGAAAAAGCACAGAAGGATATCGAAAAAGCAAGACAGGAGGCAGAAATTATTATTGAGGAAGCTAATGGTAAAGCAAAAAAAATGATCGCCGATAAGAAGAAAAAAGGCGCGGAAAAAGCGGAAAAAGAGAAAGAAAATATGGAAAAAGAAATGGAAAAAGAAATAAATAAGATGGAAAAAGATGCTTCCAGGAAAATTGAAAAAACTAAAGATTTGATTGTAAAGAATATTCTAAAAAAGAAATAAATGCCTAAAGAAGAGCTGCAAAAAGCGAATTTCCTTGTATACGAAGACAACAAGGAAGAATTTCTTAGAGAACTTCAGGGAAAAAATATATTTCATATTACCAATTCCCGTTCTTCTACATTAGCTTTCGAAAATCCGGATTTGATACCGGAAGAGAAGTTTGCGGACGGCGAAGCAGAAGAAATTTTTGCCAAAATCGAAGATATTGTTAACTTACTTAAAGACCATGCGGAAAGTAAAGGGGTTCTCGGACAGTTTATCGATTTAAAAACAGGTGTGTCTCCCAAAAAATACAGAGAAATAGTTGGAAATTTTGATGTAGATGAGATTAATCAGATATGCAAGTGGGAAAATGAACTTTATCATTTTAAAAATAAGGTTACCGAACTTACCGATAAGGTAGAATTTTATGAAGAATGGGTAAACCTTAAAACAAAAATTTCGGACTTTGATGAAATAAAAAATGTTTCAGTAAAAGTTTATAAGTTAAGCACAGATAAGGATGAATTGAATCAAAAATTAAAAGATATTCCTGTGGATTTTCATGTTATTTTCGAAAATCAAAAGAAATTAGGTATAGTTTTCTTTGTTTACAAAGGTTTTGAAGAAGATTTCAAAAAAGCAATAGCCGATTATGAGGCTGAAATAATAGATTTTAAAGATGAAGAAAAAGAACCAGCCCTTATAGTTCAGATAAGTAAAAAAGAAGTTAATGAAATAAATAAGAAAATTGATAAGATTTTAAAGAAAATATCGGAAAAGGGTTCAGAATATGAAAAATATATAATTCTTTATGATTATTTTCTTTCCAGGTTGAGAAGAACCGAGGTTCTCAATAAAAGCCTTGCTACAAGAAAAGTTTTTTTCTTGGAAGGTTGGGTTGAAAAAGACAATAGAACTATTCTACAAAATATTGCCGATGAGTATGACGGCGTCGAGCTTACCTGGATAAAACCCAAAAAGGGTGAAAAAGCTCCGGTTAAACTAAAAAACAATCCTTTTAGCAGACCTTATGAAGCTATTACAGGTCTATACGCTTTACCCAAGACAGGAGAAGTAGATCCAACTCCTTATATAGCAATATTTTTTGCTATTTTCTTTGGATTCTGTATGACAGATGCGGCTTATGGAATAGTATTGGTTGCTGTTTCTTTTTATTTGATGCCTAAGTTGCCGGAAGGAAAAAAATACTTATGGATATTTGTGGGCGGTGGGTTATTGACGATATTCGCGGGAGCTATAACAGGAAGCTGGTTTGGAAATAACATCGAGATGGCTTTTCCGGAACTTTCAGGTATTCGTATATTCAGAGAGAAACTCACCATATTTGACCCATTTGAAAATCCTTTGAATTTTCTTTACCTTTCGCTGGGTTTCGGAGCCGTTCAGATTTTTACAGGTTTAGCTGTTTCTATAAAAGAAAAAGTTAGAAATAAAAAATATTTTAACGCTTTTGCGAATGAGATATCCTGGATTTTATTCTTTTTTTTCCTGGGTTCATTTGTGGTTACAAAATCAAATGTGTTTAAGTTTTTTATGTTTGTTCCGATTTTTATAATTGTATTGTTTTCAAGTCAAAGTAAATCCTTCACTATGAGATTGGCAAAGGGAGGATTTACAGCATTTAATGGTCTTATTAGTTTTCTTGGTAATATACTTTCTTACAGTCGTATTATGGCTCTGGGTCTTGTGACTGCCGGTCTTGCTATGTCAGTTAATATTCTTGCTAAGATAGTAAGAGAACTTGTTCCAGGTTTTGGAGTAGTTCTGGCAATTATTGTATTCATCGGAGGTCATATTTTTTCCATAGCAATAAATGCTTTGAGTGGTTTTGTCCATACTATGCGTCTCCAATTTGCAGAATTTTTCCCTTACTTCTATGAAGGCGGGGGCGAGATGTTTAAGCCATTCGGTTTAGATGGTAAATATACAAGAATTGAAAAAAAGGAGGTTTAAGTGATTAGTGGTTTTTGGTTAGCAATGTCAGGAGTAGCTGCGGCTGTCTTTCTTGCTGGTATCGGCTCTTCTATCGGTGTTCAGATACCTTCAAGAGCAGCAGCAGGTGTGCTTTCCGAGCAGCCGGATAAGTTCGGAAGAATTTTTATTCTGGTTGTTCTTCCATCAACACAGGGTTTCTACGGTTTTATCGCGGCTATGTTTATGATGATGAAGTTAGGCATGTTCGGCGGTGGTATGAATTATGATATGACCGTAATAGAAGGTTTACGATTTCTTGTTGCTGGTCTCCCGGTTGGAATTGTCGGATTGATATCCGGAATTCATCAGGGTCTTGTTTCTGCCTCGGGTGTTGAACTTGCTGCAAAACAGCCTGAAGCGACTATGAGAATCGTTATTTTTGCTGTTATGGTGGAAACCTACGCGATTTTAGGTTTTGTTACCAGTTTCTTGATGGTTAATGCCATTGGTTGAAAATGGGTAAAGTAAAAGATAAGATATTAAAAGAAGCGGAAATTAGCAAAAAGAAAATAGAGAAAGAAACTTCTGCTAAAATCAAAGAGATTAAAGACGAGGTGCAGAAAGAAGCCGATACTATCGAGAAAAAAGGTGAAATTAGAGCCGGCGAAGAAGAAAAAGCAGAAAAAGAAAGAATCTTAAGCAGAGTCAGGATGGAGCTTTCCAGCAGGAAATTGTATAAGAAAAATAAAATCATGGAAGACCTTAAAAATAAGGTTTCGGAAGAGATGGAAAAATTGAAGTGGGACGATTGCAAAGAACTGATTAAAGAACTTATTCTCCAAGCTTCCGAGGACGGCGATGAAGAAGTTATTCCCGGAACTCTGCATAGTGATAAGGTTCGGGATTTGATTGGAGAATTGAACAATAATGAGAAATATGATTTTAAAATCTCAAAAGAAAAAGGAGATTTTGAAGTGGGAATAATCTTATCCAAAGGGAAAAGAAGAGTTAACGCGACTCTTCCGGTTTTGCTGGAAGAAGCCTTTGAGGAAATGCAAGAGGAAATAGTAGGAACTTTATTTGGCAGTGAATAGATTCAAAACAGTAAGAGTTCTTGATACACAGTACGCTTATGCTTTAGGCGTAATACGCGCACGAGAGGTAAGATTATTAACGGAAAAGAGGTTGGAAGAATTGCTGTCTTGCGCGGACGTGGGAGAATTGATGGCAGCCCTGCATGATACCGATTATGGACAATTCTTACGAAATATTAAGAAAAATGAAACAGAGCAGGCTCTCGAGGGGTCTAAAGTCGCTCTTTATGATGATTTGGAAAAACTTATAGATAACTTTGAAATAATGAGAATGTTAAGAGCAAAATACGATTTCCACAATGTAAAGGTTCTGTTAAAAGGAAAGATTTCCGAGGAGGATTTCAGTGATAAGTGTTCATCCTTGGGTTCTGTGTCTGTTTCTAAAATGACGGAGATATTTAAGGAAGAAAGATATTCACATCTTCCCGAGTATCTAAAAGAGGCGGTGGAAAAAGGTATAGATGTTTACTATTCCACAGACCATAACCCCCAGTATCTGAGCTTTACAGTTGACGCTATTATGGCGGAGACTTTAACTTCAAATATTGAAAATTCTTTTCTTAACAGTTATTACAAATTGTGGGTAGATTTAACAAACCTGAAGATAATCCTGCGCCTTTTATTCCTTGAAAAATATCAAGAATTGATTGGATTTGCAGTACTTCCCGGTGGGAATATAGGAGAAGATAAAATATTGAAGGCCCGAATAGAAAACCCAGATTCTTTGGAGGATTTTTACAGGGGTACGGTTTACAGTTTTCTCTTAGAGTGGAAGGATTCTTTTTCGGTTTTAGAGAGAGAATCCGAAAAATTACTTGTTTCTTATCTAAAATCTGTCGCTTTTGAAGCTATCGGTGTAGAACCGGTAATCGCTTATTTGCTTTTAAAAGAGAATGAGTTAAGAAATTTACGTGTAATTTTTATAGGTAAAATGAATGGGGTGGGGGAAGATTTAATTAAGGAGAGATTGATAATATGAAAATTGCTTTTGCCGGTCCCTATGATCTTGTTTCTCCTTTTAAATATCTTGGTGCGGAGATAATAAATACAGAAGATAAGAATATAGAAGAAATAAAAGAAAAAATCGAAAGTTCCGGTTTCGCTATTGTTTTCGTTTTTGAAAGTGTTTTTAAAGAGCTGATGAAATTCAAAGATCTCATGTCCAGTCCGGAAATTAATGTTGTCCCTATACCCGGGATTGAAGGCAGTCAAGGATATGGAAGGGTGAGAATACGCGATATGGTTAAGAAAGCTGTTGGAATGGATATAGGAGGCTTTTAATGAGTGAAGGAAAAATAATAAGGGTTTCAGGTCCTCTTGTTGTGGCTGAGAATATGAAAGGTTCCAGGATGTACGATGTTGTCAAAGTCGGTGAAGAAAAACTGCTTGGGGAAATCATTGAATTGGAACAGGATCTGGCTTCTATTCAGGTTTACGAGGAAACAGAAGGAATTGGCGTAGGTGAGCCGGTTTTTCTTACCGGAGAACCTCTTTCAGTTAGTCTTGGTCCCGGTTTAATCGGGTCTATTTATGACGGAATTCAGCGTCCACTCGATAAAATTAGAGATAAGTCCGGAAATTTTATTTCAAGAGGAATATTTGTACCCGCAATCGATCCTGAAAAAAAGTGGGATTTTAATCCTGTTAAAAAAGAGGGGGATAAGGTTGTTGGCGGTGATATTATTGGTACTGTTCAGGAAACTGTTTTAATAGAACACAGGATAATGGTACCTTTTAGTAACGAGGGGACTATAGAAAATATAGAGAAAGGGAAATTTACGGTAAAAGACGTTGTTGCAGTTGTCAAAACAGCAGAAGGTAAGAAAGAAATTACAATGGAACAGAGATGGGGTGTGAGGAATGGGCGACCTGTTATAAAGAGACTCGCTCCCACAGCACCTCTTTTTACGGGACAGAGGGTAATAGATACTTTCTTCCCGATAGCTAAAGGCGGTACAGCCAGTGTTCCGGGGCCTTTTGGTTCTGGTAAAACAGTTATTCAACATCAACTCGCAAAATGGGCTGAGGCTGAGGTCGTTGTCTATATCGGATGCGGAGAAAGAGGAAACGAAATGACCGATGTGCTTAATGAATTTCCGAAGCTTCTCGACCCGAAATCCGGTGAACCTTTGATGAAAAGAACAGTCCTTCTGGCAAATACTTCTAATATGCCGGTCGCGGCAAGGGAAGCCTCGATTTATACGGGGATAACGATTGCCGAATACTTTAGAGATATGGGTTACTCTGTAGCTTTGATGGCGGATTCTACTTCCAGATGGGCTGAGGCTTTGCGTGAAATATCCGGAAGACTCGAAGAAATGCCCGGGGAAGAAGGATATCCTGCTTATCTGGGTAGTAAAATTGCGGATTTTTACGAAAGAGCAGGGAAAGTGAAGTGTTTAGGCAGTGATGGTAGAGAAGGCGCGATTTCGGTTATTGGGGCGGTTTCTCCTCCGGGCGGAGACTTATCTGATCCTGTTGTTCAGAACACTCTAAGGGTTGTAAAGGTTTTTTGGAGTCTGAAGGCTGAATTGGCTTACGCGAGACATTTCCCTGCTATCGATTGGTTGACTTCTTATTCTCTTTATCCTGATAATGTTAAAGATTATATGAATAATGAGGTAGCCGAGGATTTTCTTGAAATAGAGCGAGAGGCTATGAAACTGCTTGAAGAAGAAGATGAATTACAGGAAATGGTGAGGCTCGTCGGTATTGATGCTCTTTCTGCGAGGGAAAGAAGGATACTGATTACTGCACGAATCATAAGGGAAGATTTTCTGCATCAAAACGCGTTTCACGAGGTTGATACTTATACTTCTATAAAGAAGCAATATCTCATGTTGAAAAATATCATAACTTTATATCGGGAAGCAGAAAAACATGAAGCTGCACCTGAAGAGTTGGAAAATCTCGATATTTTGGAAGAGATTGCCCGTATGAAATTTGTTAATGAAAAAGAAATGAAGAAGATTGAAGACTTGCAGACTAAAATTAAAACCGCGCTCCGCAATATTGCGACCGTTAAGGAGGAGGTGGCGACATGAGAGTAGAATATCAGGCTGTTTCGGATATTTCCGGTCCTCTTCTGTTTGTTGAAGGTGTTAGTGGTGTTAGTTATGGTGAACTATGCTCGATTAAATTGCCAAGCGGAGAGATGAGAACAGGGAAAGTGCTGGAAGTTCATAGGGATAGAGCTATGGTTCAGGTGTTCGAGGGTACCAGAGGAATAGATATTCCAGAAACCACGGTTGTTTTCCAGGGTAAAACCATCGAGTTAGCTTTATCCCGTGATATATTAGGGCGTGTTTTCGACGGTATGGGAAGAGTTATCGATGACGGACCGGCTATTTTACCTGAAAAGAGGAGAGATATTAACGGAGAACCGATTAATCCTTACGCGAGAGAATATCCCAATGAGTTTATCCAAACCGGTGTTTCTGCAATCGATGGTTTGAACCCGCTAGTCAGAGGGCAAAAATTACCGTTTTTCTCCGGTTCGGGTTTGCCTCACAATAAAGTAGCCGCCCAGGTGGTAAGACAGGCAAAGGTTTTAAGTTCGGAAGAGAGTTTTGCTGTTGTATTTGCTGCTATGGGTATTACCTTCGAAGAGGCGGAATTCTTTAGAAGTGATTTTGAACGAACCGGTGCCCTGGAAAGAGTTGTTATGTTTTTGAATCTCGCGGATGATCCGGCAATCGAAAGAATATCGACTCCGAGAGCAGCTCTCACTGCTGCCGAATATCTCGCTTTTGACCTTGAAATGCATGTGCTTGTTATTATTACCGATATGACAAATTACTGCGAAGCATTACGAGAAATTTCTGCTGCCAGAAAGGAAGTTCCTGGAAGAAGAGGTTATCCCGGTTATCTTTATACCGACCTTTCTACTATTTACGAAAGAGCGGGTAGAATTAAAGGTAATAAGGGTTCTATAACAATGATACCTGTTCTTTCGATGCCGGAAGATGATAAAACTCATCCGATTCCTGATTTGACCGGATACATTACCGAAGGACAAATTATCTTTTCGCGTTCGCTCGAAAGGAAAGGAGTTAATCCTCCTATAGATGTTTTGCCTTCACTTTCAAGATTGAAAGATAAGGGGATAGGTAAAGGTAAAACAAGAGAAGATCATGCCGATCTTTACAATCAGTTATATGCCGCGTATTCAAGAGGCAAAGAAGCCGAAGAGCTTTCCGTGATTCTCGGTGAAGCTGCTCTTTCAGAAATGGATAAGAAATATCTTGAATTTATGAACAGGTTTGAGGCAGAATACGTTAGTCAGGGTGAATATGAAAATAGAAGCGTGGAAGAAACCCTTGATTTGGGCTGGAAACTTCTTTCAATATTCCCCAGAAAAGAACTCAAACGAATCAGAGATGAATATCTTGATAAATACTTCGCGAAATTTGGCGGGAAGGATACAGAAGATTCCGATGCCGGTAAAAGTGAAAATTAAATATATTAACTACGAAGGTCACAAAGAAAAAATTTGTGGAATTGAGGAAAAAAAATAAAACTTTGTGTTCTTTGTGTGTTTTGTGGTTCAATAACTTTTTGTGGTTTAATTAATTTGTAAGGAGTGTATAAGATATGGCAATGCAAGTTAACGCGACGAGGATGGTGCTTCTCAGTCTTAAGAAGAGGCTGAATATTGCGAAAAGAGGACATAAATTATTAAAGCAGAAACAGGATGAGCTTCTGAGGATTCTCCAGAAAACAATCAATGAACTTTCTTCTATGAGGAAAGAAGTAGAAGAGCAGCTAGCGGAAGCTTTAAAGCAATTTTTCCTCGCTCGCGCATACCAGGATAAAAATATCTTTGAGGGTTCTTTATTAATGCTCGATACCGATATCGAGTTATCGATGGATGTGAAAAAAGTTATGAATGTTCCTCTTCCGAAATATCAAAAAAGTTTGAAGGGCGAGATAGTTTCATATGGATTCGCTATGACTTCTCCGACGCTCGATGTCGCGCTGAGAAGTTTAATGAAAGTCTTTGAGAAATTGATCGAGATGGCTGAATTGGAAAAAAGAATTATTCTTTTAGCAGAGGAGATGGATAAAACAAGACGCAGGGTTAACGCGCTTGAATATATATTAATTCCGGAAATCCAGAGTAGTGTGCGAGAGATAAATATGAAACTCGAGGAAAGAGAGCGGGAGAAAAATTCAAGGCTGATGATAATAAAGGATGTTATAAGAGGTTAAATATGCCTCTTATTCTATTTGTTTTATCTCTTTTGATGGCAGAAATCCGTGTAGATGCTTTTTTAGATACTACGGTTAAATTGGGTTCTCTTTACCCTGAGATAGAAGGCGTCGATACTATTGAGAGTTTGATATTTAAGTTTACGAACAAGGAACGTATAAATAAGGGTTTGAATAGTCTAAAATTAGATGAGCGGCTCAGGATTGCCGCAAGACAGCATTCAGATGAGATGTTAAGGAATAAGTATCTATCGCATAGTTCTTCAAACATACTTAACAAAACTTCATCGCAGCGAATATATAACTCAGGATTACCGATTTTAAGAGTTGGCGAGAATGTAGCCGAAGATATTGGGGATCTGATTCCTTTCCTTTTTGAAGAAAACCCTGATTCTCTTGCAAAGAGAGTTGTTAGAGGATGGATGCAGAGTCCCGGGCACAGGAAAAATATCTTAGAACCTGACTTTACACATATGGGTGTTGGTTCTGTTTTGAGAGGAGAAACGCATAAAGTGACGCAGAATTTTGCAGATTGCTCAGATTTTATGGTTGATAGTGTATTGGCTGAAATAGATAAGGGTAAATATCTCCTATTATTTTATATGAGTTCATTTATATCGGATATAAGGGTTTTTGATGATGGTAAGCTACTGGAAGAAGATTCCTTATATTTGCATTCAGGATTGATAGGCGTTCCCTTGAGGAGAAATTCAAGCCCGCATAAAATTGAACTCTGTCTGAAAGAAAAACAAATTTATCGTTGCGGTGTAAGACTTTTTGTTCATACCGGTTCTCCGGTCGAGACAACTTTTCAACCTTTGAGTGCAAGTTTTAAATAAATATAGCCACGAAGACACAAAGACACGAAACTCCCACCACTCATCCCATTTTTTGTTTTTATAATATTTTATAAGTAAATTTTTACTTTGTGACTTAGTGCCTTGGTGGCTAAGAATTTTTCCCCTTGCATTTCTTGGAAGTATTTATATTTTGTGAGCAGTAAACATAAGATTAAGTAAACTAAATAATTACTAAAGTGTTTGTTCCAAAATAAAAAAGGAGGAACTATAATGGAAAAAATGGTGTACTTCTTTGGTGAAGGTAAGGCAGAGGGTAATATTACGATGAAAAAAACTTTAGGTGGTAAAGGCGCCGGTTTAGCGGAAATGACTAATATTGGCGTTCCGGTTCCTCCGGGTTTTACCATTACTTCTCAGTGTTGTTTGTATTATGAAAAGCATAAAAAGTATCCGGAAGGTCTCGAAGATCAGATCGATGAGAATTTAAAGAAATTAGAAGATGCGATGGGGCAAAAGTTTGTATCAAAAGAGAATCCTCTTTTGGTTTCGGTTCGCTCCGGAGCGGCTATTTCTATGCCGGGTATGATGGATACTATTTTGAATCTCGGCTTGAATGAAGAAATAGCAAGTAGTCTATCAAACAACGCAAATCCTCGCTTTGTTTATGATAGTTTTCGACGTTTAATTCAGATGTACGGTGATGTTGTCATGGGTGTGGAACATGATGATTTTGAAAAAATAATCCAGGATACTAAGAACAGGAAAGGTGTAAAAGAAGATGCCGGACTAACTGCGGATGACTGGAAGGAGATTGTAGTTAAATTTAAAGCTCTTGTAAAAGAAGAAACCGGAAAAGATTTTCCGGAAAATCCAAAAGATCAATTGCTGGGTGCTGTTAACGCGGTTTTTTCATCCTGGGATAATAAAAGAGCAAAAGAATACAGAAGAATAAATAATATTCCCGGAGACCTTGGTACTGCCGTAAATGTGCAGGCTATGGTTTTCGGTAACAGAGGTGAAGGCTGTGGGACAGGTGTTGCTTTTACCCGTAATCCCGCTACCGGAGAGAACGCTTTTTACGGAGAATATTTGCTAGATGCTCAGGGTGAAGATGTTGTGGCCGGTATTAGAACTCCCGGTCCGATTACTCATAGACAAAAAGAGATATCCGGATCCGAAATCGACGCTTTTGAAGATTTGATGCCTGATATGTACAGAGAATTAGAGGATGTAAGGAAAAAACTTGAAGGGCATTTTAAAGAGATGGAAGATCTTGAATTTACAGTTGAAAATAATAAGTTGTGGATTCTTCAAACAAGGACGGGTAAAAGAACTGCGATGGCTGCCGTAAAAATAGCAGTTGATATGGTCGAGGAAGGATTAATCGATAAAAAAGAGGCAGTTATGAGAGTTAGTCCGGATCAGGTTGATCAGTTGTTGCATCCGATGATAGATCCTGAAGCAAAAGTTGAAGTGATTGCTAAAGGTCTTCCCGCTTCTCCGGGAGCTGCTTCCGGTGAAGTTTCTTTTACGGCTGAGGATGCAGTGGAAAAAGCTAATGCCGGAAGGAAGGTTCTTCTTGTGCGCCATGTGACTTCTCCTGAAGATATTGGAGGGATGCACGCGGCTGAAGGTATTTTGACGTCACGAGGGGGTATGACTTCCCATGCGGCTGTTGTGGCAAGAGGTATGGGAGCTCCCTGTATTGTTGGTGCTGAAGATATCTCCATAGATTATAAAAGTAAAACTTTTACGGTTGGTGACGTGACCGTTAAAGAGGGTGATTCGGTCACAATAGACGGAACTACAGGCAGGGTTATTCTTGGTGATGTTCCGACTATAGAACCTGAGATTTCAGGTAACTTTGAGAAAATAATGGAATGGGCAGATGGGGTAAGGAGACTGGGAGTAAGGGCGAATGCCGATACTCCACATGATGCGAAAAAAGCAAGAGATTTCGGTGCTGAAGGTATAGGTCTTGCGAGAACGGAACATATGTTTTTTGGTGAGGATAGGATTCCCGCTATGAGAGAAATGATATTATCTGAGACTCCCGAGGAAAGAAAGAGAGCACTCGATAAGATACTTCCTATGCAGAGAGGAGACTTTGAAGGACTTTTCAAGGAAATGGACGGATATCCGGTTATAATAAGACTTCTTGACCCACCTTTACATGAGTTTTTACCTGAAGACCCGAAAGCAATAGAAGAACTTGCAAGAAATATGGGTGTTTCAGTGAGAAAGGTAGAAGAGAAAATATTGAGTCTGGAAGAAGTAAATCCAATGTTGGGTCTTCGTGGATGCAGACTTGGTATTCTTATTCCCGAAATAACAGAAATGCAGGCAAGAGCAATTATTGAGGCTGCTGTTAACGTAGCAGCTGAAAATGTTAAAGTTATTCCTAAAATAATGATACCTCTTGCAGGAAGAAAAGAAGAAGTTGCTTCACAGAGAGAAGTTATTGAGGAAGTTGCAAAGAAGGTTTTTGATGAAAAAGGAAAAACTGTCGATTATCAAATAGGAACAATGATAGAACTTCCGAGGGCTGCTCTGACTGCAGATAAAATAGCAGAAGTGGCTGATTTCTTTTCCTATGGGACAAATGACCTGACGCAAACGACTTTTGGTTTTTCCAGGGATGATGTTGGTAAATATACTCCCGATTATATCGAGAAAGGGATTTTGCCCGCAGATCCTTTCCAGACTTTAGACCAGGAAGGCGTTGGGCAGTTGGTTGAAATGGGTCTAAAGAAAGGAAAAAAAACAAATTCCGGTTTAGAAGTTGGTATATGCGGTGAACATGGGGGAGACCCTGCCTCGATTGAATTTTGCCATAAGATAGGTCTGGATTATGTTAGCTGTTCTCCTTTTAGAGTCCCGGTTGCAAGACTTGCCGCGGCTCAGGCAGTTTTAAAGGAGAATAACAACTAAAAAGTTAATAACAGTTTCTATTTTTCGTACACCTCTACAAACAAGGGCCTTAAGGCCCTTGTTTGTTTTTTTATTTAGCCACTAAGGCACGAAGTCACAAAGAAAAAATTTATTTTTATGTTAGCCACTAAGTCACAAAGACACAAAGAACAAGATTTTTTGTTTTATCTTTTATTTGTTATTACGGCCTTTTCTTGCTTTTTTCTGTGGAAAAGTTAAAAAAACAAAGTAAATTAGGTGTGGTTGTGGGAGATTTTGTGTCTTAGTGTCTTTGTGGCTATTAAATAAAGGGTTGAAAAATCTTTATTAAAGCGTAAATTTATTTTATGAGAATTTCTAAAATCAAAAGTCCAAAGATATTGTATTTGTCTCGCGGACGCGGTTTTAGTCATGCTATGTACGATTCACTTATTCTTAAAGAGCTCAAAAATATAAATAAGGATCTGTCTATACTTGTTGCCTCTTATGATAAAGGATATATTTATTTTCGGGGGAATGGATTTAGGCCTTTTAACCTGGGATTAAAACAGAACGACGAACTAACTTTAAAAGCAGGTTTACGAATGTGGTCTCTTATACGCAAGTTTAAACCGGATTTAATAATTAGTGATGAGGTTTTTATAGTTCTTCATATAACAAAAGGGCTTAAGATTCCGTCTATTTTAATTACCCACTGGTTTTTTGAAACATACAATAAGAAACATCCGATAATTCCGGCGGTAAAGAAAGCAGATTATGTTATTTTTGTTGATACACCTCTATTTCATACTATTCCTTATGATTTTAACGTTCACCTTACGTTCGTAGGTCCTGTAATTCGTGAGTTTGAATATAGTCTAAAGGATAAGAAGAAAGCGAGAGATGAACTGGGTATAAATATGGAAGATAAAGTTATTCTTGTGACACCCGGAGGGAGGCATAAGGATAGAAATAGATTATTAGAAGTAACTATAGAAGTTTTTAAGGAGTTACAGGGGAAGAATTTGAAATTAATACTTTTAACAGGTGAACTTTATGAGGAGTTTCTGGGGAGGTTTGCCGGTGATGATAGTATAATTGTTAAGGATTATGACTGGAAGATTGATAGATTAATGGTTGCAAGTGATTTAGTTATATGTAAGGGAACTTTTATGACTATGTGGGAACTTGCGTATTTGGGGGTGCCCTCTATATCAATACCAGATCTAAGCAATCCTGTTGATCAAGTTAATGTATACAGAATGGATGAACATAATCTTACCCGCAGGATGGATCCACGAAAGTTAAACAAGTCAGTTTTACTTGAAGAAGTGAGAAAACAATTTAATTCAAATGTTAGGAGTGAGGAAATATTAGAAAATATTAGAAAATTGTTGTACGGGAAGGGACAGCAGGAAGCAGCTGAAGAGATAAATTATTTTGTTAACAGGATACAAAAATGAAAAAGAATCAAGAAATAAAGTTTGATATTATTTTTCTTTCTTATGATGAACCTTATGCCGAGGAGCACTGGGAAAGATTGAAGAATCGTTTTCCTTATGCAGGGAGAGTTCACGGAGTGAAAGGAATTTTAAACGCGCACAAAGAATGCGCTAAGATCGCAAGAACTGATTATTTCTTTGTTGTTGATGGGGATGCTTATATTCTTGATGATTTTAAGTTGGATGAAGCTCCGGCAGATGTTTCGGATGAGTTTTTCTATATGTGGATGAGTCGTAATGCCATAAACGATTTAACATATGGTAATGGAGGGGTTAAATTATTTCCCAAAAGAATCTTTGATAAAGTCGAAGAGTATGGTGTGGATATGTTTGTCCATTTACCGCATAAACAGATCTATGATGTTGCTTGTATAAGTCGTTTTAATGCTTCTCCTTTTTATTCGTGGCGTGCCGGTTTCAGAGAATGTGTGCAGCTCGCCAGTGAACATTCTAAAAGAATAAAGAGGCAAACGAGAATATACCTTCTGAATATATGGTGCAATAAAGGAGCCGACAGGGAATTTGGCAGGTGGTGTATTAAAGGTTCCCGAGCCGGGAGAAGATATGGAATGGAAAATATTGGCAATGAAAAGGCAGTTAAGCTTATGAATGATTTTGATTGGTTACGTGGACGTTTTTACTGTGAATTGAAGGAAGGTTATCTCAAAGGTATGGAGAACGAATTGGATGAAAGTCAGAAACCTTAGTAACGGATTTTGGTCATAAGTTCTTCCTATAGCTTAGGTTAGGTTCTTTTGTTTAAACTTGGTAAGTTTTTTATATAATGAAATTAAGGGAGGTATAAATGGATAAGTTAAAAGTTTCTTCGCCGTCTTTTAATGAAGGAGGAATGATGCCGAGTACATTTACCTGTGACGGGCAAAATATTTCTCCTGAGATTAGTTGGGAAGGACTTCCGGAAGGCACTAAGTCACTCGCATTGATCTGTGATGACCCTGATGCGCCAGGTGGTTATTTTGTTCATTGGGTTGTTTTTAATATTCCGGCCGATACGGGTGGATTCGAAGAGAATGCGGAGGTAAGTGATGTAGCTTTTTTGGGTATGACGGATTATGGCCGCAGGGGTTACGGAGGACCCTGTCCACCCTCCGGTACTCATCATTATCATTTCAAGGTATATGCGCTCGATGTGATGCTGGAAGCTGATCGCAATATCGACAAATACGACCTTCTCGACAAGATGGAAGGCCATATCCTTGCCAAGGGAGAACTTGTAGGACTGTATAGGAGATAAGATAAGTTATAAAATTCTGGCTGTTTAATATGTAATTGGTAATCAAGGGTTGTTAGTTGGTTGGCAAAGCAGCTGGAATTTAAATATCAAATATCAAAAAGCAAAATGATATATAAAAATTCAAATAGATTTATTAACTAATAATTGAAGTTAATCTTTTAAAGGTCTTTTTTAATTTGTAAAATTCGTTGTTGTTAGTTATGTAGGAGTTAGCACTTTTAAAAAATAACAATAAAAAACTTAGTATTTTTTACAGTTAAATGAGATGACTTTCCTTTGCGCCTTAGTGCCTTTGTGGCATATCTTCTTTTTTCTTGCGTTATGCGAAACAATTTCTTATTTTGCGAAAGCTTTTTTTTATAAGTTTTTGATAGTCAGTTACATAAATTCTGGAATAGTTCTTGTATTATAGTTTCATAGATCTTTAATAATTTAGTAGAATGGTGGTTTAAGGTGGTTGCCCAGATTATATTCGGCTCTTCTAACTTTTTCTTAGAGGAGGTTTAAAATGTTAAGAATTAACGACGCGGATAATATAGTTAATGCCCCTTTTGAGTTGAAGGGTAGTTTAGGAAAGACTTTTAATATCAATATAGATGGATTATTGCTGGAAGGTGATCTTGTGTACGATTATGCGTATAATATTCATCTTTTGATAAGAGTTCCTGATACTATTTGCGGAGGAGATAAATCTTTCTACAGGATTTTAAATCTCTGCAAAAACAATTCTGCGAATTTAAGTATAAATTCATGTTTCTTTATACCTTTCTACGTAGAACACTCAGAAACGTCGGTTTTTTCCTTATATTAAGACGGTTGTCCTAAGTTCGGTGGGGGTTCTCTCTCACTGAACTTAGGATTTATTAGAATCCCCTAAACAAAATATATTAAATATAAAAAATTAAAAAGCAAAATGATATTTTTATTGGCCACAGATTTGCACAGATATTCACGGATTTCCTCGACCCCCCATAGTATAATTGTATTTTTGTAAAAACAACAAAGATTTTTTTCATTTTTTTATCTGTGTTTATCCGTGTAAATCAGTGGCTAATTAAGGAGTTGGGATGGGATTCTGGATTCTGGCTTCTTACTTCTTTGTTATATTTTTGCATTTTGATTTTTGCATTTAGCGTGATAGCCGTACTATGTTTTCTATGTTTGTTTCTTCAAGAAAAAAGGTTCTTAAACTTAGCAAAAGGGGATGGTCTTAAAAGTCTTCTTATCTCGGATAATTTTTCTTTTGTCGCTTCATAACCGACTCTTATTCCGAAATTTATTTTGGTAAAATCTGCCCAATGAATCTTTTCTACTTTTGGCTCGATGAGTATGTCAGCTTTTTCTGCTTGCAGTTTATTGTACCGGAATTTTGCTATTTCGTCAGCTCGTAGGTTCGTAAAAATAGCAGAACTGATTTTTTCATATTTTTCGAGTTTAGCTCCCAGATTAACTGCTATGATTTTATTTGCGCCAAGGTGTCTGCATCCGTCTACAGGAACTTTTGCTGTAGGTCCTGCATCTATTAGAATTTTTTTTTCTTCTTCCCATGCAGGGAAGATACCCGCTATTGAAACAGATTTTATTAATGCATCTTTAAGAGGACCTTTATCTATATATATATCTTCTCCGGAAACAAGATCAAGTGTAGTGCAGCCAAATTTGATTTCTAAATCCTCAATGTTTATATCTGGAAAAAACTTATCAATTACTTTTTCCAGGGTTTCTCTTTCTGTTATATACGGAGTTACTGCCATTTTCGCAAAAGTTAATCTTTCGCGAAGATAACAACTTAGCTTTTTTAGGGGGAAAGAATCCTTATGGTCTTTAAAAAATTCAAAACCTAGTTGCTTGAACTCATTCGACTTAACTGCTTCCGACGCTTTTTCGACTAACTCAGTAAATTTATACCCAAGCGCATAGAAAGCTCCTATTAGGCTTCCAATTGAAGTTCCGAATATTAAATCGGGCTTTATATTCTCTTCTTCAAGGCATTTTATTACTCCAAGGTGGGCGACACCTCTTCCTGCCCCGCCACCTAAAACAAGACCAAGTTTACTCTTTTTCAGAGCATAACTCCCTTATTTTTGGTGTTAAATAAATATTTTCGAGGTCATTTTTTCTTAGTGCTTTGATTAAAATATTCAGTTTGTCTTCTTCGGATATTCTTTTGTCCATTATAATATATTTGTTTTTGAAAACGCGGCAATAACCGCCTTTTTTTAATAACTTATCTTCTATGATTTTTATTCCTATTTTGCAGGCTATTCGGGTTAGTTCAGATAGGATTTCTTTTCTTTTCATTTGTTTTTATTTGCCACTGATTCGCACGGATAAGTACAGATACCCTTCTCATTACAATATTTTTTATTGTTGTTAAATCTAAAAAAAATTTTTTTAATATTTGTAAATCCGTGTTCATCCGTAGCTATTCTCTTTCTTTGTTTTCGAATTTTAGCGGCTTGCCGCTTTATAAATTCAGTTACGATGTTTTTAATTTCCTCCAATCTTTTTTTTGGTTTTTGCTTCAAATCGTGTTGCGACTATTGGTTGTGTGTTAGAGGCTCTTATCAATCCCCATCCGTCACCTAAAAGTATACGTGCATACGTGCGCTGTCTATTTCTAAAGATAATTAACCTGTTTCGTCATATTTGTCAAGGCTCCGAGCTACATAAATTAAATATAAAAAATTAGAAATCAAAATGAATAAAAATACACAGAGTCCACCTCTGTCAACCCCGGATTTTTTTAACCACAGAGAACACAGAGTTTTTATTTATTTTTTCTCTGTGACTATGAGAGAAAGTCAACCCCCCTTATTTATTTTTCGCCAAGAACTTTTTGTATTCCTTTATTTTCTTATCATGTAGC
>Ga0315548_1001628_pt1 | contig 18591 bp, 19 predicted proteins | sample SalMarSW160110MG_2_FD_202540 | JGI IMG/M metagenome (GOLD analysis project Ga0315548, IMG submission 202540) | Salt marsh sediment microbial communities from the Plum Island Ecosystem LTER, Massachusetts, United States - Salt Marsh Sediment SW1601-110 ...
TGTGGCAAATCATGTTACGCACTGTCGAACCAATCCGTCCAGGTCGCCGATACCCACGCAGTAAAGCCAGGACGCTCAAACGATTCTCGATGACTTACAAACCCGTTCGTTAACTTAATGACATTGAGGTGAACATAGTTTGTTTGGCGAGACTTGCCACCCCCAAAAGTAGTTGAGCAACTCAAGGGAGGGACATAAGATGGGAGAAGATACTGAGGTCGCAATCCACTTTACACACTGCTTTGACGTGGATTCCGACGTAATGGATGAGTATGGGGCCTTCAATGTGTCACTCATCAACGACCTTCCACTGTTCATTGATCCGTTCTTGTTGTTCAACAGCGACAAGACTGAGTATCAGTCGCTACATGAGGACATCATTGCCTACCTGCGCTTTCTCAGAGACAAGGCAGTTGTTGGCGCTACGACGTCTGCTCTGATTCGTGCTTGGTATACCTTCCCTGAACTCAAGCAGACCTGGCTGGGTTTCTCTCAAGTAGGAAACGCAGGCAGGGGTCTCGGTCCTGATTTTGCGTTTTCACTTCACAGGAATCTGCATACGGTCTTCTCCAGTTTCGGCGACGAGGGAATCACACACGGAAGCCATTTAGAGAAGCTGACTTTAATCAGAGATGGCGTCGGCAGAGATAAGATAAGTGATTTCACCACCAATCTGATCAAGGAGTATCTCCTCTGCTTCACTCAGCAACTCGCAGAGGCTTACCTTCTGCCAGATCGAACCGGTCAGTTTGCCGTTCCCAAGGTTCGCTTCAACTATGAGACCGAAACGTGGCAACCGGGCTCGTTCGTTCTGCCCCGTTGGCGCGGCGATTTCGTTGTACTCGCCCCAAAGGATATGCTAACGAAAGATGACATTTGGATAAATAAGTCTGACATGATAGAGCAGTATGACCAGATCGTTGATGCTCTTCCAAATGACCAACTCCGTGCACAACTGAACAACTATCTGGTCCAGATACTTCCTGATAAGCCAACTGAGGCTGAGAAACGAGACGCTATCAACTTCACCATCCGCCGGTATCCGGAGTTCCTCGAATACTACATCCGATATAAGGAAGAACGGGGAGATGACGCCGTTTCTATCAGCGAGGAACGAGTCGCCTGGTCACGCCGTCTCTTTGTTGATCAAGCCTGTGTCCTGGCATCACGCCTGCTACTATACACTGGGTTTTATGATCTCGTCGGGGATACTCTCGCTGAGGCAAAACAACGAGCCGAGTTCTTGAAGGACGTGGTCGAGAACAAGGGGGGATGGCGGCTCTTCTATGTCGACGGTGAACCTGTGAGGCGCGAAAAGGACCTTCACATTCTCTATCGGCTTACCTGGTTCGCAACACCATCTGACATCAGCCGGGAGGTCGATGATGGTCGCGGGCCTGCTGACTTCAAGATCTCACGCGGTAGTCTAGACAAGTCCATCATCGAGTTTAAGCTGGCAAGCAATCCCCAGTTGAAGCGCAACTTGAAGAAGCAGGTGGAAATCTACAAGAAAGCTAGCGATGCTGATCAGGGTCTGAAAGTCATCATCTACTTCACTGAGCGTGAGTACAAAAAGGTCATAGGCATACTTGGTGATTTTGGGATCAAGGGAGATCCGAACATCATTCTAATTGACGCAAGGTCCGATAACAAACCCTCCGCATCCAAGGCTTGAACTGCTTGAACTCAATGCGACATCCCGGCAGCTGTATCGCGGCTCGATTGGCCTTCGTGAGGCCCATCGAGCCGATGGGCCTGGCATGGTGGATCGGCCAGGGTGGTAGTGGCTTGCGAAGAGTGGTGGGGATAGAATAGCCTGCTGCAACAAATCTCCCAATGACTCCTGAACCTCCCCTCCGCATCGCTATCTTCCGCTCCGTCCCCTGTCCCCCCAGCTTGCCCTCCTCCGGGCCGGTGGTACAATGACCGCCATCATCGACGCTGCACCGGCCAAACCGAGGAGGTCGTCACCCGCGCGTGAGCAACGTGCTTCAGCACACCCCAGACTATCACATCCACACCCGCTTTAGCTGCGATAGCGAGACCGCGCTGGCGGCGGCCTGCGAGGCGGCCATCGCGCGCGGCCTACGCGAGATCGGGTTCGCCGACCACGCCGATTTCGGCTCCGAGGACCCGCCGGACTACTTTCGCCCGGTCGAGTACCTGGCCGAGATCGCGCGTTGCCGCGCCCGCTACGACGGCCAACTGACCGTCCGCGCGGGCGTGGAGATCGGCGAGCCGCAGGTCTTTGTCGAGGAAGCCCGGGCCGTGCTGGCCGCGGGTGAGTTCGATTACGTCATCGGCTCGGCCCAAGTATCCGCCCAATCTCAAGATTACCCGTGTTCCCTGCCCGGGGCGCGTCTCGACGGAGCTGATCATGCGCACCTTCAAGGAGGGAGCGGATGGGGTGGTGACGCTGGGCTGCCACATCGGCGAGTGCCGTTACTCGACCGGCAACCACCGTGCCGCGCGCCGCATACCGGTGCTCAAGCTTCCAGAGTTCATCGGCATCGAGCCTGAGCGCTTCCTGGCCAAGTGGGCCGCCGCCTCCGGGGGGGGGGGGGCTTGTGGTCGAGTTGGTCGTCGAGACGATGGGGGCGATGACTGTAAGTGAAAACAAGACGGGGCCGATAGGAACATGATACGCATTCTGAGCCTCGACGACGAGCCTGAGATGGGTGAGCTGCTCAATCTAATCCTGGCACGGCAGGGTTATGAGTCGATGTTCAGCAGCAACAGCTACGAGGCCTGGGCGATGCTGCACATCGAGTCATTTGACCTGTTCACACAAGACCTGATGCGGCCAGATGTGGATGGTTGGGAATTCTGCGAGGCGTTGAGAGCTGAAGAATCCTTGCGGAATCTCTTGATGGTTATCGTCACTGCCAAATCTCAGGCGATTAATCCCCCAGGCTTGCCAAAGGAGCTTGAGATTGATGGCTACGTCACCAAACCTTTCGGTCCTCAGGAATTGCTGTTGGCTATTGGAGATGCGCTGGCAGCGCATGACAAGTCGTTGCCTGCGGAAGGCGATTGGAAGGCTCTTCAGAGAATGTCAGACCGACCTCTGGAAACCCTCGGCGTGGCATTGCAGGATCCGAATCCTGGCGAACGCCGGAGGGTGACAAGGGCATTAACTCTCAAGAACGAGCGAGGGGCAGTTGAATTACTGATTGGCGCGTTGAAGGACGAGGATTGTGATGTGCAAATGTCCACCATGTGGGGACTGGAACTGATCGGTGGCCTACAAGCGGTAGGTCCATTGATTGAAACGTTGTCTGGTAAGACGTGGCGAGTTCGTGGAGCTGCTGCCAGGGCTCTAGGGCGGCTGCGGGACGATCAGGCTGTTGCGCCCTTGATTGAGAGGCTACAGGACGAATCCTGCCACGTGCGATTATTAGCCGCCGTTGGTTTGGGTATGATTGGCGACAAGAGGGCTCAAAAAGCGATTTCACGGATGTCTACGGATGAAGATTGCTGGGTGCGTCGGGCCGCAACCGAAGCCTCCAAACGGATTTCCAAATCGAACCATATTTCACGGATGGACATGCTACTCAGCTCTAATTCCTGGCATCGTAAGAAAGCGGCGCGGTTCCTGCCCGGTGCCAACAACAATCAGGTATTCGATTATCTTATCAATGCGTTGCAGGGCAGAAGCGGTGATGTGCGTTGTGCGGCAGTCTCATCTCTGGGTCATTTGAGGGATAGGTATGCTGTGGAACCTCTCGTCGCCATGCTTCAGGATGAGAGCGCGAGGGTACGTGTGGAGGCGATTAGAGCCTTGAGGGCCATTGGAGACAGACGAGCGGCGGGGCCTATTGCCGACAGGCTTGTGGACAAAGATGTGACGGTACGAAGAGAGGCGGCCCACTGGAATTTCCGCGACAAGTGTGCGATAGGGCTGCTCACCGCCGCGCTGCAAGACGGCGACAAGGAAGTACGCTATGGGGCAACCTTGTCCTTAGAGCGGCTTGACGACGTGTGGAGTGAGGAAGTTGTGTGACCGTCTAGGTGCTGTTACCGATGAGCGCAAGCCTGGCTACAGATGACCTCACCGGCATCATCCTGGCCGGGGGGAAAAGCCGCCGGATGGGGGGGGGCAACAAGGCCTTTCTCGAGCTGGATGGCCGCCCGCTGATCGAGATCGTCATCAAGCGCGTGCAGAGCGTATGCGCCGAGGTGCTGATCGTGGCGGGCGACACGAGCCCCTACGCTGGCCTGGGCATCCCGGTGGTAGCGGATCGCTTCCGTGGTGTAGGCGTGCTGGGCGGCCTGCACGCCGGACTGGAAGCCGCGTCCCACGACCTGACCCTCGCCGTCGGCTGCGATATGCCCTTTCTCAACCCAGAACTTCTGCGGGCCTTCGCAGACTGGGCGGAGGGTTTTGACGTGACAGTGCTGCGATACAAGCCCGCCCCCCCTCAATCCCCCCCGCTCTCCTTCGACTCCGCCCCTCGACTTGCTCGGGGGGCGCCTCAGGACAAGCACGAGGGGGATATCCCGGAGGGACAGGGGGGGCAATTCATTGAGCCCCTCCACGCCGCCTACCGCCGCACGTGCCTCCCGGCGATCGAGGCCGCCATCTGCGCCCGGGAGCGGCGCGTCGTCTCTTTCTTCCCCCACGTCCGCGTGCGCACCATCACCCCAGAAGAGGTTGCCGCCATCGACCCCGACCTGCGCTCTTTCCGCAACGTCAACACGCCCTGGGAGTGGGAAGCCATACAAGCAGAGTGGGCAAGACGAGTTGAACACTACCCAAAAGGATGCTAAAATAGGGCTGTCCAAGGGGTCACAGGCTATGGGTATCGAAAGTATCTTTAGGGAGAAGCGTGAAGAAATTGTGCGGATCGCTGCCAGTCACGGAGCCGAAAGCGTTAGAGTTTTCGGCTCTCTGGCACGCGGCGAAGTGAGACCAGATAGCGACGTTGACATCCTGGTTAAACTCCGCCCTGGTCGGACGCTGCTCGACATCGTTGCAATTAAGCAGGACATCGAAGATTTGCTCGGTTGCGAGGCGGACGTCGTCACTGAGGCAGCCCTCAGCCCTTACATCCGGGACCAGGTATTGAAAGAAGCAGTCAGCTTATGAAGGGCGACCTGCTTTACCTCAGACATATCCTGGACGCCATTGAGAAAGTCGAGTCATACACCTCGATCGGCCGAGACGCCTTCATGTCCACCTCCCACTGGCAGAATGCCGTGATTCGACAACTCGAGATCGTCGGGGAGGCAACCAAGCGGCTGTCCTCTGGTCTGCGCTCACAGCACAGCGACATCCCTTGGCGCCGTATTGCTGGATTGCGCGACGTTGCTAATCCACGACTACATGGGGGTTGATCTCGCAGCGGGGTGGGAGATTACTCAAAAGAACCTGCCGATTTTGAAGACGCATATCCAGACCATCTTGACCAGCTTTGATGGGTAGCGGCAGCCTGACATCATGTTTCACACATCACGCTTGACAGATCGAGCTATTGCGGTTAGAATCCCGGCGCACATGAATGCGATAGCGATGTATTCGGGTCTCTGTTGCACCTGTCCGGAGCGAGGGCGTTGAGCGCCTAGGCTCTGGGCTTTTGTGCTGCCAGGCACACGTGCATCTTCCAGACCAACCGGCTCAGGCGACAGCGCCCTCGTAGGATTCGTAGAGGCGCTTCGCCAGAGGCGAAGGTTGGTCTTTTTGTTTGCCTGGCCTGGGAACAATCCAATGGGAGAAGAACGATGGTCCGAACACATCCTTATACAGGGCAGATTCGTCCTAAAGTGCTCACCGGAGCCTGGGGAGAAATCGCTGATCACGAGCGACGCGAGGCAGTCTGCTGCGTAACGCCCCGTCGCCGTACGGCCCAGACGCCTGCGGCCGTATCCCTGATTGGGCAAACTCCCCTGGTTCCGTTGGCCCGCGTAGCCGCTGATCTATCCCCTGCCGTCGATCTCTACGTCAAGCTGGAGGGCTTTAACCCCGGCGGCTCGGTCAAGGACCGCGCAGCGCTCTCCATTGTGCAGGAGGCCATACGGACCGGGGGGCTGACCCCCGGCAAAACACTGCTCGACGCCACCTCCGGCAACACCGGTATTTCGTACGCCTTACTCGGCGCGGCGTTTGGCTTCCCCGTCGAGCTGGTGATGCCAGCCGATGCCAGCCCGGAGCGGCTGCAGATCCTGAGGGCTTACGGGGTGGAGTTGGTGCTCTCCGATCCCGCCGGTCGAACCGACGGCGCGCGGCAGGTGGCCCGCGAGATGACGGTCGCCGAACCCGACCGCTACTTTTACGCCGACCAGTACAACAACCCGGCCAACCCGCTGGCCCACTACACCACCACCGGCCCCGGGGTCTGGCAGCAGACGGGGGGCCGCGTGACCCACTTTGTGGCCGGGATGGGCACCAGCGGGACGATGATGGGTACCGGGCGCTACCTGCGGGAGCGGAACCCGGCGGTGTGCCTCGTCGGCGTGCAGCCAGTGAGCGAGCAGAAGCCCATCCCAGGGTTGAAACATCTGGCGACGTCGGAGCCCTTGAGCATCTACGATCCGCGCCTGGTAGACGAGATCGTGGCAGTGGACGCAGAAGAGGCAAAAGCGATGGCGCGCCAGTTGGCGCGGGAGGAGGGGCTTTTCGTGGGCATCTCGGCGGGAGCGGCGGTGGTCGCCGCTTTGCAGGTGGCCCGCGAGTTAGAGGAAGGCGTCGTCGTCGCGCTCCTGCCCGACGGTGGCTTCAAGTACGCCAGCGCGCCGTTTTGGGTGGAATAGACCCTTGGGGGTTCCGAAACCCCAAGGGTTTCAACCAACAACCAACACCCCCGTCCCGTCGATCTCGCTGCGCTTGAGGGCCAGGAGCGCCTCGTTGGCCTCCTCGAGCGGAAAGGTCTGTACAGTGGTCTGGATGGGGATCTCAGCGGCGATCTGCAATAGCTCTCGCGCGTCCTGCCGGGTAAAGTTGGCCACGCTGCGCACACCGCGCTCCCAGTAGAGCAGTTGGTCGTAGTCGATCTCAGGGATGGGCGTCATCGTCACGCCAGCCAGCGCCAGCGTGCCGCCCCGCTCCAGCACCCGCAGCGCGTCCAGCACCAGCTTGCCCGCCGGGGCAAAGATGACCGCGCTGTGCAGCTTCTCCGGCGGTGTATCCTCTGCGCGGCCCACCCACACCGCGCCCAGCTCCCGCGCCAATTCCTGATGTCCCTCGCTGCGGGTAAAGACGTGCACCTGGCAGCCCCAGTGGCGGGCCACCTGGATGGTGACGTGGGCCGAGCCGCCAAAGCCGTACATCCCCAGCCGCTGACCAGGTTTGATTTGGCTCAACCTGAGCGCCCGGTAGCCGATGATGCCCGCGCACAGCAGCGGGGCGGCGGCAACGTCCGAGAAGCCATCGGGGATGGGGTAGGCAAAGCCCTCGGGGACGACCATCGCCTCGGCATAGCCGCCGTCGGCGTGGAGGCCGGTGAACTGGGCATCGGCGCACAGGTTCTCCAGCCCTTGGCGGCAGAACTCGCACCGGCCGCAGGTTTTGTAGAGCCACCCCACCCCCACCCGCTGGCCAGGCTCGAAGCGGGTTGCACCTTCGCCCCGTTCCTCCACCACACCTACGATCTGGTGGCCGGGGACCAGGGGCAGCTTGGGCAGGTCGAGGTCCCCCTCCACCGTGTGCAGGTCGGTGCGACAGACGCCACAGGCCTGCACGCGCAACCGCACCTCGCCGGGGCCGGGCTGCGGCAGCGGCAGATCGGCCGGCTCTAGCGGCCGCTCTTCCACTGACTTCGTCTCACGCAAAAGCATGGCTTTCATCTCGTGCCTCCTTCAAAAGACGTCGTTATTGTACCAGCGAGAGTTGCGAGAGGCAACTTTACCCTTGCGGTTACCCAGCTTTGGTGTACAATCCCCGGCACCCACGAGAAAACGCAAAACGAGGTGCGATATGGTCAAAACAATCCTTTCGATTTTCTGGAACGGCGAGCAGCGCCGGCTGAGAGCATTCTGGCGGCTTGGCCTTCACATTGCTTTCATGATGGTATTGGGTCTGGTTTTCCTGGTTATACCCATCGTCGTCGTGACCGTGCTGGTCAGCGTGGGGAGGGGAGCGGGCCTGCTCCCGGAGACGTTCCCTGGCTCGATCTCGTCTGCGATGAACGACTTGTTCCTCATGGGGGCAGAGCTAATCGTGATGGTGGGCGCTGCCTGGCTGGCAGGCCTTTTCATCGATCGCCGCAGGTTCGCCGATTTCGGCGTCCACCTGAATCGGAACTGGTGGATCGACTTTGCCTTCGGACTGGCGCTGGGCGCCGTCTTGATGGGCCTCATATTCGTCGCAGAAGCAGGCGCCGGCTGGATCACCGTCACGGGGACGCTGCAGAGCCCATCTTCCGATCCTCCCCTCGCGGCGTCCCTGCCCGCCCTGTCGTTTGGTGTGGCAATCCTGTCGGCCTTGCTCCGCTTCATCGGCATGGGCATCAGTGAAGAGTTCTTGAGCCGGGGTTATCATTTGAAGAACCTGGCAGAGGGCCTTAGTTTTCGCCCTATCGGGCCAAAGGGGGCCATCATCCTCGCCACGCTGCTCTCCTCTAGCGTGTTTGGCGTCCTCCACGCCAATAACCCCAACGCAACGCTCATCAGCACGCTGAACCTCATCCTCGCCGGGATCTTCCTGGCGTTGGGATACGTTCTCACCGGCGAGCTGGCCATCCCCATCGGCATGCACATCACGTGGAACTTTTTCCAGGGGAATGTGTTCGGATTCCCCGTCAGCGGCACGCAGGCAGGGGCGACCTTTGTCGCCATCGACCAGGGCGGCAACAACCTGATCACCGGCGGTAATTTCGGGCCGGAGGCGGGGCTGATCGGCATCGGCGCGATGATCTTGGGCGGCATCCTGACGGTGCTCTGGGTTCGTATCCGTTACGGTCGAGTTGACCTCTGAGAAAAACTGGCGACGCCCGACTTGCGGCACCGTAAACAGCAAGCGGCCGCTACCGGGGAAAGCACTACTCCTGAGGTCTAGCCGCTTCTACAAGATGCACGCCCCCAATAGAATTCCTCGACCAGTGATCAACATCTACCGTCCTTGCGTATAACACAATAGAACAGCTTTATGATACAGCATGTGGCATCCTCCGTATGACCGACGTTAGTGCCCTGATCGTGCGCTGGCAAGGCGGCGACGAATATGCCGCCGAAGCTCTGTACAGCTATCACCGGGATCGAACCTTCCGGCTGGCGTACGGTCTTTTGGGCAACCGGAGCGATGCCGAAGAGGTAGCGCAAGATGCCCTGGCCTATGCCCTCACGAACATCGACCGCTACGACTCTGAGCGGGGCAGTTTCGGCACGTGGTTGCATGTCATTGCTGTGAGTCGCTGTCGGGATCGACAGCGGCGGCAGCGTCTCAGTCTCTCATCGTTGACGGCCTGGCTAAGAGAAGAGGACGACGTGGCTGATCCGACCCCCAATCAGGAGCGACGAGTCATTCGGGCCGAGACGAGAGGTGAGGTTTGGGAGGCCATCCAGGGCCTGAGCCCTCGCCTGCGAGAAGCCGTCGTCTTGCGGTATTGGGCCGGGCATACGTATCAGGAGATGGCCAAGATCATGAACTGCCCAGTTCCCACCGCCCAGTCACGGGTACGTCTGGCGTACCAGCGCCTGCGAGCCGCTCTTGCCCCAGACAATCTGGCCGCTCTGGGTGACGTGGAAGAGAGGACTGTGCGATGAGTAACCATCTGAGCGACAAGCAACTGATTGGTTACATCCATCAGATCCTCACTGACGCGGAACGGGAGGAGATAGACCGGCATCTATCGACCTGTGCCCGGTGCCGTGCTCTCCTGGCCGACCACGAGGCCCTGCAGCGGCGCATTCATTATGGCTTGATGGGCGACTTGAGAAAAGCTCGCCCTTCCTCCCGGATGTGTTTTGCGGCACTCTCTCCCGGCTTGAGACGGGCCAGAAGGTGGGCCGCTGTGTGGATGACCACCAAGGAACTCTCCGTCGTGGCAGCGCTGGTTGTGATGGCCTTGCTGCTTTCCACCTTGATCACCATCCCTACGCCAAAGCCAATCATCATCACTGTCCCAACAGGCATGCTGTTCAAGGGCAATCTACAGCGTACCGGCTTCTACGGTACCGAGAACGCCCCGCTGGCAGGTGAGCTGGTGTGGTCATTCCAGACAGGGGACATCATATGGACTTCCCCCGCCATCGCGGACGGGATGGTCTACTTTAGCAGCGACGACGGCTACTTCTACGCCCTGGACAGCCAGACCGGGCTGGAGGCGTGGAAGCTGAAAGCACCGTACAACGTCTCCACCTCCTCCCCGACCATCGTCGATGGAGTGGTGTACGTTGGCATCGACAACGCCGTATATGCGTTGGACGCTCAAACCGGGGACGAGATATGGAGAACCCCAATGGTGTGGACCGAGTCCTCGCCAGCCGTGGTTGAAGGAACGTTCTACGTCGGCGGTATCGATCGCTACTTCTACGCGTTGGATAGCGAGACCGGGGAAAAAAAGTGGGCGTTCAAGACCGGCGGCGAGATCTTTTCCTCTCCTGCCATCACCGACGGGGTGATCTACTTCGGGAGCGGGGATGGTCATCTGTATGCCCTGGACAGCCAGACAGGACAGGAATCGTGGAAGTTCAAGACAGGTGGGTACATAGCCTCCACTCCGGCGGTGGTCGGTGGGGTCGTCTACATCGGGAGCAACGACACACATCTCTACGCGGTAGATGCTGAGACCGGGGAGGAGATGTGGAAATTCAAGACTGACGCTGAAGTCTGGTCCTCCCCGGCCGTCGCGGGCCAGATGGTGTACGTGGGGAGTAAGGACGGCTACCTCTACGCCGTAGACAGCCGGACAGGACAGGAATTGTGGAAGTTCAAGACGGGGGAGTACATCAAGTCATCCCCGGCTGTTGCCGGTGGGGTGGTCTACTTTGGGAGTTATGACTATTACTTTTATGCCCTGGACGCTCAGACCGGGCAGGAGATTTGGAGATTCGAGACAGGAGGTGGTATAAAATCCTCCCCCGTTGTCGCTGATGGGACGATCTATTTCGGCAGTGAGGATGGGAGCCTTTATGCGGTGCGCTAATCATATTCTCTAGATGGAGGCAAGTGATCGAAATGAAGAAACTAACCAGACGCGAGTTCATCAAACTAAGCGGCACGGTGGCAGCGGCAGGATTGCTGGCTGGATGCGGCGGTTGTGCAGCGCCAGAACCAAGCGTCAGCCGGGAGGACGTGCTCAAGTTCCACCCCGATGCACCGAGCAAGATCGTGCATACCCATCACGCCGGCGTGTGGACGGGCACGCCCACAGATGGCTCGCTCGCAGATAGCGCAGAGGAAAACAACCTGCTGGTGCCTGAGGCGCTGCGGGAGATGCTCGATGCCTCGATCACGGAACTGACCGGCTTGAAAAAGGCGCGCGATGCGTGGGCTGTTCTGTTCTCTCCTGACGAGCGTGTCGCCATCAAGGTCAACACGTTTCGCAACAGCCTGATCTGGACGCACGTCCCGCTGGTGACCGCGGTGACGGACAGCCTCCAGGAAGCGGGCGTTCCGGCCGAGCAGATCGTCATCTTTGACTATTACACGAGCGAGCTGGAAAAGGCGGGCTTTGCGGTCAACGAGGATGGGCCCGGCGTGCGCTGCTACGGCACCGAGTCAAACTACACGCAGGAGGGGACGGTCAAGGGGAGGAATATCGAGCTGAGCGACATCCTGCTCGAATGCGATGCCCTGATCAACATGCCCGTCCTCAAATCGCACATGCTCTCCGGGCTCTCCTTCGCCATGAAGAACCACTATGGCTCGATCAGCGGGCCCAGTCTCCTTCACAGCAACATCGGGAACGCGATGGCCGAACTGAACGCGCTGTCGCCGATCAAGGATCGCACGCGATTGATCGTCGGCGACGCGCTGACAGCCTGTCTTAAATACCGAGGGGCGTACCCATACTGGAGCTCAGATTGGACGGGGGATTCGATCCTGATGAGCTTCGACCCGGTCGCCATCGACACGATGGCGTTGCAGATGCTCGAACGACTCCTGACCGACCAGGGAGGCAATCCCGCATATATCCTCGCGATGGCCACTCCCTGCCTGGAAGGCGGGGCAGGATTAGGCCTGGGCACAAACGACCCAACCAACATCGATTTCAAGGAGATCAATCTAGGATGAGGAAAATCACTCGACGGCAGTTCATCAAGCTGGCCGGCGCAGCAGCCACCGGGCTGGCTCTCTTCGGCGCGGGCTGCGCCCCGCCTGCCAGCAAAGCCGGCCGCCGCACGCCGCCCGACCCGACCGGCGATCAGGCTTACCTGGCCGTCGCCCGTGGCGGCGACTCGGCGGCGATCACGCAGGCAGCCATCGCGGCCCTGGGCGGCATAGAGCGCTTCGTCAAGTCCGGCGACGACGTGATCGTCAAGCCCAACATCTGCGTCAACTACCGCACGTCGGAGTACGCCGCCACGACCAACCCCACCGTCGTCGCCACATTGGTCTCCCTGTGCCTTGAGGCCGGAGCGCGGCGCGTGCGGGTGATGGACACGCCCTTCCCTGGCATCGACCCCGCTTCGGCTTACGCGGTGAGTGGGATCGAGGAGGCGGTCAAGGCTGTCAGCGGCGAGATGGAGGTGATGAGCCCGGTCAAATTCATCGAGACCGCCATTCCAGAAGGCAAGGATATCACCGCGTGGGAAGTCTACCAGGACGTACTCGACGCGAACGTGCTGATCAACGTGCCCATCGCCAAGCACCACAACCTGGCCCGGCTGAGCCTAGGTGTCAAGAACCTGCTGGGAGTGATCACCAAACCGAACCAGATGCATCAGAACCTGGGCCAGCGGGCCGCCGATCTGGCGAGCCTCGTCCGCCCGACGCTGACGGTGGTGGACGGGGTGCGCATCATGACGACTCACGGTCCCACCGGCGGCAGCCTCAATGACGTGCAAGAGACAAACACCGTCATCGCCAGCCATGACTTTGTCGCGGCGGATGCCTACGCCGCCACGCTCTTCGGCCTGACCGGGGCCGACATCGCCTACGTGAAAGCTGCAGCGGACATGGGGTTGGGGATATTGAACCTGGGCAGTGTAAAGGTGGAGGAGATCAGTGCGTAGACTGACACACCTGCTATTTGCCATTTGCTATTTGCTATTTGCCATTTCTCTGCTGTCTGGTTGCATCAGCGCCCCTCCGGAACCAACACAGCCTGCAGTGTCTCCCATGATCAGCGCGTTCCCCAGCGCGGACGCCGTCCAGGGTTGGACGCCCAATGGTGAGGTGGAGACCTTTGACAGCGAGACGATCTTTGCCCTGGTGGATGGCCAGGCTGACTTTTTCTTCGTCTATGGCTTCGAGCAAGTGGCGGTGAGACGGTACGTGAATAGGGATGGCACCGTGCTCGATATCCACATCTGGCAACTGGCTCAGCCCGAGGACGCTTACGGCCTCTTCAGCGCCGGCATCGCCGGGGAGCCGGTCGCCATCGGCAACGAGGGCGACGCCGACCCCGAACGGCGGCTTGTCTTCTGGCAGGATCGCTACGTGGCGCAGCTCTTTGCCCGCAAGGATATCCCCGACGCCGACCTGCAGGGCTTTGGCGCAGCGATCTCTGCCGCGCTGCCCTCCGGCGGCGAGCGGCCTGCGCTGGTGGACCAACTGCCCGCCGAGGATCTGGTCCCGCGTAGCGCCATCTTCTTTCACGAGGAGCTCTCCATCCAGAACGAGATCTGGCTGGGCGGGGAGAACATCTTGGGCTTGAGCCAGGAGACCGACGGCGTTCTGGCGCGATACGAGGTCGGCGGCGCGACGGTGCGCCTGCTGCTGATCGAGTACCCCGACGCAGAGGCGGCATCGGCCGGGCTTGCGGCGCTGGAGGGCGGCGATATCGACAGCTTGATCGTTGCCGATGTGCGCAGCAATCTGCTGGGCGCGGTGTTCGGCGAGGTGGACGAGGCAATGGTTAGTGCGCTGCTGGAGGTGGCCTTAGAGTGACACGAGTATTCCGGCGCTGGGTGGTGTTGGCAACCATCGCCGTTGCCTTGCTCGCGGGCTGCGTACGGACAACGGCGACGCCGATGCACACGCCTGCATTGACACTGACGCCGACGCCAATGTCTACATCGACATTGACGCCCACACCAACCCTAACGCCAACGCCCAGGCCAACCCTGACCCCCACCCCTATTCCCTTCTGGGACACACGCACCTCCACCTCCGAGGCGCAGGGGATCGATTCAGCGACGCTGGTCACGATGTTCGACTACATCGCAGAGCAAAAGGCTGAGGTCCATAGCGTGCTGATCGTACGGAACGGAACCATCGTGACCGAGGCGTACTTTCACCCGTACCACCAAGACCGCGCCCATGACCTGACATCCTGCACCAAGAGCTTTCTCTCCGCATTGGTCGGCATCGCGATCGACGAGGGGTATCTCAACCTGGATGACAAAGCCTTGGACTTTTTTCCCGACCGCACGATTGCGAACGACAGCCCGCTCAAACGGGAGATCACGGTGGAGCATCTACTGCTGATGCGGTCTGGCCTGGATTGGCCCGAGTCGTCTGTCTCCTACAGCTCTGAAAGCAATGTGCTGTGGCAGATGATGGACAGCCGCGATTGGGCGCAGTTCGTGCTCGACCGCCCCATGGCAGTTGCGCCGGGAGCCACGTTCAACTACAGCACCGGCGATTCGCAGTTCCTGACTGCGATCCTGGAGCAGGCCACGGGGACGTCCACGCAGGAATTCGCCCGGACGCGCCTCTTCGAGCCGCTGGGCATCCCCTCCGCGCACTGGCGCTGGGCGTCTGCCCCAGACGGCGTCGCCTTTGGAGGCGGCGGCCTCAGCCTGACCCCGCGCGACATGGCCAAGTTCGGCTTCCTCTACCTGGAGGGCGGCGTCTGGGAGGGTCAGCAGGTCGTTCCGGCAGAATGGGTGGAGGCATCGGTCGCCCCCTCTTACTATGGGTACCACTGGTGGCGGCTCGCCGGCGGAGGCTACGCGGCACTTGGCTACGGAGGCCAACGTATCGCCGTCGTACCAGACCTGGAGCTGGTGGTGGTCATCACCGGCGATTTCTCCGGCGTGACGTCGCGCTACCTCGTGGATGGTTTCATCGTCCCTGCGGTCAAATCGCACGAGCCGCTGCCTGAGAATCCCGAGGCGCTGGCTGAGTTGGAGGCCCGCATCGACGAGGCTGCGTTGCCCCGATGAGTAACGAGGGCGTCCCATTGCTGCAGAAGCGGATTGAAGAAGCCTCTCTGAACGCCTGGCCCGCCCTGCAACAGATGCTGTACGATGGCTGGGTGTTGCGCTTCGCCAAGGGCTACACCAAGCGGGCCAACTCGGTCAACGCGCTCTGTCCTTCCGCCATCGATACGGCAGAGAAGATCGCCTTCTGCGAAGCGCGCTACAGCGAGCGAGGGCTGACGCCCGTATTTCGCATCACGCCCTTTGCCCCCGCCGACCTGGATCTCGTGCTGGAAGAGCGCGGCTATGAGCAGATCGACACGACACTCGTGCTGCATCTCGACCTGAGCCAGTGCGCTCCGGCATCGTCGGGGCACGTGCGTGAGGACTCCCTCGACGATTGGCTGCCCATCTTCTGCCGGCTCAGCTTGTCCCCGCTGGATGCTCACCAGGCGCACCGCGAGATACTGGAAGCTGTCCCAGGCCGGCGCTACCCGGCATCGCTGATCGCATCCGGCGAGCCGGTCTCCTGCGCGCTGGGGGTTCTGGAGGAAGAGTTCTTTGGCCTCTTCGACGTCGTGACGGCGCCCGAGCACAGGAAGAAGGGGTACGGGACACACCTCATATCCTCGATGCTCGGCTGGGCGCGGGAGAGCGGCGCGCGCCACGCCTACATCCAGGTGGTCGAGCGCAACTCGCCCGCCAGACGCCTTTATGGTAAACTGGGCTTCCAGGAAATGTATCGATACTGGTACAGGATTCCAAGGACATGACATCCAATAACCAAACTCGACTGCCCGATGGCCGCGCACTGGGATACGCCGAATACGGCGACCCGGAAGGCAGAGCGGTCCTATTCTTCCCAGGCGCGCCCAGTTCGCGGCTGCTTCATCCGCCTGAGGAACCCACGCGGGCGCTGGGCGTCCGCCTCATCGCGGTCGAGCGTCCCGGCTTTGGGCTCTCCGATTTTCAGCCGGGCCGCACGCTGCTGGACTGGCCCGACGATGTGATCGCCTTTGCCGATGCGTTAAGGCTTGATCGTTTCCCGGTAGTAGGCATCTCGGCGGGGGGACCGTATGCGGCGGCGTGCGCGTACAGGATTCCCCAACGGGTGACAGCGGCGGCCATCATCAGCGCCGTCGGGCCGTTCGACCGGCCGGAGGTCATCGAGGAGATGCCCAAGGTGAGGCGACTGGGCGCCAAGGTCGCCAGGCGCGCGCCGTGGCTCCTGAGATCGCTGCTGTGGCTGGTGAGTAACCCGCATCGCAACCCGGATAAGTTCTATGAGCACATCATCTCTGGGAATTCGGAGCAAGACCGCGCGCTCCTCACACGCCCCGAGATGAAGTCGATGTTGATGCAGAACTATCTCGAGGCGACGCGCGCGGGGATGCGCGGCTTTGCGCGGGAATCCATCATCGTCTCCAACGCTTGGGGTTTTCGGCTCGAGGACATCACGATACCGGTCTATCTCTGGCACGGGGAGGAGGATCTCAACGTGCCGCTGTCCGCGGCCTGGTATATGGCGGAAGCGATCCCGAATTGTAGGGTCACCTTCTTGCCTGGAGAGGGGCACTGGCTGATTCTCACGTATTGGGATAGAATTCTTGCCGAGTTGATCTCCTCATAACCGGTCTGCTGAGAATGAATAGGCTTATGACTTGGTCTCGCTGGCGGCGCGTGCGCCAAGCCATCCAAACCCTGGCATTTGCCCTGTACGTCTACCTGCTCTTTGCCGCGTTGCAGCGGCGGGCGGCTTTCCCGCTGGCCGATCTGTTCTTCCGGCTCGATCCCTTGGCCGCGCTCGCCGCGATGGTGGCCGACCGTGCCTGGATCCCCCGCCTGGCGCTGGCTCTGGTCACGCTCGTGCTGACCCTGCTTTTGGGGCGGGTGTGGTGCGGCTGGCTGTGCCCGTTGGGGACGCTCCTGGAATGGACGCATTTTCCTTCCGCCACAAGGCGAGCGCAGTCACCGTCCCCTCGCTGGCGCACGGTCAAATACGTTCTTCTGGTCGTCATCCTGGCGATGTCGCTGCTCGGCAGCCTCACGCTGCTCGTCTTCGACCCCATCACGCTGCTGACGCGGACGATGACGACGGTGCTCCTCCCGGCCCTCAACCACGCCGTAACTGCCGTCGAGCGCGTCATGTTCTCCGTTGGCTTCATGCGCCCCGCCATCGACTGGATCGAGCGGGTGCTGCGCGGGCCGGTGCTGCCCGTCGTTCAACCGGCCTTTAGCGGGAGCGTGTTCGTCTTTCTGCTCTTCCTCTCCATCCTGGCCCTCAACGCACTGGCCGACCGGTTTTGGTGCCGCTACCTGTGCCCGCTCGGGGGATTGCTGGGGCTGCTTTCGAAGGTGGCGCTCTTCCGGCCCGTCGTCCGCCCGGCGTGCAACCGCTGCGGCCACTGCACCCGTGCCTGCCGGTTGGATGCCATCGACACCGGCGCGGGCTACGACATTGTCCCCTCCGAATGCACCGTCTGCCTGGACTGCCTGGCGGCGTGCCCCGAAAGTGGCATCGGCTTCCGCCCTTCGACAAGCTCAGGGCAAGGCCTCAGCCGACCCGACCCGGCGCGCGAATACGACCCGACCCGGCGGCAGATATTGACCGCGCTGGGAGCCAGCGTCGTCGGCATCGCGCTGCTGCGCACCGAAGCCCGGGCCCGGCAGCCCGATACCCACCTGATCCGCCCGCCCGGCGTCAATGGCGAGGACGAGTTCCTATCGCGCTGCGTGCGCTGCAGCCAGTGCATGAAGGTCTGCCCCACGTCGGGGTTGCAGCCGGTGATCTTCGAGAGTGGCCTGGAGGCATTGTGGACGCCGCGCCTGGTGCCCCGCCTGGGCCATTGCGACTATGGCTGCAATGCCTGCGGCCAAGTCTGCCCCTCCGGCGCGATCCCGCCCTTGACGCTCGCCGAGAAGCAGCAGCAGGTGCTGGGGTTGGCTGCCATCGACCAAGACCGCTGTTGGCCGTGGGCCTACGGCATCCCTTGCATTGTCTGCGAGGAGATGTGCCCCCTACCGGAAAAAGCGATCCGACTGGAGGAAGCGACTGTCACCGATGCCCAGGGCCAGGAGACCATCGTCCAGCGCCCCTCTGTCCTGGAAGCGCTGTGCATCGGTTGCGGCATCTGCGAGCAGAACTGTCCGGTGGAGGGCGAGGCGGCGATACGGGTGTATCGGCGGTAGGTGGGGAAATAGCTACGAAGCCGAGCAAACGACAGTCGATCCGGGGAGCTGTCTTGCGATCGGGATTGGAGGTGGGCATGGCCGTTGAAATTGTCGAGTCTCATAAACTCATACCGGGCAAAGTCTCATAAAGTCGTATCAGTCAGGCTGTTGCACAGCGTCATCTCGCGCCAAGCAGCTCGGGAGAAAGGTAATGCAAGTTGATATGCTGGCAGC
>Ga0315548_1001631_pt1 | contig 18550 bp, 18 predicted proteins | sample SalMarSW160110MG_2_FD_202540 | JGI IMG/M metagenome (GOLD analysis project Ga0315548, IMG submission 202540) | Salt marsh sediment microbial communities from the Plum Island Ecosystem LTER, Massachusetts, United States - Salt Marsh Sediment SW1601-110 ...
CACTCTTTGGAGGATCGTATTGTGAAGCGCTTCTTTCAGAGCCGCAATAAGTCCTGTACCTGTCCCCCGGAATCGCCGATCTGTCAATGTGGGGGCCAGAGGCAGGCACGGATACTGACCCGAAAACCGGTCACGGCGACTGAAGCCGAGATACATCAAAATCCGGCATCCCGGAGCGCACGCCTCAGGGTCCTGGAGAAAATTGCATGAGGCTTCGATCACCCTTGTTCATTCTCATGATTCTCGCTTTCCTGTCTTTGTTTTTTCTCAACACCCGGCAGGGTTTCCGTTACCAGGAGCTGGAGAGGGATGTTCGGATGCTGGAACAGGAACAGAAGAACTGGCTGGAAAAGAACAAGAAGGTGATCGCAGCTCTGGCAGTGCTGAGCTCCCCCGAGCGCATCAGGTCGCTGGCCGAGGACTCGTTGGGATTGAAGCCGCTGCAGGCGGAGGATGTCATCGAAATCGAATTGGGGGGTGCCGGGATTGACTGATACCGTGGTCGGAGGCACGACCCTGTCCCCCGAACAGGCGGGTCGCTTTGCCGGAGGCCGGCTGGCCATCAGAGGCGCCCGGGATATCCGCGGAGTCGCGGTAGATTCGCGTCAGGTCGAGGACGGATTCTTGTTCGTCGCTCTTCCCGGGCAGCGCGTGGACGGGCATGATTTCATCCCTCAAGCGTTTGAGCGGGGGGCCGCAGCCGTAATGGCCTCGACCACGTACTGGAAAAAGCAGCGGGGCGAGCTGGAAGGCCAGCTGCGCAACCGGCGCTCGATCAGCGTAATTCAGGTTGAGGATACCCTCGTCGGTCTTCAAAAAATGGCGAAGGCACAGCTGAGGCAATTCCCGGAAGCTTTGAGAATCGGGGTGACCGGGAGCAACGGTAAGACCACGACCAAAGAGATCCTCGGCGCTATCCTTGCCCTGGACAGGCCGACGGTGATCAGTGAGGGAAATTTGAACTCCGAAATCGGTCTGCCCCTGTCCTGCTTTCGGGTCACGGAGCGGCACCGCACGGCGGTGTTCGAAATGGGGATCAATCATGCGGGGGAGATGGACGTGCTGGCGGACATCTATCGTCCCGATATCGCCGCGGTCACCAATATCGGCACGGCCCATATCGGATTGCTCGGCTCTCGGGAGACCATCGCCAGGGAGAAGAAAAAGATCTTTGACTATTTCAGCGGCACCCAGAAAGCCTTTATCTACGAGTCGGAGGATTACGAGGATCTGTTGACCGATGGGGTTCGGGGCGAAATCATTCGCTTTGGACCAACACAAACGAGAGGATTTGAAGGAAGTGAGGATCTGGGGCTGGATGGTACCATCATCCACTGGGAGGGGCTCCGGATCCGCTTCCCCCTTTTTGGGGCTCACAACCTTCGAAACGCATTGCTCTCGATATCGGTATCGGCAGAACTGGGGGTTGGTAAAGAAAATATAAAAGAGGGACTGGAGACGGTCCGCCCCCTGTTTGGGCGATCCCAGATCATCCGCGGTCCGGTAACCGTGATCCAGGATTGCTACAATGCCAATCCCGATTCCTTCCAACAGGTGTTTGCTTTTATCTCCGCCCTGCCCTGGCCGGGGAGGAAGATCGGGGTTTTCGGTTCTATGGCGGAGTTGGGAGAACTGAGCGCGGAAGCCCACCGACGGATAGGCGGCCTGGCCGCTTCTTGCGGTTTTCAGGGACTGTTTCTCTTTGGAGAGGAGATGGAGAGCGCCTTCAGGGAAATCCGGAGCAGGGCCTTCAAAGGTACCGTGTGCTGGATGACGGATATCGAGGCACTGGGTTCGAGCCTGCATTCCTATCTGCGGGAGGGGGATCTGCTGCTGATCAAGGGATCGAGGTCCGTCGAGCTGGAAAGACTTCTGCCGGAATTGATCGAAGGGTGAGCCATGGTACTGAAACTGCTGTATCCGCTGGTTAAATACTTCACTGTTTTCAATGTCTTTCAGTATATTACCTTCCGCGCCGCCTATGCGGCTCTGACGGCGCTGGTGCTGAGCCTGCTAGTCGGTCCGTGGGTGATCCGCAGGCTTGCGGAGCTGAAAACCGGGGAGTCGATCCGGGTGGATGTACCGGAGCGCCATCTAAAAAAAGCCGGGACCCCGACAATGGGCGGAATCATGATCATCGTTGCCATTCTGCTTTCCGTTGTGCTGTGGCAGGATTGGAACAACTACTACACCTGGATCCTGCTGGGGGCGACTCTGGGGTTCGGGGTGATCGGCTTCGTGGATGATTATCTGAAGGTATTCAAGAAGAAGCAGAGGGGCTTGAGAGCGGGTTTGAAGTTCTCCGGTCAGACAGTCGTCTCTCTGGCCGTAGTGCTGCTCCTGTTCTACTTCAGAAACGAGCATACCACCCTCCTGTACGTGCCCTTCGTCAAGACTCCCGTCGTGGACCTCTCCTACTGGTACATCCCCTTCGCCGTGCTGATACTGGTGGGGTTCAGCAATGCCATCAATCTGACCGACGGTCTGGACGGGCTGGCCACCGGTCTTGTCATCATGGTGGGCATCACCTTCGCGGTTCTCTCCTATCTGGCCGGACGTGCCGACTACGCCGCCTATCTTCAGATTCCCTTTATCCAGCGCAGCTGGGAGATCAGCGTTTACAGCTTGGCTCTGGTCGGGGCGGCAGTCGGTTTTCTCTGGTTCAACGCTCACCCTGCGGAAATCATGATGGGTGACACCGGCAGTCTCTCCCTGGGCGGGGTGGTCGGCGTAATTGCCCTGATCATCAAGAAGGAGATCCTGCTGTTCGTTGTGGGCGGGGTGTTTGTGATCGAAGTTCTCTCGGTCGTTATCCAGGTGATTTCCTTTAAATTGACCCGGAAGAGGGTGTTCAAAATGGCTCCCCTCCATCATCATTTCGAGCTGATGGGCTGGTCCGAATCCAAGGTAGTGATACGGTTTTGGATCCTGGGAGGATTGTTTGCGATCTTGAGTCTGTCCACGTTGAAGATTCAGTAGGAGGGCTGCGGATTTGGAGAGAATTGGTAAACCACGCGGGGATGCTCTACTGTTGCTCATTTTAATCGCAATGATCGGGATCGGTTTGTCCGTTCTCTTTTCCGCCTCCGCCTACTACGCCGAGAGGCTGTTTGCCGACCCTTACTACTTCTTCAAACGTCAGTTGCTCTGGGTTCTCCTGGGTGCCGTAGCGGCGGTAATCGCGGCTCATCTGCCCCTCGCTGTCCTGCGTCAGGGCACGCCGTTGGTTGTGGCGGCGGCGTTGGTTCTGACGGTCCTGACCTTCGTACCGGGAATCGGGCAGCCGATCATGGGTGCCCGCCGCTGGCTGTTCCTGTTCGGACAATCCTTCGAACCCTCGGAGGTGGTGAAGTTTTCCGTGGTACTGTACCTGGCCTCTATTTTCAGCAAGAAGCAGGATCGCATCAATGATCCCGTCAACTCGTTGCTGCCGCCCCTCCTGGTGGTTTCACTGTTTGTCACCCTGATCTACCTTCAAAACGACTTTTCAACGGCTTTCTTTATCCTTTTGATCGCCCTGGCCATGTTTCTCATCGCCCAGGTGCGCATCATCTATTTTATTCTTTTGAGCCTGCTTTTCGTCCCCGTCGGGGGGATGCTTCTGTTTACCAAGGCCCATCGGGTGCGCAGGCTCATGGCTTTTTTGAATCCGCTGGCCGATCCCAGCGGGAGTGGTTATCAAGTGATTGCGGCTCAAACCGCCTTCGTCAGCGGCGGTTTTTGGGGCAGGGGATTGGGCAGGGGAGTTAAGAAACTGGGAGGACTCCCTGAAGCCCACTCGGATTTCATCTACGCCGTGGTAGGGGAAGAGGCCGGATTTCTAGGAGCTGTGCTCGTACTTCTGCTGTTCGCCCTGCTCGCCTGGCGGGGATACTCACTGGCTCTGAGAGGCAAGGACAGCTTCACCCGCTATCTTGCCTTCGGAATCACCAGCACGATTACCCTGCAGGCTCTTCTCAACATCGCCGTAGCAATCGGTCTGGTCCCGGCGACCGGCATCCCCCTGCCCCTCTTTTCCTCTGGCGGTTCTTCCATGCTGATGACCCTCATAATGGGAGGCCTGTTGTTAAATCTCTCCCGTCAGGGCGCGGGGGACACGCAGAGGGATTCCGGATCGAGCCTTGATGCCGGATGGAGGGACTAACGGGATGTCGGAAGCGCTGATCTTCGACAAGTACGGCAAGCGACCCGGGACCTCCAGGAGAGGAAGCCGGGAATCGCTGTTCAACCGCTTTCTTCTGGTTCTGGTCATGTGCTTGATTCTTTTCCTGGTAGGGGAATTGGTGTTTCATTTCATCATCGCCCCACGACTGACTGTTCGCAACATCGTTATCAAAAGCGATCTGAGCTTGAGCAAAGAGGAGATCCTGGCGATTGCCGGCACCGAGGAGAACGCTTTCTACTATAAAATCGATCCCGCCCGGATTCGCGACTCTTTGGAGCACCTGCCCATGGTTCGCAAGGCGGCTGTGGAGAAGATCTTTCCGGATGCCCTGCATATTACCCTCTATGGACGCATCCCCCTGTCCATGCTTTTCTTCACAACTCCCGATGGAACGAGTATTCCGATGGCTATCGACGATCAGGGGGTGGTCTTCGAGATCGGAAGCGCCTTGAGCGAGTGGGATCTGCCGGTGATCACTGGGATAGAGTTCAAGAAGCTCGAGGTGGGTGCCAAGCTTCCCGGAAAAGTACAACCGATCCTGCAGGATCTCCATCGTTTGCGGCAGGAGGAACCGGGGTTGTTTCGCTTGATATCCGAGCTTCGCCTGATTCCGAAAGCTGCTGGAAACCTCGAGATTCTTCTGTATCCGGTCCAATTCCCCGTACGGCTGCGGCTTGCCGGAGGATTGGATCCGGCGGTGTTACGCAACGCGGTGGTAATCCTGGATCTGCTGGCCAAGCAGCAACTGCTGATCCGGGTCAGGGAGCTGGATATGAGAACCGGAGAGGTTGTTTACAGGATGGAGGAGGACTAACCGGTGGCTTCGGAAGATCTGATCGTCGGACTGGATATCGGGACAACAAAAGTCTGCGTCATCATTGGCGGGTTCAACGACAGCGGCCAGCTGGAGATCATCGGGGTCGGCACCACCCCCTCCCGGGGCTTGAGGCGGGGCGTGGTGATAAACATCGAAACTACCGTGCGTTCGATTGCTGCGGCTGTCGAGGCCGCGGAGATGATGTCCGGCCGGGAGGTGGAGTCCGTGTATACGGGAATAGCCGGAGGCCATATCGAGGGCATCAACTCCCGCGGGGTGGTCGCGGTTACAGGTCGGGGACGGGAGATTACCCGGGAAGATGTGGATCGGGTGATCGATGCTGCGAAAGCCATCGTCATTCCCATGGACAGAGAGGTTCTGCACGTGATCCCCCAGGAGTTCGTCGTGGATGACCAGGGGGGGATCAAGAACCCGATGGGAATGATCGGTGTGCGCCTGGAGGCGGAGGTACATATCATCACCGGAGCCGTGACCTCCGCCCAAAATATCGTCAGATGCGTGAACAGGGCGGGTTTCAAAGTCAATGACATCGTTTTGGAGCCTCTGGCCTCCTCAAAGGCCGTACTTACCCAGGACGAAAAAGAGCTGGGCGTACTGCTGGTCGATCTGGGCGGGGGAACAACGGATGTACTGCTGCATCTGGAGGGCGCGCCATACCATACGGAGGTGCTCTCCATAGGGGGAGATCAAGTCACCAATGACGTGTCGATCATGCTGAAGACCCCTCTGGATTCCGCAGAGCACCTGAAAAAAGAGGCGGGGTGCTGTTATGCCCCGCTGGTACAGGAGGATGAGGAGGTGCACATCCCGGGTGTGGGAGGGCGCCCCCCGAGGACGATCATGCGCAGCCAGTTGGTGGAGATCATCCAGCCGAGGATGGCGGAAATCCTGGGAATGATCCGGGAGCAGATCGATCGAAAGGGATACCTCAATATTCTCGGCGGCGGGGTGGTCATCACCGGCGGGGGATCCCTCCTGTCGGGAACAGCGGAACTGGCAACGGAGATCTTCAATCTGCCCGCCCGGATCGGCTATCCGATCAAGGTGGGCGGGCTGGTGGAGGAGTACCACAATCCCATCTATGCCACCGGTGTAGGGCTGGTGCTTGCCGGTGCTTCCAGACGAGATGTGGCTTATATGGACACCAGCTCCAGTGAAAAAACCTTCACCAGCGTATGGGACCGGATGAGGAACTGGTTCAAAGAGTTTTTTTAAAAAAGTTTTGTAACAGTTGATAAGTCGCTCGTGCGGCTTCATGATACGATAACTTTGGTGGGAGGGGAACATGAATATAGAATTTGCTGAGGAGCTGTCGGGAAACCTCACCGTGATCAAGGTGATCGGTGTGGGCGGCGGCGGCAGCAACGCGGTGAACCGCATGATCGCTACGGGACTGAAAAACGTCCAGTTCATCGCCGCCAACACGGACCTCCAGGCATTGCAGATGGCCAAGGCTCAATCCAAGCTGGCCCTGGGCACGAAGCTGACCGGCGGCCTCGGGGCCGGGGGTATTCCCGAGATCGGCGAGAAGGCCGCCCTGGAGGACGAGGACAAGCTGCGGGAGACCCTCAAAGGGGCGGATATGGTGTTTATCACCGCCGGCATGGGCGGGGGGACCGGCACGGGGGCGGCGCCAATCGTAGCCCGCATCGCCAGAGAGCTCGGTTCTTTGAGCGTGGCGGTTGTAACCAAACCCTTCGATTTTGAAGGTCGACGCAAGATGGAGCTGGCTGAGGAGGGTATCGCCCGGCTCAGGGACGAGGTGGATACGCTGATCGTGATACCCAACCAGTACTTGTTGAAGATCGTGGAACGGCGAACCCCGATCCGAGAAGCTTTTCTCATGGCCGATGACGTTCTGCGGCAGGGTGTACAGGGCATCTCCGATCTGATTACGGAGCCCGGAGAGATCAACATCGATTTTGCCGATGTCAAGACCGTGATGAAGGGCAATGGGGATGCCCTGATGGGGATCGGAATCGGCGGCGGGGACAACCGCGCCGTGGATGCCGCTACCAATGCCATCAACAATCCCCTGCTGGAAGATGCCAAGATCGAAGGCGCCCGGGCGATCCTGGTCAGTGTGACAGGCGGCAATGATCTGTGCCTGAGCGAGTTCGAGGAGGTGCTGAAGATCATCACCGCCAGCGCGGACAAGGAAGCACTGATCATCGCCGGGACGAGCATCAACGGAGCCATGAACGAACAGATAAAAGTGACGGTGATCGCCACCGGATTCAACGGATGCAAGCAGAAATCCGTGATAAACGAGGAGCTGGAGGATGAACAGAAGGGCGATATAATCTCCTACGACGAGTGGATCAAGATGCGCAAGGGGGTATCTGCGGCCGCCGCGGGTACGGCCGCTGCCGGTGCATCAGCGGCCGCTCCTGCGGGTTCGTCCGCAAATAAAGGTCCCGGGGATTTTCTGGTGGGCCGCAATTCCAAAGAAGCGGATTTGAACGTCCCGACGATTCTCAGGGAGAAGAAGTACCTGCAGCAGGGGGACGGTTAGGCCGGCTGAAAGCCCATGGATGAACGCTCGAAGCTGCTTCGTATCTACTCCGATTACCTGACTGCCGAGCTGCGTCTTTCGGCCTCGACGATCGCCGTGTACGCTCAAGAGGCTCGGCAATTCTTGAGCTACGCGCTCGAGGAGCAGCTGGAGTTGGAGACCACCACCGTGGGCAACCTGATCGAGTATCTGATCCACCGGCAGCTTCAGGGAATCAGTCAGAAAACCACGGCCAAGGCGGTGAGCGCCCTGCGGGCGTTCTTCACCTTTGCGCACCGGCAGCAGATGATCCCGAACAACCCCAGCGTTCATCTCGAGTTGCCCCGGAGCTCCCGCCGGATTCCGGAGGTCTACACTCTAGAGCAGGTGGAGGCGATCCTGGAAGCCATCGACACCGCGACAGCGGCTGGGATCAGGGATCGCTTCCTCTTCGAGCTGATCTATTCCTGCGGCTTGAGAGTCTCCGAGGCAGTTTCCCTGACCCTGGACCGCATCTACGGGAAGGAGTCGATGCTTCGGGTTGTCGGCAAGGGATCGAAGGAACGCCTGGTGCCAATGGGGGAACAGGCCTTGTTCTGGATGAGGCGCTATCTGGAAGAAGCTCGGCCCGCTCTTCTGAAAGACAAAAAAGAGCGGGCCTTGTTCATTAATCGCAGCGGCAAGCGTCTTTCCCGAAAGGGGATGTGGAAACGCTTCAAAGAAATACTCGCACTGGCCGGGGTGGAGGGAAAGATCCACACTCTGCGCCATTCCTTTGCCACCCATCTGCTGCAGGGGGGAGCGGATCTCAGAGCGGTACAGACCCTCCTCGGTCATGCGGACATCGGAACGACCCAAATCTACACCCACGTGGATGAGCGCCAGCTGCACCAGCAGCACAGACGCTATCACCCGCGGGGCTAGAATCGAGAGGATCATTTTGGGCGTTAGAGAGATTGGAAAGTCAGGGATGAAGTCGATGAAAGCTCCAGCCGTCTCCGCGGTCGGGGGAAACGCCCTGATCCCGGCCTGCACGCTGATCATTTCCCTGGTCGGTGCCCTGTCCGGCTGCGCGCGGGCCGACCGGGCGGACGCCATGGCGGATCAGCTGGTCGAGATGGAAGGCGGGGCGGACCGGGAGGTATCGATCCAGCGGGTAGAGGAGATCGAGCGGGAAATACGGCGTTACCACAAGGAGGTCGACAGAACCGTCGATGCCACCGGAGAGCTTGGAGTCTACTACAAGATGTTGGCCATAGAGTACATGCGGGGCGCCATGTATGGAGCCGCCTACGATGCCCTGGAGCAAGCCATCGCCATCCAGCCGGAGAATCCCATTCTTTTCTACTACTCCGCCGTGTGCGCGGCCCGAATGGGCAAAGCCCAGGTGATCAGTGAAGATCGGCAGCGCTGGCTGGACAGATCCGAAGCGCTGTATCGTCGCGCCATCACTCTGGATCCGAGCTATGCCGATGCCCTGTATGGTTTGAGCGTGCTCTATGTTTTTGAGCTGGGTCGTCCGGAGGAGGCTGAGGATCTGTTGGAGCGGCTGCTGGCGGTCGAGAGTAAAGAGATCGACGGACGATTTCTGCTGGCACGGGTGTACTACAGCCTCGGGAAACTGGAGAACGCCATAGAGCTGTACAGGGAGATCGAATCTCTCACGGGCGTGAAACAAACACGTGAGAAAGCCCTGGAGAGCAGAGAGCAGGTGGAAAGGGAGCTGTATGGCGCCCAGTGAGCGGTTGGCTTTGGCGGTAAACCGGCTTCCCTTCCTGCGGCCCTTGGAAAAGTTCCGGGTGATGGCTCTCTGTCCCGAAACAGACCAGTTTGCCGATCTGTCCCGGCGCGATATGGAGCAGATTCTGCAGCGACGCTTCGATGATCCCGGAGCGCCGGCGCAGCGGTATTTGGAGGCGGCCGACAGGGATCGAAAAGGCTTGACTCGGGGACGGTTCCAATGCACTTTTTACTGGTCAGGCGGTTATCCGCCTCAACTGAGGGAGATCTACGATCCGCCGCTACTGCTGTACCACCGCGGGGAGATGCCTGACTGGTCCAATCCCCTGGTGGCAATCGTCGGCACCCGCCATCCAACCGGGCAGGCCAGGGAGATTTCCTATTCCCTGGCGTTCGAACTGGCAGGATTGGGTTTGACAACCGTTTCGGGGCTGGCACGGGGCATCGATGCGGAGGCTCACCGCGGAAGCTGTGACGCGGGAGGAAAGAGCATCGCCGTTTTGGGCAATGGTGTGGACATCCTCTTTCCCGGGTCCAGTGCCAAGGTGGGGCGAAGCTTGCTTGCCGCCGGCGGGGTCCTGCTCAGCGAATATCCTCCCGGAGATCCCCCGCTGGCTCGTAATTTTCCCGCTCGGAACCGGATAATCAGCGGCCTGGCCAGGACGACGGTTGTGGTACAGGCCCCTTCGCGTTCCGGGGCATTGATTACGGCCGACTACGCTCTGGAACAGGGGCGGGAGCTGGCCGTCCACCGTGTCGGCCTGGCCGGTGAACGGGGTACGGGCTCGAGACGCCTGGCCGAACAGGGAGCCGCGATCATCGACGGTGCGGCCGACATCCTCGGCGACTGGGGATGGGAACGGCGGGGGGCGGGCAGGGAAGAGCCGGCTGCGGAGGCGTCGAGCTGCCGGAATCCGGGAGTACAGCTGGCCAGGAACCTGGAGGCGGAGTTGGCGGGGCGTATAGTCTGTCGAAGCGGAAGAGTATTTGAGAGAAACGTGGATGGGAAATAACAACAAAGGGACCTTGATCATCGTAGAATCCCCGGCCAAAGCCAGAACCATCGAGAAGTATCTGGGATCGGGCTATTCGGTGGAAGCATCGATGGGACACCTCATCGACCTGCCGAAATCCCGTTTGGCCATCGATGTGGACAACGGTTTCCAGCCGGAGTACATCACGATCCGCGGAAAGGCCAAGGTCCTGAAGGGCTTGCAGAAAGCGGCGGGCAAATCCGCAGAGGTCCTCCTGGCCTCCGACAATGATCGGGAAGGGGAGGCGATCTCCTATCACCTCAAGAATGCAATCCGCAAAGTCAAGCCGGATCTGCCGATCAAGCGCATCGTCTTCAATGAGATCACCCCTCAAGTCATTCGAGAGGCGGTAACCGAGGCCAGGGAGATCGACGAGGCCAAGGTGGAGGCTCAGAAGGCGCGCCGGATTCTCGACAGGCTGGTGGGGTACCACCTCTCGCCGATCCTGTGGAAGAAGGTAAAGAACGGTCTTTCCGCGGGCCGGGTTCAGTCGGTCGCGTTGCGGCTGATCTGTGAACGGGAGCAGGAAATCGAATCCTTCGTGCCCGAAGAGTACTGGAGTTTGGACGTAGAGCTGCGCAGGGGCAAGAGCGTCTTCCTGGCAGCGCTGAGCGAGTACGGCGGTAAAAAGAGTGATCTCAGAACCCAGACGGACTGTCTGAAGATCGTAGCGGAACTGCACGGTCAGGAGTTTCGGGTCAGCGACGTGAGGGAGACACAAAAAACGCTCCGGCCGCGAGCTCCCTATACCACCTCCAAGCTTCAGCAGGAGGCGGCCAACAGATTCGGCTTCACCTCTCGAAAAACCATGCGGATAGCTCAGGCTCTGTACGAGGGGATCGACATCGGTTCCGGCCGGGTGGGACTGATCACCTACATGCGCACGGACTCGACCCGCGTTTCTACGGTTGCTCTGGGGGAGGTGAGGGAGTTTATCGCCACGACCTACCCCGAGGAGCTGCCGGAGAAGGCCAATGTCTACGCTTCCGGAGCCAGAGCCCAGGATGCCCACGAGGCCATCCGACCTACCTACGTAGCCAACACCCCCGCGGATGTCAAATCTTCCCTCTATGCGGATCAGTTCAGGCTCTACTCAATGATTTGGGAGCGTTTTGTATCATCACAGATGAAGCCGGGACGCAGCTCCACCACCACGGTGGATACTCGGGCGGGGGAGGCGATGTTCCGGGCCAGTTCAACCTCGGTTGTAGAACCGGGGTATCAGAAGGTTTTGCGCGTGCTGGCGTCGAAAAACACCAAGAAGACCCTGCCTCGGCTCGAAACGGGCGAGATCCTGGAGGCACTTCGCTTTCATCCGGAGCAGCATTTCACCTCCGGACCGGCGCGCTACACCGATGCGACAATCATCAAAATCCTGGAGGAGAAGGGCATCGGCCGCCCGTCTACGTATGCGCCGATCATCTCCGTGCTGCTGGACCGCTACTACGTGGTCCGCAGGAATCGGCAGCTGGCCGCTACCCAGTTGGGCAGAATCATAAACAACCTGCTGACCGAGAATTTTTCCGAGCTGGTGAATGAAAACTTCACCGCGGAGATGGAAAAACGTCTCGACGATATCGAGGGCGGAAACGAGAGCTGGGCGAACGTGGTTGAGGAGTTCTACCGTGAGTTCAAGCCCCAGGTGGATCACGTCATGGAGACCCTGGAGTCGATCAAGGGTATCCTGGATGAGCCCACCGACCTGATTTGCGAAAAATGCGGCCGGCCCATGGTGAAGAAACTGGGACGCTACGGTTTTTTCATCGCCTGCACGGGATTCCCGGAGTGCCGCAACACGAAGCCGGTACCCCTGGCCGATTGTCCGCGCCCGGGTTGCGACGGCAAGATCGTCGCCCGCAGAGGCCAGAAGGGCAGAGGGCGGGAGTTTTACGGTTGCACGAACTATCCGGAGTGCGACTTCGTGACCTACGACAAGCCGACCGGATCGACCTGTCCCCACTGCGGTCAGTTCCTGGTGGCCAAGGAGGACAAGCAGAGAGGCGCGTACAAGGCCTGTATCAATCCGGATTGTGACTATTTGCACACCCATGCATCGGAGGACAAGAGTGCTTGAGCGCTACCTCCAGTATTTGAACCACGTGCGTCACCTGTCTGCAAACACCCTTTCCGCCTATCGTCGGGACCTGGATCTGTACCTCGCATTTCTGGAGGATCAGGATATGAGCCCGGAGCAGGTGGATGCGGGCAACGCCAGATCCTTCGTCGGCTACCTGTCCAGACGGGACCTGTCTTCCCGTTCGATCAATCGGGTGCTCTCGGCCGTTCGGGGGTACTACCGTTTTCTCGAAAGGGTCGGCGTAGAGGCGGGGAATCCCTTCGCCTCGATCAAGAGCCTAAAGACGGGCGGCAAGCTGCCGGCCTTCCTGTTCGAGGAGGAAATCGATCGGCTGCTTGCAACCGGGCAGCCGCAGGATTTCTGGGAGCTGCGGGACCTGCTGATCCTCGAGTTGCTGTATTCGACGGGGTGCCGGGTGTCGGAACTGGCCTCGGCCAGCCTTGCGGATCTGGACCTCAAGGGTTGCACCCTCCGGGTTCTCGGCAAGGGGAACAAGGAGCGTCTGGTATTCATCGGCCAGGCGGCCGTGAAGCGGCTGCGGGAGTACCTGCTGCGGCGAAAGGCATTGAAGTCGGGAGACGACGCCGAGGGCCGGAGAGCCCTGCTGATCAACCGGCGGGGACAGCGACTGTCGGTTCGGGGAATCCAGACCATCGTCGACCGCCGGCTGATGCGTTCAGGCCTGGACAAACCGGCCACTCCCCACACCTTCCGCCACAGTTTCGCCACCCACATACTGCGGAAGGGGGCGGACATCCGGGTCGTTCAAGAGCTTCTCGGACATGCCAGTCTGTCCACGACCCAGGTGTACACCCACCTGGATATGGAGCATCTTCAGGCGGTGTACGGCTCAGCCCACCCCCATGCGCGCCGCACCGCAGCCCGCCCAAAGAGCGGAAACGATTCACAACGCCGGGAGGACGGAGAATGAAGAAAGTGCACGGCACTACGATTATATCGGTTCGCAAGGACGGCAAGCTGGCCATGGGGGGGGACGGCCAGGTGACCTTCGGCAACACCATCATGAAGGCCAATGCTCGGAAGATCCGCAAGATCTACGACGGGAAGATCGTGGTAGGATTCGCCGGGGCCACGGCGGATGCCTTTACTCTCTTCGAACGCTTCGAAGCCAAGATCAAGGAATACGGGGGGGATCTGCGCCGCTCCGCAGTAGAGCTGGCCAAGGATTGGCGTACGGATCGGATTCTGCGACGTCTGGAGGCGATGCTCCTGGTTGCAGACCGAAAACACATGTTGCTCATCTCCGGCACGGGGGATGTGGTGGATCCGGAGGAGGATGTAATCGCCATCGGTTCCGGAGGCAGCTTCGCCTACGCCGCGGCCCGGGCTTTCCTGGAAACGGGATCCTTTTCGGCCCGGGAGGTCGTGGAGAGATCCTTGAAGATCGCCTCGGAAATTTGTATCTATACGAACTCGCAGCTCATCGTAGAGGAATTGGCATGAAGATTGATCTAGACTCGCTCACCCCCAAGCAGATTGTGGAGGAGCTGGACAAATATATCGTAGGGCAGACCAAGGCCAAAAAAGCGGTGGCCATTGCCCTGCGCAATCGAACCCGGCGCCAGAGGCTTTCCGAAGAGATGCGGGATGAAGTCGCCCCGAAGAACATCATCATGATCGGCCCGACCGGGGTGGGAAAAACCGAGATCGCCCGCCGGCTCAGCCGCCTCTGCGGAGCCCCGTTCGTCAAGGTGGAGGCCACCAAGTATACGGAGGTGGGCTACGTGGGACGGGACGTGGAGTCCATGATCCGGGATCTGGTCTCCGTGTCCGTGTCTGTGGTGAAAACGGAGCTTCAGGAACAGGTGCGGGAGGAGGCTGAAAAGCGGGCCGAGGAAGCGCTGCTCGACCTTCTGCTGCCGGGAATCGGCAAACCCCCGGCCGCTCCCAGAGGAGCGGGAGCACAGCCGCTGCGGGTCGAGCCGTCGGCGGCGCCGGTCACGGCGCCGAGTGAAGCCGCTCCGACCCCCGCACGGCCTGCGACCGCATCCAGCACGCGGGAGAAGTTCAGGGAGAAACTCCGGGCCGGGGAGCTGGAGGACAAGACCGTGGAGGTGAATGTCACCAGCAGCCAGTTTCCGGCTATAGAGATCTTTTCGGGAACCAGCCTGGAAGAGTTGGACGTGAACATAGGCAACCTGGGAAATATCTTCGGCGGGCGCAAAAAACGCAAGAAGACCACGGTAGCCCGGGCACGGGACATCCTCCTGGCCGAAGAGATGGACAAGCTGATCGACATGGAACGGGTCACCGAGCAGGCGATCAAACGGGCCGAGCAGATGGGGATCGTGTTCATCGACGAGCTGGACAAAATAGCCTCACGACAGAACGTCAGCGGGGTGGATGTGTCCAGGGAAGGGGTGCAGAGGGATATCCTGCCGATCGTCGAGGGGTCAAAGGTGCACACCCGCTACGGGATGATCGACACCTCCCATATCCTGTTCATCGCAGCCGGAGCGTTCCACATGAGCAAGCCTTCGGATCTGATTCCGGAGCTTCAGGGCCGCTTTCCCCTGCGGGTCGAGTTGCAGGCTCTGACCAGCGAGGATTTTATCAAAATCCTGACTCAGCCCCGAAACGCCCTGATCAAACAGTACGAGGAACTGCTGCGCACCGAAAGTGTGGAGTTGGTGTTCGATGAGACGGCAATCAAGCGCATCGCCGAGATCGCCAGCGAGGTGAACTCCCGAACGGAGAATATCGGCGCCCGCAGGCTGCATACGATCATGGAAGCTCTGCTGGAAGAGGTCAGCTTCACGGCTACCGACATCCAGGGGCAGACCGTGACCATTACCGAGAACTACGTGGATGAGAGATTGAAGGATATCGTGGAAGACCAGGATTTGAGCCGCTTCATCCTCTAATCAAGGCCCGGTATAAGGCCGAAACTATAAGGAGAGGAGGGGCAGGAGTGATGCTTTTAGCAGGACGTTTCGACAAAACCATCGATCTGCTCAAAAGGGGAATGGACGTGTCCGTGCTGCGGCGCAATGTGATCGCCAACAACATCGCCAATGCGGAGACGCCGAATTTCAAGCGGACCGTGCTGAACTTCGAGTCCGCCCTGAAAAGGGCGCTGGACTCCGAGAAGGTACGGCCGCCGCGGCAGTTCGTTACCGACAGCCGGCACATCCCCTTTTATCAGCCGATCGACTACAGGACGGTCCGGCCGCGTCTGGTCCTGGACTACCTGACCACGGCGAAGAACAACGGAAACAACGTGGATATCGAGGAGGAGGGCATGCTGGCTCTGGAGAACCAGCTGCTCTATCAAACCATGGCGCAGGCAATCTCCAGCGAGTTCAGCCGGGTGAACCTGGTGCTTCGCTAGCTATGAGAGCGATATCGAGGCGGGAGGATTAGATGGGTCTGTTTACAACGATTAACACGGCGGCTACCGGGCTTACGGCTCAGCGCACTCGTTTGGATGTGATCGCCAACAACATCGCCAACGTGAATACAACCCGTACGACCGAGGGCGGACCGTTTCGCCGCAGCCGGGTGATATTCCGGCCCCGGGTTTCACAACCGTACTGGCGAAGCCCCTTTTTACCAGCCTTCCTGAAGGAACAGATCGGCAGGGGGGTACGGGTGGTAAACGTGGAGAAGGACTACGACGGCGAGGTGCGGTTGGTGTATGATCCGACCCACCCCGACGCCATTCAATCCGGACCGCGACAGGGCTACGTGGAGTACCCGAACGTCAACGTCGTGAATGAGATGGTGGATATGATCTCCGCATCGAGGGCCTACGAGGCGAACGTGGCCATCATGAACGGAAGCAAGAGCATGTTCCTCAAGGCTCTGGAGATCGGGAGGTAATTGATGGATCTGCTCTCACCATTGTCGGTTCAGGGACACGTAATCGAGCTGCAGCGCACCGATCCCCGCCACATCGCCGGTTCGGCCGCAGCGGGACAGATACCCGGTGCGGCTTCGAGATCCGCTTCGACGTTGGGGGTCTCGGATCCCGCTTCCGTCGGTACTCCGACATCCGGATTCGGCAAACTATTTTTCGATGCCTTGAACAACGTCAATGATCTTCAGCATACGACCATGGATCTCTCCGAGTCGATGCTCACGGACCCGGATTCTGTGGATATTCACGACGTGACCGTGGCCATTGCCGAGGCCAACCTGGCCCTTTCGATGACCAAAGCGATCATGGACAAGGCGATCCGGGCGTATCAAGAGGTTATCAACACTCGATAAAAAGAACAGCTTCTGTTGAGTTCAAAAATGGGAGGGGAGAATGAACGAGTGGCTAAGACAGCTAATCAATCAGTTAAAGACTCTTTGGGGTAAGTGGAGCCTTACCCAGAAGGTCATCCTGTTTTCTATCGTGGGTGTGGCGGTTCTGGCGGTCATCCTGATCGCCGTGTTCAGCTCGGCTCCGACCATGGTGACGCTGATCGGCACACCGATCACGGATGAGAACAACCTGGCCCGCATCGTTACGGTCCTGGATGAAGAGGGGGTGACCTACAAGGTAAGCCCTGAGAACATGATTTACGTGGAGGACGAGACCACGGCTCGCCGGATCCGGGCAATCCTGATCCGGGAGGATCTGATTCCTCCCAGGACGGATCCCTGGGCGATCTTCGATGTGGAACGCTGGACCCTGACGGACTTCGAGCGGGACGTCAACCTGCAGCGCGCCCTCACCAGGAACCTGGAGCAGCACATCCTGGCCCTCGACGATGTGGATGCGGCCAGTGTGACCCTGGTGGTGCCTAAGAGCGAACTTTTCCAGGAGGACCAGAATCCGGTTAGCGCTTCGGTGATCATCACGCCAAAACCGGGCTCCGACATCGCGGAAAACCGCAAGAAGATCGAGGGGATCGTGAAGATCATCAAGTTCGCCGTGGCCGGGCTCAAGGATGAAAATATCGTAATCACCGATCAAAACGGCCTCCAGCTGAACGATTTCACCGGTCTGGAGGACGTGGACCGGATCGAGATCGCTCGTCGGGAGCTCAGAACCAAGAAAGAGCTGGAGCAGCAGTACAAGGCGGAAATACTGGCCGCACTGCGCACGATATTCAGCTTCGACAGGGTCGAGATCGTCAAGCTGGACATAAACCTGGACATGAGCAAGCAGACGGTGAACACGGAGGAGCACTTCCCCGTCACCATGAAAAAGGACAACCCCCGCACGCCCTTCGACGAAAGCGAGGTAGTACCCTCTATAACCCTGTCCAAAGAGGTAACGGAGGAGCATTTCGAGGGCACGGGTTTCAATCCGGAAGGCCCTCCGGGTCAGGAGGGACAGACGCCTCCCGCCTACAAGGATCTTTCGAATCTGGTGGGCAAGTACGATCAATCCTCGCTGATTCAAAACGAAGTGGTGAACAAGAAAAGCACCTATGAGGAGAGCAGCCCGTGGAGCATCGATAGAATCACCGCAGGCGTGGCTATTGATGGAGTGTGGCGCAGGGTATACAATGAAGATGGTCAGGTGGAGTTCAATCCCGACGGCAGTATCATGCGGGAGTACACTCCGGTCAGCGAGGAGGATCTGCGTAAAGCTGAGAGCTTGATCAAGGATGCCGTCGGTTACGATCGGGATCGGGGGGATTCGGTAACCGTGGAGCATATCCCCTTCGACAGGACCGCCCAATTCGCAACCGAGGATGAGCAACTGCGCCGTCAGCGGCAGATGCGCACTACGATCATCTCGGTAATCATCGGCATCGGGGCGATCATTTTCGCCGCCATCCTCTACCGGCTGATCGCAAAGGAGCTGGAGCGCAGACGGCGGCTGCGGGAAGAAGAGCTGGCTCGGCAGCATCAGGCCATGCGCGAGGCGGCCCTGCGCAGAGCCGAGGAGGAGGGTGCCGAGGTCGAACTATCCGTCGAGGAACGGGCTCGGATGGAGATGCAGGAGAATGCGATCAACATGGCTCGGGAGCATCCCGAAGACGTGGCTCAGCTGATCCGTACCTGGCTGTTGGAGGAGTAGAAGATGGCAAAGAGGGAAGCAAGCGCTACCGTCCAGGTACCGCCGCCGGGGAAGAAACTCAGAGGCCACGGCGGACCGAAAAAGGCGCTTACAGGACGTCAGAAGGCAGCCATATTCATTATAACCCTGGGACATGATATCGCATCGGATATTTTCAAGCACCTGCGGGATGATGAGATCGAGCAGCTGACCTTCGAAATAGCCCGCAACGAATCGATA
>Ga0315548_1001632_pt1 | contig 18548 bp, 17 predicted proteins | sample SalMarSW160110MG_2_FD_202540 | JGI IMG/M metagenome (GOLD analysis project Ga0315548, IMG submission 202540) | Salt marsh sediment microbial communities from the Plum Island Ecosystem LTER, Massachusetts, United States - Salt Marsh Sediment SW1601-110 ...
CGGTTGTTGACGTTGTTCTGTTTGGTTTCTTTTGGATGGGCGGGGAAATAATATACAGGCACGGGCTTACGGAGGGAGAAGTAAAGCGAGAGATAGCCCAAGGCCCGATTAATGCTTTTTTCTTACATCATTAATAACATATTTTAGCTAAAAATCAAGACTTTAGCCCCCGCGGCGATTGAGCAGGGTTAAATCGGCCTGAAAAGCCCAAAAGTGCGTTTGACGGCGGGACGTAGTTCGGTTATTGTATGTTGAAAATTATAGTCAGCTCAAGAAAAAACGTATGCCTGATATAAATTCGCTTAAGAAGGCAATAAAATGGGTGTTTTGCGACAGGGCCGTTATCTTTTCCGCTGTCGTTGGCATAATTTTATTGCTTGTAACGTTAATATTTTTTGCCAGGAGTGTTGATTTAATCAAGTACAGGGGGATAGAATATGGTGCCGGAGGAACGGTCTATTGCCATTTACTTTTTAAGATGACCACGCCCGCATTGGCTGTCAATATACTACTGAAAAGGATGAATGTCAGAACAATTCCGCAGTATCTAATCCTGTATTCGCTTATGTTCGCTGTCCAGATTGTTGTTTATGGGGTTATTGGGAAAGTAGCAAGCGTTATGTCATCCGGCAGGATTGTTACGGTTTGCATATGCATAGGCATTGTTTTACTTGCTTCAGCTTTAGCTTACGAAATCAATCCAGCCCAGGAATCAGCGATAGCCACTGTCAGGGGAAAGCCCTTTTATTTGCTTCTTATGATATCAAACCTGCCGGCGTTGTTTACCGGACAATACCTTTTAGGTGTATTCGGTAAAACTGCTCTATTATATATAATTGTCTTTCCGGTTATGTTCATTGTTCAGATTCTTCTTTATGGTTTTTTGGGAAAACTCATAAGCAATATATTACCGGGCTTGTGAATAAGTACGTAGAGCAGACTGATATTCTATAAATCGATGGGTTTTTCGAATGGATGTACTCTAAACAAGTTTGCTATTCAATTTTTCTTTCAATCCTGTTATCCTGCTTGTTATGGTCAGAAGACAGAAGACGTTCATTGTTCGTAGTTCATCGTTGGTAATTGGTTATGGGTTCGTCTGGAGATAAGATAAAAATCCTTTTTCTCTGTACGGGTAATGCGTGTCGCAGCCAGATTGCAGAGGGCTGGGCAAGGCACTTAAAAAACGATGTTATCGATGCCTATTCGGCAGGGATAATTCCGGCTGGGCTTAGCTCAAGGACCGTGGAAGTAATGGCTGAAACTGGCGTTGATATTTCGCAGCAGTATTCCAAGCATATCGATGATTTGCAGGGGATAGATTTTGATTATGTAATTACGCTGTGCGATAATGCCAGAGAGCTGTGTCCGGTATTCGGCGGCAAGACAAAAATGATTCACAGGGGATTTGACGACCCGTATTTCGCAGCCGGCAGCGAAGAAGACATTATGGCGGTATTTCGAAAGGTTCGAGACCAGATAAGGGCCTTTATCGAAACCCTACCGGATAGTCTGGGAGAGAAAAATAGTTAAATGGTAATGGTTCGACTCCGCTCACCATTCCTTCGACGGTGAGCTCAGGACTGTCGAACCGCCTGAGCAAAGTCGAAGGATTGGTTAAATGGGGCTGATATAAAATGGATGCAGAGCTTCTGGAAAAACGCTCATCTGCGATAACACTTTCGGATATGGAAATCTTTGTCTTTCCAGAGCTTATGTACAGTCTTGTCCTGGCCAATATTATGAGCCCGGTTATCTGGCAGTGGCGGGAACTGGATTGCTTCAAAAAGCTCGAAGGCAAAAGCAGCTACAGAAAGTTGATGCGGCTCAAGCAATTCATAATGGATGAGTACGAGTTCAATCTCGATTTGGAAACGTGGGGGCTTACCAGCAAGGCAAAAGAGCTTAAACGATTTGAAAAGTTTATTTCGCCAGACGATATCGCCAAAAGCAACTCGCTTTTCGGCTATCACGGAGATAAATATTATTTTGACGTTGATATCCGCAGACACTTCGGCCTGGATAAATACGATGACGATGTGATTCCGTACTGGAAGACGGAAACCGTCGAGGCAATGAATGCCTTTCGTCTCAAGGAAGGTTATAAGACAGCAGCCGGCGAATGTGTGTCTCTCGCGGCGCTTTACGTGGCGGCGGCGTTTATAGTCTGCGGAATTCCTCTTGAAGATATTTATATGATACTTACGCCGCTACATTCGCAGAATTTTATTGATATGCAGGACGGAATTCTGACCAACAATAGAAGACTGGTTACGAAAACGATGTGGTTCAACGGCACAGCTATATCCAATAAGGCCCGGCGGGCACTACGTAATGAAAATGTAACGATTGTCGCCCATCCATCCGGCTATATACATTGTTTATACAAGGATGCGACCATAAATAGAAAACTTTATCAGGATTTTATTCAAAAGCTTATTTCATATCTTTCTACAGAAATGTCGCTTTCCATCTTTGCTGGTTTTCTGCGTACATATCGAGACTATCAAAAGTATTTTCAGGTTTGCCGTGATTGTCACGGCCAGCCACAATTCCTCAAAGCTGATGTTCTGTTTCATTACGAACACGGCAGTAATTTCAAAATAGCTGACAAGACATACGAAAAACTGCTGGCTGAGGTATCCGATGATGATTTTGTTCCATACGAGATACCCGGCAGGATTCGCTGCGATAAACTTGATGAATTTATACATAAACAAAAAGTTGATGTGAGCAAGCCGGATAGTCGGGCGGCATTGAAGTGCCAGCCAGTGCCTATCAATTTAGAAATAGAGGTGAGGAGCCCGGATAGCAGGACGGCATTGAAGAGTTTTGTTGAGCCGGTTATTCCTGATGCACAGGAGTTTGTTGACAAGCTGGCTGACTTTGTGCACATCGAAGCAAATTTACCGGCCTTAGATAAAAATTTTAGGACTGCTGGGGTGATTAAAATTGGGGTAGAGCAGAGCAGGGAACAGATAATCGACTATCTACAAGGGCTTCGCCGAAGCAACACGACAGCCGACCTTGCCTTTTATGCGTATCGCGATATGCAAAGCTGCGATTGGGAGCCGCTTATAAAGGCGGTGGTGGAACGCAATCCGGTCTCAATCAAAATGGCAGAAGCAATGTCGGTCGAGCAGGTTTACGCTCAGCTTAAAGAAATGGAAAATACCTCGATATATGATGGCAAACGTCTGGCTCAGCCGGATGAAGTGGCGAACTATAAGACCGGTGATGGGCTTGAAAAGGCCTTTCTGTTGGCTAATATAATCCACCAGAGAAATCCCGAACAGGATATCGAAATAGTTTGCGATAAGAACGAGGTAATATTAAAAGGTGCGGAGAAATACCTTTTTGAATCGGCCAAAGGACTTGAAAAGCAGGTTCACATTTCCGGAACAGAGCAGATCAGTGTAAATGGGTAAAAAAGGATTTGAAGGGCAATGTAAATAAGACCGAGAAAATAGAATAACAAAATTCGTTCTAATCCTTCGACTCGGCTTTGCCTCGCTCATGACAGGTCTGCGAAATCTGTGGCTAAAATCTTCCCTGCTTTTTCGCAGTCTTTTGCGATTTGGGTGGCAAGCTCTTTTTCGCTGTCGAATTTCTGCTGGCTACGAATTCGCTCGATAAAGTCCATAGCGAGCCAACTGCCATGTAAATTGCCAACATCGCCGGTAAGTATATGGGCTTCTACGGCCAGCGAATAGTCACTGCTGAGGGTCTCTGCTCTGCCGATGCTAAAGGCAGCAGGAGTTTTCTCTTTCGCTGCACAGACATATTCGGCACTATTGCTCATTTCGACAAAGCCGGCATATACACCCTCTGCTGGGATAAGCTGGTTTAACGGCTGTAAATTCAGCGTTGGAAAACCAAGCTTTTTTCCTTTGCCCTGGCCCGGAATAATCTGACCAATCAACCGATAAGGCCTGCCTAATGCAATAGTTGCGTCAGCTACCTTGCCGGTTTCAAGCAGGTTGCGAATTATTGTGCTTGAGATTTGGACCATTTGTCCGGTTGAGAGTTTAACCTCTTTGGTCTTGATTACAGATACCTCAAAGCCCTTCTCTGCCCCTAATCGTCGAAGCAAATGCAAGTTACCTGTCCGACCAGAGCCGAAGTTAAAGCTTTCACCCTCGACTACTATGCTCGGCTGGATACCTTTGACGATGAACTGTTCCACATAATCCTGCGGTGAAAGGGCGAGAAGGTCAGGGCTGGTTTTCTGGACAAAAAGGCAATCCACTCTAAGTTCGGCAAGAAGATGTTTTTTTAACTCCAATGGTGTCAAAATGCCAAGGGGCTTTTCCGGATGTAAAATGGCAAGTGGATGTGGCTCAAAAGTCATCGCCACCAATCCCGCTCCGGCCAGGCTACGCCGGACGAGTTGCGTATTCCTTTTATTTGCGATTTTTCTGGCAGCGATGAGAATTTCCTTATGGCCGAGATGGACGCCATCGAAATTCCCGATCGTCAGTACACATCCCTTGCCGATTTTCTTAACATCCGATATTGACTCTATAATTTTCATGGAGCATTAATTTACCCGCCTGAGTTAAAATCCGCAATGGCTTTTTAGGCCGTAGCAACACTAATGAGCATGGAATCTACCCATTGGGGCAGAATCCACAGATTGATGCTGGGAAAAATTTAATTAAATTTGCAACTTAGTTGCAAATTGAACGTATAGGATATAAAATGCGGTTTGTGCAAAGAAATTGAGGTTTAATAGTTGGTTTTGTTAAAGGGTTAAGTGAAGATGCAAAAAAGAATTACTGTTATTTTGACCGAGCTAAAGAGCCATGCGCCGTTTACTTTGTTCGGAGCGTTTACGGGCATTGTTTTGATGCTGCTGTTTAGAAACCTCGAGCATCATTCATGCGAGAGGCTGTTCTACATGTTTCACCCTGCACATGTAGTATTAAGTGCAGTTGTAACGGCTTCAATGTTTAAGCTTCATACGAAAAGGCCGAATTTCCTTGTTGTTCTGCTGGTTGGATATTTCGGCTCGCTCGGCATCGCTACCGTTAGCGATTCACTGATACCTTACGCAGGTGAGCTTCTGTTGGGTCTTCACGCACACAGTCATATAGGATTTATTGAGGGCTGGTATATAGTCAACCCTGCTGCCTTCCTGGGTATTTTGATTGCCTATTTCTGGCCTAAAACAAGATTTCCGCATTCCGGTCATGTCTTATTGAGTACCTGGGCTTCATCACTTCATATCCTTATGGCTATAGAGGGTAGTATATCTGTTTTGACCGGCATTGTGATATTTGCCTTTTTATTCATAGCGGTATGGCTGCCCTGTTGTATTAGTGATATTGTTTTTCCACTATTGTTTATCAGCTCGGGAACAAGTGTCTCGCACGCACATAAATAGCCCCTGGAGGTGTGATAATGAAGTCAAATTTGGATTTACAGATTCAGAAGAGGTTAAAAGAAGCAAAGCTTTACTGCACAAAGCGTCGAGCGGCTATACTGAAGGTGCTAACAAAGGCAAACAAACCACTTAGCCAGGAGCAGATTGCACAACAATTAGGTAAAAACCGACTCAATAAAGTTACCATTTACCGCACTTTGGAAAGTTTCTGCCAGGCCGACCTGGTGCATAAGGCATTTATACACAAAAGAGCGGAATATTTCGAGCTTTCCGACCGCTGTAGCGAAATTCAATGCCATCCCCACTTTACCTGCAAGAGCTGTGGAATAACGAGCTGTCTTGTAGGCTTATCCGTCCCACTTGTTAAAGGTCTGAAAAAAGGCTTTGTCATTCACCGCCAGCAGGTTCGGCTTGAAGGCCTGTGTCCGCATTGCGCCTAACGCAGACGCACACGGACTTGATTAAACACAGACTTACACGGACTCAAGGCCCCAGACTAAGAACCTTGTGGAAAGTCTTACCTCTTGCGAGCCAGCAGGTTTACAGTTAAAATAATCTGTATGAAAGAATATCCATTAAAGTTTAAGCCCACATATAAACAGCGCATTTGGGGAGGACAAAAGCTGCGAGAGGTCTTCGGCAAGGATATACCTCCAGATAAAAAGGTTGGCGAAAGCTGGGAAGTAGCCGATTTGCCAAATGATAAATCCATAATCACAAACGGCGAACTAGAAGGACAAACACTTGGCTCGGTAACTGAAAAATACCCAAAAGAAATAATGGGTGATGATAATTTCTCTGGTCCATATCCGCTGTTAATAAAATTTCTCGACGCCGAAGATATCTTAAGCATCCAGGTCCATCCTGATGAACAGACCTGCCGGCGTATGGGTAAGGGTGAGCCAAAAACCGAGTGCTGGTATATAATTTTTGCTGCGCCGGGTGCGGTAATTTATAAAGGGCTGAAAAAAGGCGTTACTAAAGAGAAATTTACCAAGGCAATAAAAGAAGGTAACGTTGCCGAACTATTGTCAAAAGTGCCAGTTGAAATCGGTCAGTGTCATTTTCTCCCTGCCGGCACTGCACACAGTATCGGAGCAGGCCTGTTAATAGCCGAGATTCAAACACCCTCTGATACAACTTATAGGGTTTTTGACTTCAACAGAGTTGACGATGCCGGAAAACCAAGACAACTTCACATTGAGGAGGCATTGGAAAGTATCCGCTTCGATATGTCCGAGGATGAGCTTTCGGTAAGGACAGCAGGTCGGTTGGTGGATTGTGAGAAATTCAAGATAGATAAAGGCCATCAGGCGAAGGACTGTGAGTTGCTTGCTCCAGCCGGTAAAATGAAAATATTGATTATTTTATCCGGCTTTGGAACAATTCTGCCAGCCGCTCGTCGGGGCGGAGCCCGCCGTAGCCCGGAAGGAAATGCTGTAGAATTTAGGGCGGGCGATTGCTTACTTATACCCGCTGCTTATGAAGGAGCAATGCGGTTCGCCGATGATACAGAATATCTGACAGTAACAATTTAGCAGTAAAAATTTGAAGTGCCTAAAGTTACGGATTATTTTTCTACTTTAGCCCACTTTTATTGTGTTTTTTAATAAGAGGCAAAAATGGCAAGGCAGGGCAGTAAAAAGAAAAGTCCGATGGCATTACTCTTATTGGTTTTTGCCGCAATTGTAATTGTAATGTTTATTGCCAACTACAGGTCGGCGATTGTGGAAGAACTCCGCAACCCCAGAAGCGGTGTGAAGAAATTGTCAACATATGGAAAGCAGCTTATAGCAATATCGCCGGATAATGAGATTTACATCTGGGACTGGGATGATTTGTCTAATTGGCCGCAAACCGGCTCAGTTAACGCCCAAAAGGTGGTAGCTATGAGTGGCAAGCGTATCCTATGGATTGGCTGCGGTATAGACGACGTTCTCATAGTCGGCAATCTAAAAGGTGACAAGGAATTGAATCGGCTGTCGTTAGATTTTGACAAAAAGTGCAAACTGCTACAAGCAAGTCCAAATGGCAAATTCGCTGCTGCTGCACTTGCAAATGACAGTTTTGACAATCAAATTCAACTGGCAGTAATTGACCCTAACTCAAATGCAATCCGTCCGGTTAAAACAACAACCCTAAAAGACGGATTAAAACTAAATGATATTGGCATATCTAACAATGGCACACTCGTCGCGGCAGTGGGTGGGGGTGACAAAGGATGGCTTTTTGTTGCAGGAGCAAATGACAAGCAATTGCTCCGGGAGTACTATGTAGAAGACTGCAATGAACTGAACAACGTTGTCATTTCGCCAGATGGACAAACGATTTATACATCGGAGCCAGGCAGGCGGGTGTATGTCTTCGATATTTCGGCCGAAAAAATTGTTAAACGGCTGGAAATGGATAAATATGAAACCAAGACAAAATATCCACAAACAATTACGTGTATGGCGTTAAGTCCCGATGGTCATCTGATTGCTGCAGTCAGCTCGCCGATGCCAAGGGTGTATATATGGGATGCTAACACCGGTGAAAAGATTACTATTATAAAAATCGGCAACTTCCCCATTTCCAGCATAGCGTTTTCACCAGACTCATCTTTGTTAGCTGAAGCGATTTCGGCTAATAGGCCGATAAAGGTCTGGAGAATCTTAAAGAGTCATTGAACAGACAAAATAAAAAACTACTCGTTTCCGTTGCTTATAAAGGAGCAATACAGTTTATCGATAATACGCAATGCTTAACCGTTACTATTTAATTCAAGAACAGAAAACAAATACAAATAAGTGGAGCTTGAAATGCTGATACGGCCAATGATACGATTAGCTCGGCCCGGACACTGGATAAAAAACGGTGTCGTCCTTATGCCAGTTATCTTCGGACTGCAAATGCATAATATCAATGCGTGGTTTCAGGCTTTTGCAGCGGCAGCGGCTTTTTGCCTTGCCTCTTCCTTTGCCTATATCCTAAACGATATCAAGGACAGGCAGAGTGACCTGGCTCATCCACTAAAAAAGAGCCGTCCGTTAGCATCCGGCCAAATAAGTACAAAAACAGCAATTACAGAAGGCCTGGTTTTCCTGCTGCTGGCCCTATCGCTGGCAGGGAATCTGTCACTTACAGTAGCACTGATAATTCTGGCATATCTGTTACTTCAAACCTTTTACACGATGTTTCTCAAGAATATGGTGCTGGTGGATGTTATTTGTATCGCGATGGGCTTTGCGCTTCGGGCTGCTTCAGGAGCAGCGGCTATTAAAGTTGAAATCAGCCCGTGGCTGTTTATCTGTACGTTCACGATTTGTCTATTCATGGGCTTTTGTAAGCGGTACAGTGAAGTTGTAACAGTAAGCGACAGGAGCCAAGCGCATAACCACCGACCTACGCTGATCGAATATACGCCTGAATTGCTTACGCATCTTATTACTCTTTCAGCAGGAATTGCGGTGGTTGCGTTTCTGATCTATGGACTAAACGAAAGAACCGTTGAACAATTCGGCACCAACTACTTTATTTATACCCTGCCGATAGTGGTTTATGCTGTGTTTCGTTTTGCGATGCTTTCGATGAAGGGTTCTTATGCAGGCCCTACCGATCTTATCCTGCACGATAGGCCTTTTCAGATAACAATTCTGATTTGGATAGTATTTGTTCTTAGCATTATCTGCTGGGGAAAGAGCATTGTCGGCTGGTTTCAGAACCTCTATTAGCTATTATTCTCGAGTGTCAATTTAATATGGCAGGTAGTAATAAGAAATATCCTGCAAGTAGTTATCTGACCATTCTGGCTCTGGCAACATCGCTTTATGTAATAAGCTGTGCACCAGGGGCGCTCTGGCAGGATAGCGGAATGTATCAATACCGAATCTGGCATAACGATATTGAGGGCAAGCTCGGCCTGGCTCTTTCGCACCCGCTTTACCATATTATCGGAATAGGCGTGAAATATATCCCGTTCGGTGAATTCGCCTACAGGGTAAATTTGATTTCAGCGGTTGCAGGAGCATTTACTGTCGCAAATCTGTTTTTACTACTACGATTATGGCTAAAGAAGATTTTACCGGCCCTAATCGCTGCCATTACATTGGCACTGTCACATACAATGTGGCGGCATGCAGTAATAGCAGAAACCTATCCTCTGTACACAGCGCTGCTGCTGGCTGAATTAGTAATGCTGCTGCAGTACATTAAAACAAAACGTATGGTGTTTCTATATCTGCTGGCTCTTTTTAACGGTCTGGCAATTGCCAACCATATGCTTGGTGTTATCGCATTTGTTTGCTACCTGGTGTTTTTGGCAGCTCTATTAGTTCAAAGGCAAATTAAATTAAGGCACTTTGGAATTATAGTTTTGCTGTGGATTGTGGGTGCAGCACCATACGAATATCTAATCATAAGGAATATCATTGAAACCGACGATTTTACAGCTACTTTAGCTTCAGCACTTTTCGGCAATGCGTGGCAAGGTGCTGTCCTTAACACAAGTCTTTCAACCAGGCTTGTCAAAGAAAATCTGATGCTTATTGCCTACAATTTCCCCACCCCAAATGTAATATTTTTCTTTGTAGGTCTCTATGGACTCAAAAAAGTGTCGCCGTCTCATAGTTTCACAAAGGTCCTTCTGGCATTATTAGTACTTTTCTTCGTATTTGCCTTTAGATATACCATACCAGATAGATACGCATTTTTTATACCTTTTTATTGCGTGGTTTCTATCCTTATCGGCGTTGGGATGCATCTTTTTTTTCAGCGGTATCCTCAAAAGCTATATGCGATTTTGATTTTTCTGTTTGCACTGTTGCCGTTGGCAGTATACAAATTTGTGCCTATCGCTGCAGAAAATTTGAAAGTGAATTTAGGGATGAAGAGGACAATTCCGTATCGTAATAATTACACCCATTTCTTACAGCCCTGGAAGAGAGCAAGCAGTGGTCCGGAACTATTTGCAAACGAAGCATTAGGCAGCGTTGAAAAAGAGGCAATAATAATTGCCGACGGCACCACAGTTTATCCACTCTGGTATGTTCAGGAAGTTAAAGGAACAGCTCCCGATGTGAAAATTGTCTCGACGCATGGAAGCTACGAGAGTCCTATTACGTTTCCTACAAAAGATACTATTGGTAAGTTGGTAGCCGAGCGGGCAGTTTATGTTGTTTCGCCAGTAGCAGGTTACTGCCCGGATTATTTGCTTAAGTATTACGATTTCATTAAAACAGGGCCGATATATCGCGTGGTCGACCGGCAATAGAACGTTTACCATACAGTAACAAAAGGGATAGTGTTATGAGCAAAGTTGCTATCGTACGAACAAGACCGGAAACTGTTTTGCAGGACGTTCAGAGAGTGATGCAATTGGCTCAGGTCAAAGATGCGCTAGAAGTTGGTGCAACTACTATTCTTAAAAACAATATGTCATGGCACCTGATGTATCCGAGTGCCAATACGACTCCATGGCAATTAGAGGGCACAATACTTGGGTTGCGAAATCTGGGATTTAAAGAGCTGGTGTGTGTTGAGAATGAAACGGTAGTGACCAGTGCCAAAGCAGGAGAGATACTGAATAAGCAAAAGCCCGTCTGCGAACACTACGGCGTACCCATCAAGTACAATTTCAAATCTTCAGATATGAAGTGGAAGCGCTATGAGCCTAAGGCAGAAATGCTTGTGCTGGACAAAATCTTTCCGAAAGGCATTTTCATACCGGATTATTTCCACGGAAAAAATATTGTACATCTGCCGACAATCAAGTGCCACATCTATACTAATTTTACAGGTTCCATGAAAAATGCCTTCGGCGGCCTGCTTGACAATAAACGACATTATTGCCACTCCAGGATTCACGAGGCCCTCGTGGACCTGCTTGCTATTCAAAAAGAAATCCACAGTGGGATTTTTACCGTGACCGACGGAACTACGGCCGGCAACGGGGCCGGCCCCAGAACGATGATTCCTGTAACCAAGAACATTCTTCTAGCTTCGGATGATTGTGTTGCTATCGATGCAGTCTCCGCAAAATTAATGGGGTTTGAGCCGATGGACCATGATTTTATTCGATTGGCACATGAGCAAGGGCTTGGCACCGGCCAGTTCGGTGATATCGAAATCGTCGGTGATGTTGATGTTGAAAAGGAGAACTGGGGCTTCATAACTGGTGATAACGCAGCTTCATGTGTGGGTAAGTTATTCTGGTTTGGACCTATGCGATGGCTTGAGAAATTAATGTTTCATACGCCTTTAGTATATATTTTTATCCTCGCTTCAGCACTTTATCACGACAAAATATGGTTTCCATCTCAGGGCAGAAAAATCGCGAATACCTGGCTTGAAAAAAGCCCCTGGGGTAAACTATTTGCGGATTACCAACCCGGAAGATAGTTAACCGGCGCTGAATTTGTCAATTCTCTTTAGGAATTGCTCCTCTCAGGCCTTTCATTTTCAAGTAACCTTTTTTCCACACAACAAAGGCCGAAACTGCAGAAACAAAAATATACACAACTGCAGCATACCTTGTTCTTATCTGGCTCATCATAAGGCCCACTACTGCATAAAGGCCGGCGAGCACATAACTAATAGCGACGGTTTTTTTCAGAGGTATTCCTCTATCGAGCATCTGGTCATAAATATGACCACGATCGGAAACAAATAAAGGCCTGTGATTAAGCAATCTCCTGGCAAGCGCAACTGCAGTATCGAGAATAGGCAAGCCGAATACAACGATTGAAGCCATCCACCAGCGCGGGGTTCCCTCTGCAAATAAAATCATCAATGCAGCTATAATAAAGCCCAAAAACATGCTTCCCGCATCACCCATAAATATCTTGGCTGGATAACGATTGAAAGGTAAAAACCCACACACGCCTCCTACAAGCCCAAGACAAATTATAATCCGCACAGGGTCACCAACTTCACTAAATCCCCAAGTTGTTAGATGTATAGACAAAAGCAACATTGCTACACTGATAATCACCGTCACACCTGCACAAAGTCCGTCCAGACCATCGAGCAGATTTAATGAATTTGTTGCGCCAAGAACAAAAAATATCACAATCAAAACCTGAAGTATTATTTCGAGATTATGGGGCAACGACCAATTAAAAAAATCTGTAAGCGGTTGAATATTCGGCACAATGCCGACCGCCAACAAAGCAATCGCTGCAGCAACTTGTCCGAGTATCTTCTTCGATGGTGTCAGGTCGAATATATCATCGGCAAGACCAACAAGACATGCAATGATAGCACCTGCCATAATACCGAGCAGCCATTTTAAAGCCGGGCTGAAAAATTCTTCATTTCTCAAACAGCTTATACCAACCAATATGCCGACAGTCAAGCCGATGAGCATACCGATGCCACCGAGATATGCAATGGGCTCTTTGTGTGTTTTGACCAGGTCATCAGGTCTGTCAACGATTCCGAACTTTATGGCAATCTTTTTGCAAAACCATGTAGCAGCCAATGCAAAGAAAAATGACAAGACCAGAACTGGCCAAAACCTCGCCGCCCAGGCAACCTCTCTATTCGGCCCGATTAACTGGTCAAATATCATTTTTTACTCCGATTTTTTTGGGGGTTGTTGACCCAAACTTCGCCATCGTAGCGAAGCATAATCAAGTTATCTTTAAAGCCATCAAAACGAATATTCACTTTTTCCCCAAGCAGTTCCTGTAATATCCATTTTGGGAAGTTAGCCCCTGCCTTAATCGACAGAGGTGCCCCACCGCCAAATCGCGGATTTATCTCGATGAATTTTATCTTGTCATCGCGAGTTAGAAACGATTGCAGCGTTATGACGCCTGGTCCTGCCCCAAGTGCCTCAACTAATCTTGCAGACTCACTCATAATACGAAGGTGCTTTACCACTTGTCCTTTGCTTACCTCGCCGGCTCTGACCTCAATGCGTTTTCTCGGAACGACGCATCGGGTCTTCATATTAAAGTCAACATATACATCGCAGGTATGTTCAGTTCCGCTTATAAACTCCTGGCAGATTGCGTTTGGCACCTTTTTCGAAAAAAACAACAGGTCTTTACGATTTCTCACGATTGCGTTTCCTCTGCTGGCATAGCCATCCCAGGGCTTTACAAAGCACGGCCACTTGAGGTTCTTTTTCGCCAGTGCGGAACGAATATTCATAGTAACAGGAGTGTCAAATCCTTTTTTCAGCAGAAAACGATACGTTTTCCTCTTGTCCTGACAAATATCGACTACGTCAGGCATTGAGATAAGCACGCAACAGCCCATCGCTGCAAATTTTGGCTTATTTTGAGCCAGGAGTTTCAGGTCTAAATCAACGGTAGGAATAAGCAGTTTTACTTTGTTTGTTTTGACAATGGACAGTAACTGCTTGATATAACCAGCGTGCGTAATCGGTTTTACTAAAAAAATTTTGTCACACAATTGCATGGCGGAACTTAGCTTTGTCGTATCAGTGCCGAGAAAGGAGGCATTTATATTTAGCTGCCTTGCTGCCCGGCGAAAACTGTTGAGCAAAGAAACCCGCCTGCCGATGCAGGTGAACAAAACGCTTGCTTTACTTCCGGTTTTTAATTTCTGATGTTTAATATTTAACTACCAATCAATTCTAAATCTTCAATTCTCAGTTTTTATCGTCCATTTTCGGCTGCATTCTAACCAAAAACAGGAAAATTATCAAGGTTTATTTCCCGGATTTCCAATCTGTTATCAAAGGTAACAGGCTGGGAATAAATTTTTCAATTTATGGCTTACCCAAATAAGAGCTGCCATGGCCTTGTTGGACTTGACAAGAGTGGCTGACAGTGTAAACTAACGGCTAAAATTGAGTTAATCGGTAAAAAACAATGCTTGATATAGTGACCACAGGGTGCTGAGTAGTCTTGAAAAGTGTGAAAGTTTCAATTGTTATTTGGAAAAACAATAATCGGATTTTAGTGTGTGTAATATAACATCTGAAAGGGTTTTAATGCAGGTTCCGATACTGGATTTGAAGGCACAATATGCCACGTTTAAGGACGAAGCTATCAAGGCAATCAGTGAGATTTGTGAAAGTCAGTTGTTTGCTCTTGGTCCCGCTGTGGCAGATTTCGAAGAAAAAATTGCGGTGTATTGTGGCTGTAAATACGCAATTGGGGTTTCAAGTGGAACAGATGCACTGCTGGTCAGCTTAATGGCGTTGGAAATAAAATGTGGCGATGAGGTTATAACAACCCCTTTTACCTTCTTCTCCACCGCCGGTTCTATTGCCAGACTAGGGGCAAAACCGGTCTTTGTGGATGTCGATCTCGACTCTTACAACATTGACACAAGCCGTATCGAAGAGAAGATAACCGGAAAAACAAGGGCGATTATGCCGGTACATTTATTTGGGCAGGTCGCTCAAATGAAACCTATTATGGAAATTGCCAAGCGTTACAATCTTGCTGTCATCGAAGATGCTGCGCAGGCAATTGGAGCGATGCAGGATGGAATCAAATGCGGAAATTTCGGTATTTTGGGATGCTTTTCGTTTTACCCAAGCAAAAATCTCGGTGGCTTCGGCGATGGTGGATTGGTAACAACCAACAGTGAGACACTGGCGGAAAAACTCAGGATTTTACGTGACCACGGTCAGGCCCCACGATATTTCTACAAAACGATTGGCGGCAACTTTCGTCTTGATAGTATCCAGGCCGCGGTACTGGCTGTTAAGCTCAAATATCTTGAGCAATGGAATGATAAAAGGAGACAGAACGCCGCTCTCTACGATAATATCTTTGGCGATTCACCGGTTAAAGTGCCGAAGATTGACTCAAACAACGTCAGCAATTATTACCAATACACCGTTGCTGTGCCTGAAAGAGACCGGCTGCAAAAGTTTCTGGCTGAAAATAAAATTGGCTCAGCGATATTTTATCCAAAGCCGTTGCATTTGCAGGATTGTTTCATTGAGCTTGGCTACCGAAAGGGTGATTTCCCTTGTGCTGAGCGGCTTTGTAGTGAGGTGTTATCACTGCCGGTTTATCCGGAGCTAACCGCGGAGCAAATCGAATATGTTGCCAAAACGGTACTTAAATTTTACGGATTAGATTAGTAAACCCGGGAGAATAAAGTTGCTCAAACCAGGAGAAAATCCGCCTATCGTTTGGCCTGAAGCGGAATCCGTCCGTGATTTTACGGGTTTATGGTGGGTTGCTCACACCAAAAGCAGAAATGAAAAGGCCCTAGCACAAGATTTGATACGTAAAAACATTAATTACTTTCTTCCGATGACCTGGAAAGTCCGGCGTCAACGAGGTAGAACACTGCGTTCGCTTTTGCCACTATTTAGCGGATACTTGTTCTTCTGTGGCCAAGAAAATCAGCGGATTGAACTGTTGCGAACAAATCGCGTAGCGAACCTAATCGAAGTCAAAGACCAAAAGAAATTACTTGATGAGTTACTGCAATTTGAGCAAGCTCTTCAAGTGGGTGCTCCTTTAGCTCCGTATAAGTATATCAAGGCAGGCCGACGCTGCCGGGTTATAGCAGGCCCATTAGCTGATTTGCATGGTGTCGTTGTCAGAACTAAAAACGCTACACGTCTGGTCTTACAGATAGATATGCTTGGACAGGCGGCAAGCGTTGAAATAGATATTGATATGATAGAGGTTCTCGATTAATCCAGAGGTCTTGGTGCGTAAAAGGAGTTAGCAAAATGAATGTTTGCGTGGTTGGGGTTGGTTACGTTGGGTTGGTAACAGCAGGATGCTTGGCAGAAGGCGGCAGCAATGTTGTATGCGTTGATAATGACAGTGAAAAGATTGCCTGTCTGAAAGATGGAGTAATCCCTATTTATGAGCCAGGCCTTGCTGAGATAGTCAAGCACAATGAGAAGGTCGGCCGATTACAATTTACAACCGACCTGAAATACGGGTTGGACAATTCGCTTATCATCTTTATTGCGGTCGGTACTCCATCAACTTCGGATGGTTCAGCTGATATATCGACTATCCTTTCAGTTGCTGCCCAAATAGGTGAAAATATCAATGACTACCGAATTGTTGCAACAAAGAGCACTGTGCCAGTGGGAACATATAAAAGGGTGACAGATGCAATAAAAAAGAAAACCGAAATCCCGTTTGATTATGTAAGCAATCCGGAGTTTATGAAAGAGGGTGCTGCCGTCGAGGATTTTATGCGACCGGATAAAATTATCATAGGCACGACTAATCCAGCCGTTCGAGAGATTATGAAACAGCTTTACAGCCCATTTATGCGAAAAAGCAGCCGATTCTTATTTATGGACCCGGCTTCAGCTGAAATAACGAAATACGCATCCAATTTTATGCTGGCAACGAGAATCTCAATTATGAATGAACTTTCGGAACTTTGTGAGAAACTCGGCGCAGATATCGAACTGATAAGACAAGGTATCGGCAGCGATTCGCGAATTGGCTCGGCCTTTCTTTTTCCGGGTGTCGGCTTTGGCGGCAGCTGTTTGCCGAAGGATATTCGGGCACTAATTCATACCGGCTCAACACATCATATTGAGATGGCCATAGCCAAGTCTGTTCAGAAGGTAAACATAAATCAACAGCAGCGATTTGCACAACGCATTATTAACTTTTTTAAGGGAAAAGAAGATAAGACCGTATTGGCTGTGTGGGGACTGGCTTTCAAGGCAAAAACCAACGATGTAAGGGAATCACCCGCAATTTTCTGCGTAAAGAAATTTCTCGATTGTAAGATGAAAATAAAAGCATACGACCCTGAAGCAAATACCACGGCAATGGAGGCCTTGAATGGCAAAATCGAGACATTTCAAAATGGATACGGCGCCCTTGATGACGCTGATGCACTTGTCATTTTTACTGACTGGCAGGAATTTAGAAACCCCGATTTTGAGGTTATCACTAAAAAGCTTAAAAAACCGGTTATCTTCGACGGCAGAAATCTTTATGACCCTGCTTATGTGAAAAAGCAGGGGATTGAATACCACTGTATCGGAAGGGCTCCCATTGGGGGCTGAGCCGCAGAATGGTGTCTTAAGAAAATAAAAGGAAAAGATTATGAGAATGGACACCGTTATTAAAATTGTAGGTATGGTCTTCGTTGTTATGGCCGTTGTGTGCTTGCTGAAGCCTGATGTTATGAAACGAATAATGGACTTTTTCAAAAAGGGCAAACGCATATACTTCGCAGGACTGGTAAGATTAGTATTAGCAGTAGTATTCTTACTTAGCGCCCGCGAGTGCAGGCAGTTCTGGGTGATATTTGCCTTTGGGATTCTTTTCCTGATATCAGGACTGTTGATATTTATGATTGGTGCTGAAAAGCTTAGGCCGATGTTCGGCTGGTTCCAAAACAAATCGGCTGCATTTCTTCGAGTTATGGCTGCGATTGTTTTGGCTGTTGGAGCAGTCATTATTTATTCAGCATAAGATAGAAGCATTGATAATGGGTGCTGTGTGTAATATAGTCTGGCAGAGTTTGTTAAACGGCCAAGGCAAGGCGAGCATCCAATAAAATAGGCGATATTTACAAATCCGCTTGTTCAGGAGAATGAAGGTATGTGGCTATGCTTTTTTCCCCCACATTTTTCCGTAGTTTCCCTGCTAAATTTGGTATAATATTACATATCGGCTACTGAAGCCAACGGACAGAGGATGGGTGGACTAAAAGGAGGATGGTCACCATCGTGTCCCCTATAAATTAATTCAGACGCTATGAAATATATGACTGCGAAAAGTTTTATATATATGCTGGTTTTGATGGCGTTTTTATTTGGGGCAGCAGGTTCAGTTCCAGGTGTTGTTTTGCATCCTGCCGGTGAGCCGAACCTTGTAACCTGGACAGACAGGCCTGCTAACAATGTCGTTGGACGCTGGTGGTATGCTGCCTCCTGTGTAGCGGTGTCATCAAACTGTGTAATAACTACCCAACACCAAACCGGCAGCGTGCCGTGGGTTGAGATTGGTGGCAAGAAATATACCATCGCACAGATATGGAACCATAATACAGCCGACCTGCGAGTAGCAAAACTTTACGGGGCAAATCTGGCGAACTTCGTCGACATCTATGAGTACAGCAACGAGGTTGGAAAAAATATCGTTATAGGCGGCTACGGAGATGGCAGAGGAGCGCTTCTCCAGAATGGGGGTGTAACCTATGGTTACCAGTGGGACGGTTCCAGCAATACTACAAGGCGCTTTGGTACCAATAA
>Ga0315548_1001633_pt1 | contig 18530 bp, 19 predicted proteins | sample SalMarSW160110MG_2_FD_202540 | JGI IMG/M metagenome (GOLD analysis project Ga0315548, IMG submission 202540) | Salt marsh sediment microbial communities from the Plum Island Ecosystem LTER, Massachusetts, United States - Salt Marsh Sediment SW1601-110 ...
CTCTAACAATCCTCCGGATTTGATATCTTCGAATCTATTTATTTTACTCATTTATCGCGTTTGTAGTGTTAATGGAGTTTATTGTGTTAGTTGAGTTATTCCCAGGGAAGGCGGAAAGCAAATAAAGGAGCAGGCAAGAAATGAACTATGCTATTCCCGAAATTCTCTTTTTTCCATATATCTTTTGTAAGCACATAACTCTCTTTGACCTGATATCGTTCTATGAAAAATCTTATGGCTTGCGGCGAACTTTTTATATTCCCACATTTAACTTCGAGAGGGATTAATTCTTTATCTTTTTTAATTATAAAATCAATTTCCGTTTGATGTTTGGTTCTATAATAAAATATGTCACAGTTTCTTAAATTATTCGCAATTGCGATTTCAAGCAATTGACCTTTATCGGTACGTAGATTCAAACTTCGAAAATCTTTAATAACAGCGTTTCTGATACCAGTATCATAAAAAATAATCTTTTTTGCTTTTGTTATTTCCTTGTTTTTGTTGGTGAAAAAGGGAGGAGGTTGTTTTATAATATCTGATGATTCAAGGAGGAAAATTATTTCTTCAATTTTCTCTCTTTTTATCCCACTATTTTTTGCAAAGTTTGAAATATTGAGTAACCTACCGGAGTTATTCGCTATCAGTTGTATAAGCTTGTTATATCGTATTATTTCTGTCTTACCTCTGAGATAATCATAAATGTCCATTAATATATAACTTCTTGAAATGTCATTTAATTCATTCTGCTTTTCATCTATATCATTATTTAGCGTAACTTCCGGCATCCCACCATAAATGAGATATTCCTCCCATGCACTTATAACGTCATCTTTTATCCAGTTCCATTCTTTTTGGTTCTTTACTTCCCTTAATTTTTCAATAAGTTCCTGCCTTCTTGAAAAATTTAAATATTCATTGAAACAGAGTGGAGATAGATGCATTACTCTTTTTCTTCCAGCAAGACTTTCTCTTACATTCTTAAGAATACCCAGGGACGATGATCCGGAACAAATTATATGCCAATTTCTATTGTGGTCTATCGTTGATTTCAAAATTGAATTTATATTTCTTATATGCTGAACCTCGTCGACACCTATCAAAGTCTTATCTTCGGGAGTTATGCCATGCACCCTTAGATAACCAATAAATTTTTTATAGTTCTCAAACATGCTGAATTCCGATAAGGTTTCAACGTCAATAAAAAAGGATTTTTTAATATCAAACGCATCAAGTATTGCCTTCATCAAGGTCGTCTTTCCGACCCTTCGAGGCCCAATTATAAATATAAGCCTTTTTAACTTAAGACCCTTTGTGGCTTCTTCGTAAACCAATCTATTAAAACGTTCCATTCTCAATCTTTTTATAATTTGTACTAGTATATTTTAATTATTTTTATAAATTTGTCAAGGAGTTGACGTTTACCAGAACCAAGAATCCGGCACCCATTTTATATCTTCGAATCTATTTATTTTACTCATTTATCGGGTTTGTAGTGTTAATGGAGTTTATTGTATTAGTTGAGTTAAACTTGAGGTAAATGTCTTATTCTGTATTGATTGGGTTCAACAACACAGAAAAGATTATGAAGTTCCTTTTCTTCATATTCTTCAAAAAGTGATTTTAGCTCTGCTTGAGTCTCTTCAATATCTTCAGGAGTCGACCTTAAAAGAATAACTCCACACGATACTTTGTTCTTGAGGAATACTAAAGCTCCGAAGTCTTTGTCTCTTGTAACGAATATTCTATTGAGTTCCTTAGCTTTATCGAGAAGTTTTTCATCTGAAGCTCTTGACATTCCTAACTCACTTGCCGTTATTACGTCATGCCCTTCTTTTTTGAACCATTCGATTGTAAAATGGTAAATATCTTGATCAATTAAGAGCCTCATTTTGTTCGAACATGAATTTCTTCAGAACGAACAATGTCGGCCGCATATTTGGCACAGGCTTTAACATCCTCTAAAGTCAAATCCGGGTAATATTTTTTTGTTATTTCTGTAAAGGAGATACCCTCCTGTATGATTTCGAGTACATCTTCTACAGTGATGCGTGTGCCTTTGATACAAGGTTTTCCAAAGTGTATGTTTGGATCAATAACTATCCTACCCTCGTAAGGATCATTTTTTGCCAATTATCCTCCCTTGTTAAAATTTGTATTGCTTTTTGTTACAATAAATTATAAATATTTAGCCGCAAAAAGTCAATGATTAGATTTTGGCATCATTACTGATAAATGCCACATTTGAGAGGATATAAAGGATACAAAGGACGAAAACACATTGATCTAAAGCCTTACAGTTTCTTCTAAAGAAAGAGATTCTGCCGCATACGCAAGAGCTGCCTGGATATCATCTTCCGTAACGTTAGGATAGGCGTCTAACAAATCGCTTTTAGAAATACCTTCACTCAACTTTTTCAAAATCAATTCCACGGTTATCCGAGTCCCCTTAATTACAGGTTTCCCCATCATTACCTTAGGATTGATTTCTATTTTCTTTTTTGTATCCATATTTCCTCCGCTATATTCTAATTTAACGTGGTTTTAGAAATTTTCTAGACTAAATATATTATCGCCTTTTTTCCCTTCTCAACTTTAACTAATAAACTAATTCCCTAATTAACAAATAACTAACCGTAGGTTTTCCAATTTTACTCATTGTAACTCCTTTTATGTTTTTGGTAGTTTTATATGAAAATATTTTTTGGGTTTGCGGATATTGGATTTTAATTGAATATCTTTTCCGCTAATTTATTTTTTGAGATTTCGAAATGATTAGCAACGCTTAATAATATGCTATTTAAAGTGCCTATTTTTAGATTCTTATGCGCTGGAATTGTTAGATGATGTCCCCCTTTCTTTTTTGTCGTTAGTCTTATATGTGAACCTGTTTGTCTCGTGGATTTGTATCCTAATACACTTAGCCTTTTTGCTAATTCGTCTCCACTTATATCCCTGGGGATTTTCATTTAGATTAAAGAGTTAAAACTTCGTCTCTTACTATATGTAAATTGATTATCTCCGGCATTTCATTTCCTTCAAAATGACATTTGATTGCATCTTTTATCATTTCTTTTAATTCTTCAATAGTTTCACCTTGAGTAAATATTGAGAAACCCGGAGCTTCCGCTTCATACCCTCCCTCTTCTGATTCTGATACGATAAAAATTATTTCTTTAACTTTCTTCATATTTCTTCCCCCTATGTATATTCTAATTTAATGTGATTTTTAGAATTATCAAGACTAAATATATTATCGTCCATTTCTCCTCTCCTCTTTTACTAATCAACTAATTTCCCAATTAACGAATAACCAACCTTCGGTTTTTCAATCTTACTCATATTTTCTCCTTTTTTGAGTTTTTTTGAAAGTAAGATGGTCTTCGGGGAAGACTAGAGGCTACACGGCGAATCGTTGACGTGAAACTTAGTTGATTTGGCAACCGAGTTTGCCGGTAAAGTAAGAGCTGACAGCAATACCGAAAAATGGGTTGACAAATACATATATTTCCTTATATTATAAAATAATATAACTAGGAGAAATATATGAAGGAAAAAATTTTTATTGAGAAAAATATTAATATGCCATTAGTTTCCTCGCGTGATTTTCCTCTAATCTCCGATAAGCCAGAGATGTTGAGGGTTCAAGTGCACAAATGGGTTGAAAAAGGGGTCCTAATACAGTTAAAACGGGGTTTGTATCTTCTTAATGTTCCAGGGATTAAGAAACCACCAGATTTTTATATAGCTAACAAAATTGTCTTTCCTTCTTATGTTTCTATGGAGTCAGCTCTCTCCTATTACGGACTTATTCCTGAAGCCGTTTATTCTACAGTTTCGGTTACTACTAAAAAAACCAATCTTTTTAATAACAAGCGCGGAAATTTTGTATATCATCATATCAAAAGTGAGTTGTTCAGAGATTATCAAAGGTCTGAAGTTCAAGGCTTTCATGTTAATATCGCATGCCCTGAGAAATCTATTGCGGATTATCTGTACCTTAAATATATAAATATTGAAGACTTCAAAGAAGTAAGGTTGCAGAATCTTAATATTCTTAACATAGAAAAGTTAGATAAAGTAATCAGGGGATATCCCGAAAGAGTGAAAGAAATTGCAAGGATAATTCATGAAAGAGTACCTTAAGAATATTCTTAATAAATACAATGACAGAGATGTTATTTACAGAAGAAATATTCTAAAAGAATATCTCCAGGAAAACATTTTATACATTATATATCGATTAGGACTCTTTGATAAACTAACATTTGAGGGGGGAACCGCACTAAGGTTTCTGTTTGATTTAAAACGCTTTTCAGAGGATCTCGATTTTTCGCTATCTGGAGAATCTTTTAACGGCTTAGATTTTTCGAAAAGGATAAAATATGAGTTAGGATCAATGAATTATGAGGTTGAGGTGAAAAATTCCGGAAGTGGTGCCGTGAGGAGAAGTTCGTTTAAGTTTCCTGAACTTCTCTACTTGTATGGACTTTCTAAGGAGAAAAGCCAGAAAGTATCAGTTTTGGTGGAAATTGATAATATGCCGCCTGAAGGCGGAAAAACAGAAGTTTCCATTATCTCGAGACAGTATATTTTTAGAGTAAGGCACTATTCTCTACCTTCGTTAATGGCTAAAAAAATAAGTGCTATAATTGCCAGAAATTTTAATAAAGGTAGGGATTTTTATGATCTTTTGTGGTATTTAAGTCGAAACATAAAGCCTGATTTCGAACTATTAAACAATGCTATAAGACAGGTTAAAAGAGCTTTCCCGAAATTGAACGAAAAAAACTGGAAGTCTGAGCTTATGGTTTTGCTAAAAGATGTAGATTTTAAGAGGATAAAAAATGATGTAAGTAATTTTCTTGAAATTAGGGAAGAGGCAGGAATGTTAGAATTCCAAACTTTTCAGGATATACTTGGGGGATAAATATTTTTTGCGCTCTTTTTATATTAGTTCCTCACTCTTTTTTAGAATAGGACTTTAATACTCTAATAAGATGAAGTTCAAACATCGTTTCATCATTGGGAAATTCTTCTCCAACTTCTTTTTTCAGCTTTTTGTAAACGTTTTCTGATATTCCCAACTCCCGAGCTTTTTCTTTAATATCAAATACCACAGACATCATTGACCTCCTTATTTAATAATAAGATATAAGTTAAAATAAGTCAAGGGACCGCGAATAGTTAAAGCTATTCGAAGAGTTAGGAGGTTAGAGAGTTAGAAAGTTAGGAGGATCGTTTTTTTTCTTTGAGATATTTAACCAAACTGCGTGTTCTGCTGTTTAACGATTTAATATCAGAAAGCAACTCGTCGATATTTGATGAAAATCCAAGGTTTCTGCTTATAATCAATTGAGTTTCTAATTCCGAATTTCTAAATCTTTATGAGTTTTTGTGTCTTTACCTTCCATTTCTTCTCCTTTTTTAAGTTTTTCGTTTTCAACATCCTAATATTCTAACTTCCTAACAATCCTCCGGATTTGATATCTTCGAATTTTTCAATTTTACTCATATTTTCTCCTTTTTCTTGAAAGTTAAGGTGGTTTTTGGGGAAAACAAGGAGAAATGCGTAGAAGCATCAGAGTGTTAATAGGGAGCAAGTTAATATGGTTAGGATGTTAGAGAGTTAGCAGGTTGGGAAGAAAAACCAATAAAAACTCTTTGTTACCTCTGTGAAGTTTAGGATTCAAGGTAATTCTTTATTTTTTTTCATATTCACCATTTATAAACCAGAAGTAATAATTATTATTACTATTAGTTTATAATTTAACGGTGATTTGTCAAAGAGGGTAAGGCGATTGAAAAGTGCCGGGTACGGAATTTGGCAGACCGTTACAACTTTTCAATGCTCTTTTTTACAAGTGAAATTACAGCATCTTTACAAATCGCGGCGAGATATTTTCTTTTGATATTATTATAAACTTGCTCTCCGGCTTCTTTTTTTATAAAGTCACCCCATTTATCGAGAAATAGCTTCAGACCCTTGATACGAAGCTTTAAGTCTGCAGTAAGCTGGTTCTCTGAATGTAGATGTTTTACCGCCAGATACTCCTCCACAAAATCAAAATCGTACTTTTTCGAAACCCTGACCCAGAGATCGTAATCCTGGAAACTTGGAAAATCTTCATCAAACAATCCGCTTTCCATTATAACTTCAACCGGCAACATAAAAAGTGAAGTAGTCGGAGGACACCATCCTTTTAAAAGGGAATTATATACACCCCCTCTCTTCGAATCTCTCCAAATCTTTTTATACGGCCTAAAACCTAATACCCCATTCTTAATATAACACAAACAATAGACGGCTCCAACCGTATTCGAAGATCTGCCAAATACTGCAATTTGCTTTTCCAATTTTTGCGGCATCCATTCATCATCCGAATCCAAAAATGCTATGTATTTTCCTCTTGAGTTCTTGATTCCCGTATTCCTTGCAGCTGATGCTCCCCGATTATTTTTATGTTTCATATATATAATTCGAGAATCGTCAAAACTTTTAATAATTTGTTCGGTGTTATCGGTAGAAGCATCATCAACGACAATTATCTCAAAATCTCGATATGTCTGTCGCAGCGCACTTCTAACGGCTTTACATATTAGACGAGCACGGTTATATGTCGGAATTATAACACTTACAGTAGGTTTCTTCATAATCTCTAATATATAAAATTTTTTAATTTTGTCAAATGGTTTTTAAAATTTTTATTTCCGGACACAGAAAGAAAGACAAAACCAAAGAAAATTTAAAAGAAAGCATAAAGACCCTAAGAAAAAAAATCCACACAGGGGGGGTTGACTTATTGACAAAATTTCGTATAATTATACATAAGCTGATTTTAAATTTACGATAAAAGTTATTTGTTCTTTTTATAAGTTTAAGTTTTGAGATGTCCAACAATTTTTGTTGGAGTTTTTTTAAAATAAAACTATGGGGACGGAGGTTGACTTTATGACAAAAATAAGTGGCGCATACATGCCGCGGAAGAAGTTGGACCTGGGACTACAGGCGCTTTACCGCATTTGCCGTAATTGCGCCGCAAAAAAATATTTTGAAAACTCCTTACTTTTCCTTTTCTCTAAATTCCTTTTCTCTAAAGGCCCTATTAGGGACGGAGGTTGACTTTATGACGGAATCGAACAAAGCTAATATACAGCTCAAGGAATTAAAACTCATATCAGAAGATTCCGAGCAGAATTGCTTGAATAGTCCTATCGATAGAATTTATTTAGCCATTCTGGATTTTTTTGGCGAAGGGCCTTTAGGGACGGAGGTTGACTCTATGACGGAAATTAAATGGTTAACTAAAAAAAATAATTAGAGGGGATATATTATGAGGAAGGCAAGAGTGACCTATAAAGATGCTTACCATTATATCATGAACTACGGCTTCGAAGAGAAAGGCATTTTTTCAGACAGCGGTTCAAAAAGCTACTTTTTAAAACTTCTGAAAGAAAAAAGCGAAAAATTGAAGATAAGGTTGTTAGCGTATTATATAGCAGATAATTATTATTGCCTGGTACTTCAAAACAGCTCGGGCCGGTTATCCGATTTTATGAGGGAACTAAATAGTCAATACGCTATTAATTACAGGCAAAAAGAAGGTAATAAAGGATATGTTTTTCAAGGAAGATACAAATCCATTTTAATTCAAGAAGGTCAATATCTAAAAAAGGCTATAATCCATGTTTTATCAAGCCCGGTCAGGGAAAAAATAAAAGATAACCCTTACAACTATGAACACTCGAGCATAAGAGAGTATTTCAACAACAAAAAAAGCAGCATAATAGACAGGGAGTATGTAGAAAAAACTTTCCAAAATAAAACGGCATTCGATAAATTGTTAGAAAAATTAAAGACCAAAGAATTGCCTGTAAAGAGAACCAGATTCGGCGACCTGATAGGCGGTGAAAATTTCCGGGAAAAGGCGATGGGAAAATTCGATAGAAGAGACAATGGAGCAGGGAAATCAAAAAGGAGACGAAAGGGCGATTATATCTTCGATACCGTAGATAACGTTATCGAAGATTTCGAGAAAAAAAGAGACATTAAATTAGACGAGATAAAGACGCATACAAAAGCCGGTAAAGAGTTAAGATCCGAGCTTCTGGTTACGTTAAAAGATAAGGCAGGGCTCCGGTATAAAGAAATAATAGATATGCCGATATTCCACCCCCTTAAATATTCTTCTCTGGGTCAATTATATAAGAGAGCTAAAGACAAATTATGAGGGTGCAATGAAATGCTCGGTTTAAAAAATTTTTAGCGGAACAGTCAGGAGGTTTCTTGTCAAATAAGATAAGAACAAAAAGTATAATTAGAGCAAGAATGAACGGAGATAGAGCATAATGATAGATGCAACTTATAAAGGCGCTTTCCATAAAATTACGAATCGCGGTATCGAAGGTAGAAATATCTTTTCTGGCAGTAGTTTGAAAACATTCTTTTTAGAACTTCTGAAGAAAACGAGTGAAAAATTGAATATTAGATTGCTGTCTTATTGTATAACGGACAATCGCTATTGCCTGGTTCTTCAAAACAGCTCGGGTAGACTGCCGGATTTTATGAGAGAGCTAGATGGTCAATATGCGATTAATTACAGAAAAAAAGAAGGTAAAAAAGGCTATATTTTTCCGGATAGATATAAATCTACTTTGATACAGGAAGGCTTATATTTAAGAAAAGTAATAATTCATGTCTTATTAAGCCCGGTTAGAGAAGGAATAACAAATAATCCGTACAACTACAGATGGTCAAGCATAAGAGAGTATTATAGCAATAGTAAAGAGACTATAGTGGATAAAATGTTTACGGAAAAAATATTCAAAAGTAAATCGATATTCAATAAACTTTTGGAAGAATTAAGAAATGAAAATTTACGCGCAAAAAGAACCAGATTCGGAGCAGTAATAGGTGGTGAAAAATTCGGAGAAGAAGCTATTAAAAAGTGCTATGAACTAGGTAATGAAGGAGGTGAAACAAAAGAAATGGTTTTGTTTCAGGATCAAACAGCAGAGATAAATCACATACTTGACACTGTCGATATTGTGATTAATCTCTTCGATAAAAAAATAAAGGTTAAAGGAGATAAAATAAAAGAACACGCAAAACCCGATAAAGAATTAAAATCCGAATTTCTGGTCGCGCTAAAAGATAAGGCAAGTACCCGGTTAATAGATACCCCCCTATTCCACCACCTTAAAGATTCATCTTTCGGGCAATTATGTAAGAGAGCTAAAGACAAATTTATGGACACGTAACAAAAGCAGCCCGGTTTATTAAATCTTTAGCAAAAAAGTTCAGGAGGTCTTCTTGTCAAATGAGATAAGGACTCAATATATAATATGTTTGTTTGTTTTACTTGTAGTTGCATTTAGTTTGCCCGAAAAAGCAAAAGCGCAAGAGTATGGAGGCGGGGCAGGTGGCTTTCTCGAAGGCGAACCAGGAGTAAAAGCAATGGGAATGGGGAATGCTTTTACTGCAATAGCCGACGACGGAAGCGCTTTATTCTGGAATCCTGCCGGTTTGGCTTTTAACAACAACTTAGAATTTTCTTTCATGCGTTCCATAATGTACGAAGATAGGAACAAAAACTACGGAGCCATTGTGATACCTTTTCCCAGAATTACAATAAGCGGAGGATGGTTAGGGCTCCTCGTAACCGACATCGAAGAGAGAGATAGTGCGGATAACTTGATCAATCATTTTCAATCCTCAGAGAATGTTTTTTTATTAGGAGCAGGATTCGCGATTGTTTATAATCCTACAGTTAAATTAAGCATTGGCATAACAGGAAAATATTTATATAATACCTTATATGAATATAAATCTACCGGAGCCGGAATGGATATTGGAACAAAATTATCTGTGAGTTTGCCTTTCGCTATAGATAAGATCGAGCTGGGCGCAGTTATGAAAAATGTCGGAACTTCTATAAAATGGAACACCGCGAGTGAATACGAAGCTACTATACCGAAACAATACCTTATCGGTATGGCGTTTACCATTGCGGAAAGCGGTTCTTATCTTAAATTGATCGGAGAAATTAAATTCAGCGAAAATGAGATTAGATTGGATCATGAAAATTTTAATTGGGGAACAGAAATAAAATTGAAGAAAGTAGAATTCCTTCTCTTAAGAGCAGGATACACCGGAAAAGGCTTTAACCTGGGTGCCGGACTTAAAATCCGACAAAAACAAAGCTCCATAATATTCGATTATGCCTTTACCCCCGACGTGCTATCAACAGAAGGAATGCATAACTTTGGTATAAGCTTCAGATTCTAGAATTGTATTCTGAAGATAAATAACTTTAAGGAGGAAAATCTATGAAGCTTAATTTTGATATAAAACGGTTTACACCTGTTGTTTTCCTTTGCTTGGGGTTTCTGTTTTTCCCTTTTGAAATGCTCTCTCAGGAGGCAAATCCCCTGCCCTTAGTAGCCAACTGGCAAGACGGGCATATCAGCGAGTTAGAGGGTTTTTCTACAGGCTGGCAGATGGACATGATCGAGAAAGGGCATAGTATGATATTGAGTTTTACTTATATTTATCATTACGGTGATTGGTTCGTCAATAGATACCTGGACGTATATTTCAAAAATCCTATTGAAAAAGCTTCCAGATATGGTCTTCCTTTAGTAGTCAAAACGACTCAACCCGAATCAATGCTTTTTAGTAATTACTGGTTAAATCTCCCTCCAGAAGAAAACCCAAATGTGGTAGAAAGCAGTGGATCAGTCCAGGGAAAAGTTTCTCCTTTTGGACCGATCGAACACTGGGAAACGGTTGGCAGATGCTGGGTCAACCCTTCTCTCTTAGAAAATTTAGGATTCACCCCTATAAACTGGTGGAGCAATCCTTTACTGTCCAGATTTCAGGATTGGTATCCCGATCCCCCCTTTGTAATATGGCTTTCCAACAATGAAGCGGGCGATATAGATCACCGTAATTTAGAGGATGATTACAGATTTCAGGATACATACAGCGGTGATCCGAATTACGATGACTGGCAGTTCAGAAATGAAATACTGGGCGGCAGTACGAACCTTACAAATCCGGGTGCCGGAGGATACGAAACGGGGCACGGCTACATTCCAAGATATAACGCTATGTTTGATGGAATGAGAGATCAATTGGATGAATGGTCGGATAAAGTAAAATTCGTCGGGTATATTCACGACCCTCTCTGTTTCGGTAGATGGGACGGATGGATTGGCTATATCCCCGCCCCTATTCCCGGAAGGTTTTCTACCGTACCTTTTATATGGGACGGCTCTTCCACCTCTTACTATGTTAACGACTGGCAGGCAAATAGTGATTACACTGGTTTCTCACCAGAGTTGGAATCGATGAACCTTCTGTTTCAAAGAGATTATTACAAACAGATCAAACCCGACTTCTGGTGGGAAATATCTACCTGGTTCGATCCTGATTATATTGAAAAAATTAAAAACCGTGGCCAGGCAGTACCTCCCGAACGATACGGAGCTTATGTGAAATGGGCTATGTGGTTGACAAGACCGAGGGCTGTACGGGATTTTAAGTTTTCCGCCGATCCTATGGAAGAAAACTGGCAATGGTACAAAACCATTGTAGACGCTGCCGACGAAATACATGTAAATCCTACCTTAGAACGTTTCTGGAAATACAGTGAACCTGTTCTTTTAACGGACATTCCTCACCCATGGCAATACAGAGATGAGTTCTGGCCTGAATTATTCTACAATGGTAACGAAAGAATGAGATGGTATCAGCTCCCGAATAATCTAACCTACGAACCCGCATATAGCGATAATTATACCTCGATTGGAGGAAGAACTTTTAATGTGTGGATAATGGCTAATGTAATAGGGACATCCCCGGAAAGAGAATGGTTAATATACGCATGTACCCCACTACAAGCGGAAATGGATGTTACAGCCGAATTACCCGGATACGGGGATATTACCATCACGGCAAAACGCGGGGGGACTTATTATCTGGTTAGAGAATCCGGGAACGACGAATATATAGAAACGGAACCCAGTGTGAGGGCAGCCGAACTTGATGATATCGAACTTAACACGGGAGAAACACACAGATTCAACGGTATTAATTCCGCCGCTTACAAATGCGATATTACGAGTTACTCCTGGGATTTTGATGACAGTACTACCTCAGACAGTATTGCTGTAAATCACTCTTTCTCTCAACCCGGCACCTATGAAGTCCAGCTTACGGTAACCTCGGATAGTGGAAAATTCGATTCAAGCACCATGGAGGTCACTGTCACAGGAGGTGGAAGCACAACGACCACAACCAGCGGCGGCGACGATGACGATGATGATGATGAAGAAAAAATTATTATTAAAGAAGCCCATAATTTCCCCAACCCGTTTAATCCCGCCAATGGAAGCACCAACATTCGATACAGTATTCGGGAAGCAACTAATGTAACAATAAAAATCTTCGACACAGGGAACAACCTGGTAAAAACACTCATCGAAGATGAACATCAGGAAGAACCCGAAGCGGGATATTATGACATAACCTGGGACGGCAAAAATGGTCAGGGGGAGACGGTAGCAACCGGGGTGTACTTCTTCCTGATCGAAACCTCAGATGGAAAAAAAGAAATCGGAAAAATAGCGGTGATAAGATAAAAAAGCCCACTTTTATCCATCCTGGTAGACATCCTTTAATCAACTATAATGTCTTTCCTTTATCTCTTATCTTTATGCTAATAATATGCAAAAAAGATGCTCTTTTCAACACCTCTTCGGGAAATACTTATATTACAATATCTTTCGCACAGACTTTTGGCACATAAAAGTATTTTTTTCTAAGACTTAAGGATTTCCTACCTCCAATACCGAAAAGAAGTGTTTATCCAATTTTAAATCTTATATAATACTTAATATCAACCGGATTATCCCAAATCTAAAGATGAAAAACCATGTAACTCTTAGATAATTTACAGGCTTGACATTTTGCCTTTGTGGATTAATATACAGATTCAGTATATAACAAGAGTACATTATTGATTGAGTTTTAAAATTTAAAAAATATGAGGAGGTTTCATGAAAAAATTTTTAAAAGTTTCAATGTGTATGTTCTTAGTACTCCTTACAACTGCTGTTTTTGGACAAGGTTCTGCGAATTGCAACCTTGTAGGTGGGTGGTTCAGAGGTCCCTCTCACACAGTTCTTGTTGACTCCACAATAGCAGATACGCTTGCGTTCATAGGAGACGGTGGTTACCTTAAGGTATTAAATATCTCAGACCCTTCAAGCCCCACCGAAGTAGCTAAAATCAGCTTCGAGGGTGTAGTGGATGATATTTTTGCAAAAGATGCACTCCTTTATGTCGCCGGTAGAGGTGCCGGACTGCGCATAATAGACGTCTCCGATCCGACTGATCCGGTAGAGATTGGCTTCAATGATTCGTTAAGTTACGCCCATGGCGTCTATGTACTTGATAGTTTAGCTTATATTGCGTCTGAAGATCTTATATCTGGAGTAGATGGTCTTATAATAATAAACGTATCCGACCCGACTAATCCGGTATTAATTAGTTACTATGTTACAGGAAATATAGCCCTTGATGTTCAGGTAGTTGATAGTTTGGCTTATATTGCCAGTACTTCAGTTGGTCTTCGAATAATAAACGTGTCCGATCCGACTAATCCTGCGGAAATTGGTTCCTACGATACAGGAGGTAGCGCCCGTGGCGTCCAGGTAGTTGACAGTTTAGCCTATGTGGCGGATTACGATGGGGGTCTTCGAATAATAAACGTGTCCGATCCGACCAGTCCGTCAGAGATTGGCTTCTCTAATATAGGTAATCTTGCCGAGGGTGTCTACGTGGTTGATAGTTTAGTTTATGTCGCAAATGGATATCAAGGTCTTCGCGTAATAAACGCAGTCGATCCGACCAGTCCGGCAGAGATTGGTTTTTATAATACGGCACGTTATTCCCTCGATGTATGTATTATGGACAGTTTAGCCTACGTTTCTGATCGAGAGAACGGTTTGCGTATAATAAATATATCTGACCCGACCAGTCCGTCGGAGATTGGCTATTATGATACACGTAGCTCAGCCCAAGACGTCTTTGTCGTTGACAGTTTAGCTTATGTTGCTGATAATTACGATGGCTTGCGAATAATAAACGTAGCCGATCCGACTGATCCGGTAGAGATTGGGTTTCATGCTCAGGGAGGATACGCCATTAGTGTCTACGTGGTTGACAGTTTAGCCTATGTTGTTTACGACGGAGGTGCTTTCTACATATTAGACGTATCCGATCCAACCAATCCATCACAGCTTAGCTCCTACGGTATAGGATCTAATGGCCGTGACGTCCGGGTAATTGACACTCTTGCCTATGTCATAGACCGGACTGACGGGCTTCTAATAATAGACGTGTCAGATCCGACCAGTCCGTCAGAGATTGGCTCCTGTGATCCGACGAATAATAACCAGGCTGTCTACGTACTTGACAGTTTAGCCTATATTGCGGCTGATGATTATGGTCTTCGAATAATCAATGTATCCGATCCCACCAGTCCGACGGAGATTAGCTACTACGATACAGGTAGTTATGCCCGTAATGTCCAGGTCATCGACACTTTGGCCTACGTCGCCGACTACGAGGACGGGCTTCGAATAATAAACGTGGCCGATCCGATTAATCCATCACAGATTGGCTTCTATAATACAGATAATTTTGCTGAGTGTGTCTTTGTGGTTGACAGTTTTGCCTATGTTGCCGATCACTTTGATGGTCTCCGCATAATAAATGTTGCCGATCCGACTAGCCCGTCGGAAATTGATTACTACGATACGGGACATGAAGCCCACACTGTATTTATGGTCGACAGTTTAGCCTACGTTGCGGACTATTATGATGGTCTTTACATTATAAGTCATAGCGGAGCACTTCCTATGACAATGGCAGTTGCATCTCCCAACGGAAGCGAAGACTGGACGACAGGAGACATGCATGATGTTACCTGGACTTCAAGTGGTACAAGCAGACGTGTTAAAATCGAATACTCGACGGACAACGGTTCAGTCTGGTCGAACGTGATTGCAAGTATACCCGATACAGGTGCTTATTCTTGGCAGATACCTGATAACCCTTCGGATAGTTGTCTTGTGAGGATAAGGGACTTAGACGGATATCCTTCAGATGCCAGTGATGGAATATTTAAGATCTCAAATCCTTCAGCCGTTCCAATTGATAAATTACCTAAAGTTTATTCCATGAATATAAAAAGCATAGCGGTAGATAATCAGTTTGAACTTATATATTCCCTCCCGGAGAAAGCTAATGTAAGATTCTGCATATACGATGTAACGGGAAAGATCGTAAGGGAGGTTTCGGATGAAGAAGAACCAGGCTTTTATTCAAGAAAGATAGATATGAGCGGTGGACCAAAAGGAGTCTTTTTCATCAGAATGGAAGCAAATGAGAAAAAGTTTGTAAAAACAAACAAGGTTATATTGTTAAAGTAATTTGAAATAAAGATTGCCTTACTTAGTGTAGTAAGTAAATAGATAAACTCGCAAAAAATTACTTAAAATGATAAAAGGTGTTTGGGTAATACCCCCTTTTATTAAAATACTTTATATTGCGATATGGGATTAAGCAAACCAAGAATATGTTACCAAAGGGACGGTACTTAATACTGTGACATTAGTTCCTATTACTTACTCACTATCAACAGCTTATCATTTAATTCGAAATTTGATTTTACAATTTGCTGCCATAAAAAGCAAGACCATGGCAGCTAATTATCATTCGGCACATAATCATTAGTATTTAGAAAAGAAACAAATAGATGCTATTTAACTCGATCGATTTTGCAATATTCTTACCGATAGTTTTTATTCTCTATTGGTTTGTGACAAATAAAAATTTAAAGTTGCAAAATTTCTTAATAGTAATTGCCAGTTATTTTTTTTATGGATGGTGGGATTGGAGATTTTTATCTTGCATTATTTTCAGTACATTAGTCGATTATTCTGTCGGGCTAAGATTAAAAACAGAAAACAAAAACTCAAAGAGAAAAATCCTACTCTGGACAAGTATATTAGTAAATCTAGGCTTACTGGGATTTTTCAAATATTTCAACTTTTTTCTTGCTAATTTTAAAACTGCGTTTTCGTTTTTCGGTCACGACATAAAAGGTAACTCTTTGAATATTATTTTACCGGTCGGCATTAGTTTTTACACCTTCCAAACATTAAGCTATTCCATCGATGTGTATAGAAGGAAAATGGAGCCAACAAAAGATTTCATTGCATTTGCTGCATTTGTAAGTTTCTTTCCTCAGTTAGTTGCCGGACCAATCGAAAGAGCAACCCGTTTACTTCCGCAGTTTTATACACGTAGGTCATTTGACTATTCAAAAGCCGTGGATGGAACGCGACAAATACTTTGGGGACTATTTAAAAAAATTGTGATTGCGGACAACTGTGCCAGGTTTGCCGATCAAATCTTTGGCAACTCAGCAAACCTGAACGGAAGTACATTGGTTTTAGGCGTATTATTTTTTACATTCCAAATATATGGAGATTTTTCCGGCTATTCTGACATTGCAATCGGGACAGCAAGGCTTTTTGGTATTAACCTTATGAGAAATTTTGCATTTCCTTACTTTTCTAGGGATATTGCTGAATTTTGGAGACGCTGGCACATTTCACTTACAACATGGTTTCGAGATTATCTTTATATTCCTTTAGGTGGAAGCCGGGGCGGAACCTGGATGAAGGTAAGAAATACTTTTGTTATTTTTATTGTTAGCGGTTTTTGGCACGGCGCAAATTGGACTTTTATAATTTGGGGAGCATTAAATGCCATTTATTTTTTACCTCTCTTACTGACAAAAAACAACCGAAAGAATTTAGATATCGTGGCTCAAGGAAAATATCTGCCAAATTTCAAAGAATTTGCTTCTATGTTAATAACATTTATATTAACTGTTTTTGCCTGGATATTTTTTAGAGCGGAAAATATTGGGCATGCTTTCAGCTATATATCTAATATTTTCTCAAATTCATTGTTTGCAGTACCAAGTTTCTCAGATATGAGAAAAGCTTTAGTAACGATTATTCTTGTAATAATCTTCATCGTCATCGAATGGACCGGAAGAGAACAGCAATATGCAATTGAACATTTAGGGTTAAAATGGAAACGACCTGTTAGATATGCAATTTATTATGCGCTGATAATCGCAATATACTGGTTTGGTGGCGAAAAACAACAATTTATTTATTTCCAATTTTAAAAAACGAAATGAACAATTTTATCAAACGACTATTAATATTTGGGGCACCTATCGCTTTTATCTTCTTAGGAATTGTATGTTATAATATTTATTTAGATCCTTTTGGTGTAATTAAAGGCAATATGGCGTTACAGAAAACAGAGCCAAATCAACATTATTTAAAAATAAGATACATTTTAAACAATCCTCAAAAATATAACTCTTTTCTATTTGGTGCTTCAAGAGTCGGTAAGATTGATGTTACCAAGATTCCCGATTCAAATAGCTGGTATAATTTCGCATATTCAGAGGCTATCCCTTTTGAAACATTAGAAGATTTAAAACTTTTATTGCGAAATAATATCCAAATAAAAAGAATTCTAATTGGATTGGATGAAACATCATACATGGTATCTCCAGAAATGCATAAAAAGCAAAGCCTCAGACAACCATATAAGAACTTATTCAGCACATACTTATATTATCTTTTTTTAAAGCCGGATTATACACTTTATAGAAACATTAAATATGCAGATACAGCCAGATTTTATTCAAAAGGAGCATATGAAATAGTATATAAAACCGGAAATTTTCCTCCTAACAAGAAGGATATCTTCATCGAAAACAATAAAGATCTTCATATTAGAGACTCGATATTCAACAAGCCTTATTGGAAGTATTATTATAAAGAAAGAATAGATAAAACTATTAACGAAATTTACGAAATTAAAAAGATATGTGAATTAAATAAAATTGAAGTGATTTTTTTCTTGAATCCTATCTACAAAGAGACATATTTAAAAGCTATTTCAAATTGTTATTTTAATTTCGTTAAAAAATTATCATCAATAATTCAATTTTATGATTTTAGCGGCTTAAATGAAATAACTACAAATAATTTAAATTATTATGAAAATAGCCATTATAGAACATTTGTGGGTGATAAAATTTTAAATAATATTTTTAACTCTAAAATGAACAATGTGCCTTTTGTTAATAGAAATAATGTTGATTCAGTTATTACAAAGAAAAAGAATGAATTAATAAAGCATAAATACACAACAGACTATATACTACATACGCCATGCGAGGATACAGCGAAGGCACGTATAGCTAACCGCCTAAAAAACAAATAACTAACGCATAGATGACAAATAGCAGCGCATATCTGACACAATTTGTAGCAGCGCATGTCTGACATCTAAGCGGAAATAAATAGCAGCGCATGTCTGACACTTCCATGAATTGTATAATTCTTATAAAAGGAGGAAACAG
>Ga0315548_1001634_pt1 | contig 18523 bp, 15 predicted proteins | sample SalMarSW160110MG_2_FD_202540 | JGI IMG/M metagenome (GOLD analysis project Ga0315548, IMG submission 202540) | Salt marsh sediment microbial communities from the Plum Island Ecosystem LTER, Massachusetts, United States - Salt Marsh Sediment SW1601-110 ...
TTCAACTGCGTTATCTTCGCCGCCTGGCCTGGCCAGCCATCTCGGCAGAACCCGTTATCGAAAATGAGCAGCATTTACAAATAGGCTCAGAATTCCATCGTTTGGTACAACAATATCTGCTGGGTCTGCCTGTTGAGCGATTATCCCAGTTGGCCGGGCAGGGTGACCTCAAACGCTGGTGGAACAATTTCCTTGAATACACGCCAGCACTGCCGGGTTTCGGTGACACATCACCCGCCAAACCTCTGGCTGAAATCACGCTCTCAGCCCAATTTAAAAGTTGTCGGCTGGTCGCTAAATATGATGCTCTTACGCTTTCCAGCGACCATTCCGAAAAAAGGGCGACCATCTTCGATTGGAAGACTTACCGCAAACGACCAGGCCGTCAATGGCTGGCATCCCGCCTGCAGACCCGGCTTTACCCCTTTCTGTTAGTCCAGGCAGGTAGCTATCTCAACCAGGGCAATGCAATTCAACCTGACCAGATCGAAATGGTTTATTGGTTCGCCGATTACCCCGCCCAACCGGAACGCTTCTCCTACCGTTCAGCGCAATACGAACAAGACCGCGCCTATCTTTCTGCTTTGTTGCAAGAGATTGCCGCTCGGGAGGAGCAAGCATTTGACTTGACCCCTCACGTGGAGCGCTGTCGTTTCTGTGTTTACCGTTCGCTCTGCCAGCGGGGTGTCCAAGCCGGCTTAATAGAGCAGCTGGAGGCCGATTGGGTACCAGATATAGGAACAGAAGGAGCCGTTTCTGATTTCGATCCGGACCGTGCTTTAGATTTTGAACAAATCGCTGAAATCGAGTTCTGAATGGTAACTCCACTTTTATATTCATTAGTAGCTACGCAGTTCAGGGAAAAATCGGGGGTGTTTGGGCGGGCAACGCCCGCCCAAACACCCCCATCCTCCCACCAACTGCGCAAGTCCTATTCATGATAAAAGTAACTTTGCAAATTGAACGTCTTCATGAAAACCTGGGTCGAGCCTGATCAAGTCAGCGTTCCAGCAAAGCTTCAAGGGGTCCTTGGCGGGCATCCGCTGGTAGGAGAAATCCTGGTTCGTCGTGGGGTTAAGGATCATCAATCTGCTGAAGCCTTTTTGGACCCCAGTAAATATACCCCCGCATCTCCTTTTGAATTGCCGGGAATGCAGGCAGCTGTTCAGCGCATCTGGGATGCCATCCGTAAAAACCAGCTCATTGGCGTATGGGGGGATTTCGATGTCGATGGGCAAACCGCCACAACCCTGCTTGTCACAACGCTAAAGGATCTCGGTGGCAGGGTTATCTATCATATCCCCGTCCGTGAGACCGAATCCCATGGCGTCAACCTGCCCAAACTCAAAGATCTCATTGACCAGAACATCAGCTTGCTTGTCACCTGTGATACCGGAATTGCCGCTCATCAGGCAATCGACTTTGCTAATGCCCACCGGGTGGATGTGGTGGTGACCGATCACCATGATTTACCTTCCACTTTGCCTGCAGCCCGTGCACTGGTCAATCCCAGGCTGCTTCCAAACACCCATCCCTTGGCGAATTTGCCCGGGGTCGGTGTAGCTTACAAGCTAGTCGAAGGGCTTTACCAACAGCGAAATCTATCCGGGCCTACCGGTGCTTTTTTAGACCTGGTTGCCCTAGGGATTGTTGCAGACATAGCCACGCAGCGTGGTGAAACCCGCTATCTGCTCCAGCGAGGTTTGCAAACTTTGCGGACCACAGAGCGTCTGGGTCTTCAAGTCATGATGGACCTCGCCGGACTAGAACCCGGTAATCTTACTGAAGAGCACATCGGTTATGTCCTTGGCCCTCGCCTCAATGCCCTCGGTCGACTATCCGACGCAAACCTGGCTGTCGAATTGCTCACCACCATTGATTTGAACCGGGCGCGCATCCTGGCGCATGAATTAGAGGCTTTGAACGCTCGCCGCAAATTGCTTACCGATCAGGTATTTCAAGCCGCGCTATCTCAAATCGAACGGGATCCCACTTTATTGGCAGGAGCAGCCCTGGTCTTGTCCCACCCCGCCTGGCCATCCGGGGTGATTGGAATTGTTGCCAGCCGGCTGGTAGAACACTACCAGCGCCCCACCGTGCTGATCGCCGCGCCTCCAGGCGAGATGGCGCGGGGTTCGGCGCGGTCCGTTGAAGGCTGCAATATCAGCGCTGCCATCGCCGTTCAAAAGGGGATGTTGATTGGTTTTGGCGGGCACCCTATGGCTGCCGGATTGTCCCTTGATCCTGAACGTATCCCTGAATTTCGCGGCGCCCTTTCCAAAACAGTCCAGCAGATGCTCGCTGGAGTCACACTCGAACCAAAATTAGGAATCGATGGCTATTTATCTCTCAGCGAACTTACCCTGGATTTGGTCAGAGATTTCGAGCGTCTGGCGCCTTTCGGTCCCGGCAATCCCTCCATAATCCTCATCAGCAAAGGAATGGTCTTGAAAAGTCATACCCTGGTTGGTAGGAACGACGAGCACCTGCAATTGATTGTGGAAAGCCCGGAGGGTTATCCCCATAAGTTGATTTGGTGGAATGGTGCCGGTTGGTCGCTGCCCCAGGGAAAATTTGACCTGGCCTATACGGCACGTACCAGCAACTTCCGCGGCCAGCCACAGTTGCAGATTGAATGGATTGACTCACGCCCGCTGGAAGAGCCTGCCATCCAGGTCATGCCTGAAGTGCCTCGTATCAAGGTGGTGGATTATCGCCAAAACCCTCAGCCCAGCTCCCTCCTGGAAGGTCTGCGGGCCGCAGGGAACTTGCAGGTCTGGTGTGAAGGGCAAGCCAAAGCAGAACTTGGGGGGCAAGATCGCTATGCCTTGACCGCTTCTCAGAGATTGGCGATTTGGACTACTCCTCCGGATGCGGGCGAATTGCGCTTCGTTTTGGAGCAGGTATCCCCCCAAACTGTTTATTTGTTTGCAGTACCACCGCAAACCCAGGATCTCGAATCTTTCCTAACCAGGTTATCGGGGCTGGTTAAATACGCCCTGAATTTAAAAGGCGGGCGAGTAGCCCTTAGCTCCCTGGCAGCCAGCACTGCTCAGCGAGAGGCCAGCGTTCGTTTAGGCATAGCCTGGCTCCAAGCCCGTGGCTATATAAAATTGCTTGCTGAAGACGAAGATGAAATCCTGCTGAGTTCAGGTGATCAAGCAAGTCCTACTGATTTACCCAGGATCACATCCCAGCTCAAGTTATTGTTAAATGAAACCGCAGCTTATCGGACTTACTTCTCCCGCGCTGAGGCAGACGCCCTCATAAACTCGTCCTGAAGAATCGATCTGTCTCGAGAGTCCCCAATTAATAGGACATACTCAGTTGAAGGATTTTCCTTGAGGTCTGGATTGGTGAAACCCGCCCGGGCTTTTTTCAAGACCTCTATCTGAATAGCTTTTAAATAAATCCCAGGCCACCATTTTGCGGTGACCTGGAAGGTCGAATTATGAATAAAACGGACCGCTTCCCCCATTATCTGGGAGATGCCAGCAGCGTATCCAACACCGCCTTGGATTTTTGCTGTACTTCGGCGTGCAAACTCTCACCGTGGGCGTCCATTGTTACCACCGCGGGGAAATCCTTCACCTTTATCACCCACATCGCCTCCGGTACCCCGAACTCCATCTTGTAAACCCCCAATACCCTTTCCACCGATTTTGCGATTAGTGACGCAGCCCCGCCAATAGCATGCAGGTACACTCCTGGAATTTCTTGGCAGGCTGCCAAAGTCTTAGGCCCCATTCCACCCTTACCAACCACTCCCTTTATTTTGAAATGGCGCATCACATCGCCTTGGTAAGGTTCTTCCCTGGTACTGGTGGTGGGACCGGCGGCTACAAATTTGTAATCCTGCGTATCCAAACCCGCCACCACCGGACCGCAATGGTAAATCACTCCACCCTCCAATAAGGGCCTGAGAGCCTTATAAATCTTCAGGTCGTCTCCCTGCGGGGCTCGTATTTGCTTGATGAAAGTCTCGATCATCCACTTATGGGCTGCGTCCCTGCCTGTGACCATGATGCCAGTTAGGGTTACTGCATCGCCCACCTTCAGGCCAAGGATGTCTTCATCGCTGATGGGAATGGTTATTTTGCGCATCTCATTCTCCCATTTCACTCGTATTTTATAGTATCGCCAGAAACTATCATCCGGCGGCGGCGATATGCCCAGCACATATACGAAACCGAGACAAAGTAACTGGCAGGTAGACGGTGGAGGTTGCTGATTTTGGTCCCCAAAAGGGTAGTGTTCCCACCAAAACCCATTGGTCCGATGCCTAATTGGTTCGCCTCCGCGGTTAATTGTCCCTCCATTGTAGCAAGCTCAGCATTGGCATTGGGTTCGTCCAACCGGCGGAAGAGCACCTCTTTGGAACCGTAGAAAGATGAACCGCGATCACCGCCGATGGCTACGCCCAGGATACCCGGGGCACACCCTTTTCCTTGGGCGTTATAGACGGCATCCAGAATCACCTTACGCACTCCCGCCAAGTCCCTCCCGGCCCCCAGGGCGCTGTTCGGTAAAGAGTATTGCGCACCGACGTTTTCACATCCCCCACCTTTCAGCATTAAATCGATCGTGAGTGTTTCGCCCTCGATTTCTTCGAAATGAATGCTGGGAAAATGTTTGTCGCCCAGGTTATTACCGCTGTTCTTACCGCTCAGAGCGTCCACTGCGTTTGGTCGCAAATATGCGTGGGCCGTGGCCTGCGCTACGGCAGACTCGATTTGCTCGCGCAGCTTACGCGTGCTCCACCCTTCTGGTTGATAAACGTAGAAGATCGGTGTCCCTGTATCCTGACAGATCGGAGTGGAATCCTGGCGTGCCAACGCCACGTTCTTTAATATGGTCTCTAAGGCACTGCGCGCTGCCGTACCAGGCTGCTCCTGCTCAACCGCCTGCTGCAAGGCTGCTTCGACATCCGGAGGTAGATCAGTAGCCGTCAGGCGTATCAATTCTAAAATATGTTCGCTTAGATCTTGCATGCTTACCTCCATAAATACGAATAGGGCACCGGTTGCACCATGAATGGCATTAGAAATGGTTGCCCTCTTCACCTCTGTCCTGCAAATCCGGCTTTCCACTTAACGTTATCTTACCTAATATTCGGACAAATGCGAGTGACAAAGCGCCTCTCTGCGGGCGACTAACGTAATTGAATCGCCCTCATCAATTAAAAAGCGCCCTCCTGAACATTTTCTCAGAAATCCATCTTGCGGGCGCCATCAATTTAGCTATCAATCTGGTAGGATTTTGGCTTGTTCTTAAACCTGCCTACTTCCCAATTTTTCGAGCAGGGAGTATAACATCACCCCTGTAGCGACCGCCAGGTTAAGCGAGGTCGTACTCCCACGCATCGGCAAGCAAATCACCTCTTCGCAGGTTGCCGCCTGCTCAGCTGTCAGGCCCTCCCGCTCGCTGCCCATCAACAGGATCAAAGGCAGCTGATAGCTACTGACCTGGCGGTAATCGCGCTCTGCATGGGCGGAAGTGCCAAAAAGATGGTAAGCATGATGCTTGCACCAGCAAACGAACTCTGTAAAAGTAGCCTTGCCGATCGGATGCCAAAATAAGGTGCCCATGCTTGCCCTGACCGCGCTGGGATGGTAAGGGTCGGCGCTGCTATCCAGCAACAATAACCCGCTGGCACCAACCGCGTTTATCGTGCGTGAAACCGCCCCAATATTTCCAGGGTCTTGGGGAGCCACCAGAGCAACCCCCCAGGGGAAATTACCAGGATTGAGATCTTCCAGGGAAACCCATCGCTGTCGTGCGACAGCCAGGATACCTTGAGGATTTTCTTTATCCGCAATGGATTCGAATAGGTCCATGGCAGTGGCATAACAGGGCAAACCGTCGTCGGATAGAGCTCGGATGAGTTCCTGAGCATATTTACTACTCAGTAGATTGGGGGCGTAAAAGATCGCTTCGATGCCAATTCCGGCTTCCACAGCTTCCCCCACGTGGTGAATGCCTTCCACCACAAACAAACCGGTCGCTTGGCGATGCTTGTGCCACCGCAGGGCACGTACCTGCTTGATCTTCGAATTGCTACGGCTGGTGATCAATTCAAATCGTGTTTTTTCTTTAACAAACTTAGGAGCTTCGCCCGCATTTAGGATAGAACAGTTAGACCATCCTGACTCGCAGGAGGCTTACTCTCTCCGAGGCACCCAGGCCATAATGGTTGTCCCCGCACCTGGAGAGGAGTTAATCTCAACATCCCCACCCACCCTATGAGCCCGGGTATGCATGTTCGATAGGCCATGCCCCAAGGTGACGCTCATCTTACGCAAATCAAAACCCATACCATCATCATCGATTTCTAAAATAACGCGATTATGGGTAATCCATAAGTTCAGGTTGACTTGCTGCGCGCTTGCGTGTCTGGCGATGTTTGCCAAGGCCTCCTGGCAGATATGGAATAAGGCAGTGGCGTTAGCGGTCGGCAACGTTACCAGGCCATCTTTCGGACCAACAATTTTGGCGAGCGCTGATGAATTGGCATTGAATTCAGCAATCAACTTTTCTATCCCCGACATTAAATCTTCGCCCCGAAACTGTCTCGGGCTCAGATCTAAAATATATGCCCGGATATCTCGAATAGCATTGTTTAACCCATCGATACCTTGCTCGATCTTGACCTGAGCCATCTTGGGGTCTTCGTCTAGGGTATGCCGGGCAATATCCAACGCCAAACCAACAGCATAGATCGATTGTATGATGCCATCGTGCAGATCCATGCCGATGCGTTCGCGTTCTTCGAGTACCGCTAGACGCTGTGCCTGGCGATGCAAACGGGCGTTCTCTATTGTGATACCAGCCCAAGCACCGATGGACATGAGCAGATCCAACTCGCGTTTGTCGATGTGGCGCTCCTGGCGAGTTGCCACACACAGGACGCCAACTACCGTTTCCCGAACGGTGAGCGGAATGCACGCCAGGCAGCGAAAACCTGCCTCTACGACCGCGTGGCGCAGGTAACGCACATCGGCTTGCAAATCAGTACTGACAATTGGCTTACCCGATTGTGCTACGATACCGATGTACCCTTCGCCAAAATTAAAATGATCCCGCGTCCAGAATGCTTCAGCTGCTTCACCTTGGTGTAGAGCCATGCGCAAACCCTGCCGGCCCTCCTCTCGAAGGAATATCTCGCCAGCCTCTACCCCCAGGTGTTCAATCACCCGGGTCAGGGTTAGTTCCAGTATTTGATCGACCTCTGACGAGTTGGTTAGGGTAGCTGCCAGCTGGTTGACCAAGGCCATATCCTCATTTCTTCTGGTCAGCTCGCTGTCACGCTCCACCAGTACTTTATATAGACGGGCATTATTGATCGCTACAGCCGCATAAGCGGCCAGAGTCTCGATCACTTTAGCATCGGTATCGGTAAACTCGAAGTTATCGATCTTATCGGTAAGGTATATTTGCCCTAACAATCGATCCCCCAACATAATAGGTACTCCAAGAAATGAGCGCATCTTGGGATGTTGGCCTGGAAAACCGACCTTTCGGGGATCGGCGCTGATTTCTGGGATGCGTATTGTGTGGTGCTCGCGTTTTATCGCCCCAATCAGTCCCTTTCCGATCGGCGGGCGACCCGTCTGGTCGATCTCTTCTTGAGTCAGGCCAACCGGTATAAAGCGAATCAGGTTTCCTTGTTCGTCATCAACGCCTAAAGCCGCATAACGTGCGCCCACCTGATCGCGCGCTACGTTGATGATGGTTTCAAGCGCATTTTCCATCTTTAAATCGCGAACCAACTTCAAACTGGCCTGATGGAGAGCTGCCAGTCTTTCTTCCAGCTGCTCACGTGTTAGTACAACCATAGAGGATACCTCACCGCACTTATATTTTACCCCAAAATCATCCAATTCGTACGATCCTATTGGAATAAAACCCAGTAGGAAACCGGTTCCGGGTAAAATCTGCTGATAACCCTCATCTCTTTCGCATTTATCAGGTAATTCTTATATAATCTTAGTGATCTGATAGTTTTTGCGAGCGATTATAGCTATTAATATTTCAGTTAGTCTCACAATCTTGGAGCAAGAGAGAAAGATTTCGGATGGATTCAAAACCCACCTCAAGGTTACCTGGATTTTACAACCTCACTTTACTAGAACGACGCCAGCAGCTACTCCAACACGCTTTCTTGACCCCAGATGAATTGGCTGCCTTGGGAGGAGAAGCCGGCCTCACTGTTGAGCAAGCTGATCACATGATCGAGAATGTCATCGCTGTGCATGGACTACCTCTAGGTCTGGCCCTCAACTTCCAGGTAAATGGGAAAGACGTATTGGTACCTATGGTGGTGGAAGAACCATCTGTGGTTGCGGGAGCCTCCTTCATGGCCAAGTTGGCTCGGGCGGGTGGAGGCTTCTTTGCCCACACCAGCGCCCCCGAAATGATCGGCCAAATGCAGCTGCTGGATGTACCCGATATTCATGCAGCGCGATTGGCCTTGCTGGAGCAAAAGGAACGCCTACTGGCAGAAGCATCTAGAATTGATCCTATCCTACAACGCTTGGGAGGAGGGCCGCGCGATCTGGAAGTGCGTCTTATAGAGCAGTCACCCATCGGTCCATTTCTGGTTGTGCACCTGATCTATGATGTGCGGGACGCCATGGGCGCCAACGCCATCAACACTGCTACCGAACGGCTGGCTCCTCTGGTAGAATCCATCTCTGGCGGCCGGGTTCACCTGCGGATTCTCTCCAACTTAGCAGATCGCCGCCTGGCGCGCGCCCGTTGCACAATTCCTCTACCTCAATTGCCTTTTGATGAATATCATGCGGAACAAGTGCGGGATGGTATTATTGCAGCTTGGGCTTTCGCGGCTGCCGATCCATACCGGGCAGCCACCCATAACAAAGGCATCATGAACGGCGTGGATGCTGTGGTCATCGCAACCGGTAATGATTGGCGCGCCGTGGAGGCCGGCGCCCATGCTTATGCCGCCCGAAATGGGCGCTATACCTCCTTGAGCACCTGGGGATTGGATGAGGCTGGGAATTTAGTGGGCACGCTGGAAATGCCCTTGGCAGTCGGCATCGTAGGTGGGGCAACCAAAGTGCATCCCAGCGCTCAGGTCGCCCTCAAATTAATGGGAGTGAGCAGCGCTCGGGAACTGGCTGAAATTATCGTTTCAGTGGGCCTGGCTCAAAATCTAGCCGCCTTACGGGCTTTGGCAACTGAGGGCATTCAAAGAGGCCATATGTCCCTGCACGCCCGGCAGGTAGCTGTCGCCGCTGGCGCTCAGGGAGACCAGATTGCTCGTCTGGCGGGGCAAATGGTTGCAGAAAAAAAGGTGCGCATCGATCGCGCCGAGGAAATTTTGGAAAATTGGAAGGTGGAAGGTAGCTGAAAGCCTTGACAAAGCCTCATCCGGCTCTCTGGGCTCATCCGAAACAACTGCTGAAATCTTGAAAGGGCCGCACATACGCATTTTAAGGATTAATCTAGGGTGTGGGGTGAGTGCACTTGGCCTTAAACCCCCCAGAGACCTCTGACTGTATAACTACAAAAGGTAAAAGTGATATGGATATGAATCAGGAAGAAAACAGGCGACCAATTCTTCTTAAACCCTCTAGACCAGTTGGGATCATTGGTTACGGGTCTTACATCCCTCGCTACCGCCTTCCGGCTACCGAGGTTGCTCGCATCTGGACCGACGGAGAAGGTGGTCTCCCTATTAAAGAAAAGGCGGTAGCCGGTTTGGACGAAGACGTAGCCACCATGTCCATTGAAGCCGCCCGCAATGCGTTAAGTCGCGCCGCCATATCGCCCGGCCAGATCCGGGCAGTTTGGGTCGGCTCCGAATCTCATCCCTACGCCGTCAAGCCCACTTCTACCATCGTAGCGGAGGCGATTGGCGCAGTGCCGAATGTGCAGGCTGCCGACTGGCAATTCGCTTGTAAAGCAGGAACAGAAGCCATGGTAGCTGCAATTGGTTTCGTGGGTTCGCAGATGGCCGACTTCGCCCTGGCAATTGGCATGGACACCGCCCAAGGCCGGCCTGGTGACGCATTAGAATACACCGCCGGTGCGGGTGGGGCAGCCTATATTCTCGGGCCGGCTGAAGAGGCTTTAGCCACGATAGATGCCACTTATTCATATGTCACAGATACGCCCGATTTTTGGCGCCGGGCGTACCAGAAATATCCCGAGCACGGACAACGCTTTACCGGTGAACCGGCTTACTTCACCCATATCACCGAAGCCGCTAAAGCCTTGATGTCCGCCCAGGAAACTACCCCGGCTGACTACAAATACGCCGTTTTCCACCAACCAAACACCAAATTCCCTCAACGAGTCGCTGGTATGCTGGGTTTCTCCAAAGAACAAATCGCCCCTGGGTTGCTGGTGCCTTTTATCGGCAACACCTACGCTGGTGCAGCCATGATCGGCCTGACAGCCATCCTGGATGTCGCCGAACCCGGCGACCGCATTCTTCTGGTTTCTTTTGGATCGGGAGCAGGATCTGATGCTTTTGACCTGCAGGTGACGGAAAAAATCCTGGAGCGTCGCCAGCGCGCCCCTAAAACGAGCGACTATCTCGCTCGCCGTACGGAAATCGATTACGCCACCTACACCCGCATGCGAGGCAAATTGGTGATGAAATAAGCTCACCCAATGAAAATATATTTCCGGGATAAGATCGGCCGACAAATAAGGGAAATCAATAAAATTAGATAGAAGTAGATTATGAGGGAGACCCTGAATATTAACACGATAATATGGAGGTTGCATGACTGATGTAGTCATCGCTGGCCTGGGTCAAACCCAGGTCGGCGAACATTGGGACGTATCATTGCGAGAGCTAGCCCTTCAGGCTATAGAAACCGCCCGTCAAGATGCCGGAGGCCTGCAACCCCAGGCTTTAGTGGTCAGCAATATGCTGGCGCCAAACCTCTCCGGTCAAGCCCATCTGGGTGCTCTGATCGCTGACTTCGCTGGATTAACCGGCATTGAGGCCACCGCGGTAGAGGCGGCCGGCGCCTCGGGAGGCGTCGCTTTACGCCAGGGATATCTGAGCGTTGCCGCCGGCGCCGCGGACGTGGTGCTGGTCGTAGGGGTGGAAAAGATGACCGATAAAGTCGGAGGGGAGGCTGAGGCTGCCAATGCGACTGCGGTGGACAGCGACTACGAGGCCATTCAAGGGCTTACTCCCAGCGCCCAGGCGGCCCTGCTCATGCGTCGTTACCTTCATGAGACTGGCGCCCCGCGGGCCTCCTTTGCAGGTTTCCCCGTCAATGCCCATGCCAATGCAGCCAGTAACCAATACGCCATGTTTCGCAAAGCCATTAGCACAGAGACATACAACCGTGCCGGAATGGTCAACGACCCGCTCAACTTGTTCGATATCGCCCCCAATGCCGATGGCGCCGCTGCAGTGATAATAACGCGCCCCGAATTGCTGCCACCGGCTTTTCCACACCCGTTAGTACGTCTATCAGGATCCAGTGTGGTTACTGACACGCTTGCCCTCCACGATCGCCCCGCTCCACTGGTCTTTAATGCTGCCCGTCTTTCGGTCGAACGCGCCTGCCGCCAGGCTGGCATCTTGCCAACAGATGTAGATCTGTTTGAACTGTTTGACTCCTATTCGATTTATGCCGTTCTCACCTTAGAAGCGGCTGGATTCGCTCAATATGGTCAGGGATGGAAAATGGCTCAAAAAGAGCAGATCAGCTTGCAAGGTTCCTTGCCTGTCGCAACTTATGGCGGATTGAAAGCGCGTGGCAATCCCGGTGGTGCCACAGGCATTTACCAGGTGGTCGAAGCCGCTTTACAGCTGCGAGGTCAGGCCGGGCAAAACCAGGTACCTCATGCGCGCTACGCTCTCGTGCAATGTCTGGGAGGTCCGGCCTCCACCGCCGCCTCCCATGTGCTAGAAACCCTCAATTAACCCAATTTGATAGCTTCTGATAGTTCTCGTGCGCTAATATAGTCGCAAGGTAGTATTTGATCAGGTAAAGTAATAGTTGTAAGTAAGAATTTTTTCGTTTAAGGAGAATGTCTTCATGGAAATACCCCGACATTGGCGTCTAAGAAATCAACGATACAAATTGGTCGGTGAGGTGTGTCCGCATTGCCAGGCTAAGCTGTTCCCACCCCGGGATGTTTGTCCGGAATGTGGTCAGGAAGCTAAAACGCTTTACAATTTCAGTGGGCGTGGCGAGGTTTATTCTTATACAACCGTATATGATGCTCCCGCTGGCTTTGAAGATAACGCTCCTTACACCGTGGCATTAATCAAACTTGAGGAAGGCCCTTTGGTAACAGCCCAGATGACAGACCTGGGTGGACAAAAGGTCGATATAGGTACTCCGGTGGAGATGGTCACCCGCCGCCTGAAATCAGACGGGGACGAGCGCGGTTTAATTGTCTACGGGTATAAATTCAGACCGGTGCTTGCCAAGCAGACTGCCTAAAATTCAAAAATTCGTTTATAGACGGACCCTCCCCTACACGCGTTCAATGGGAGGGTCTCTTGATTCTCAGGGGGACCTCTAAGGGTTCTCTCGCACAATGATTGACGAACTGGAACCCCCTGGATTAGCTTCGACACTTTGACCGCCCTTGACCAGGGTGCCTTCATAAGATCTAGCTCCTGCGCTTACCTTCCAACCGCTCAGGACAAAGGGCAGTGGGCCGTCAGCTGCGATCCATTCGCCATGATATTTGCGGGCGATATGCACATTTGTGCCGGTAGCGTTGCCCCCCTGGCAGGAAGGATGCCCGATAGGATCATCCTTGTTGATGTAAGTGCCTGGTGTCACCCGCTCCTTATCGGCGATGTGAAAATAAATCAACACCCAGCCGGTCTGCTCGAGTCCATCGCCGTCAAGATCCAGCGCAACAATATTGCGTTCCGATCGGGTTACCATTCCAGATGCAGAAGCAGTCACCCATGCCTTTGTATCAGAACATGGAGGATCACCGCTTACCGGTGAGAAATCAAGAGCTCCGGGTGGACTGCCACTATCCCAGGCTTTGTGGGGTCCTCCGGTAAAACTCCAGCGTTCGCCGCTGGGAAAAGGTAGCTCCAATTCCGGCTGGTTAAGCCCCGGCGTAAGCAGAGATTCAACCGTGGCAGCTCTCTCCCAAGGATCTGCGACCATGCGCTCATACAGTTCTAGAAAGCCATCAGATCCATATAAAGCCTCTAGCCAAAGGGGCGTTTTGTAGAATTTTGAGAAAAGGTATTGCAGGGCAACCGATCCGGCGTTCAATCCTGGACTCAGACGAGCCACCCGCCCATCCGGAAAGGTTAAAATCGTAATCGTTCCAATTCGCCAGCCATAATAACCTATCCCTAATTGCTTGGCGGAAAGCAAGACTTCTTCATAGAGACCTTTGTGATCGGGAAGGTAGAATCCTATCGGGTATTCCAGATCCTGCGGGTCTGTTGGTTGGGCGAACAACCAATGTGAGCGGTATTCAAGAAAAGCGAGAAGGAGCCTGGGGTTTATCGAAGTATCCGTAGCCACTCTTTGGATGATCTCGGCGGCGGTGAGGTAGTCTTCATCCACCGTCTCGCCATAGGTGCTGAGAAACCCACCAGCCTGGTCGATAAAAGAGCGGATATCGAAATCGATCGCCGAAGGCGAATTGATCACATCGCTGTCTGGCAATAGGGCGCTGGGGTAAGGAGTGTATCCCAATTGATCGGGAATCGAAAGTGCTTGACCAGGTTCCATGAGGCTCTCAGCAGGTATTGCCTCTGGAGAGCTGATTTGGTCTGGAGCGACCCCAAAACGCCGGGCTACTGAGAATAGCGTATCTCCGGATTGAGCAAAGTACAAGGAGACCGGTGCATTTCCTTCCCCTTCGAGGGTCGGGTTTGGAGCCGGCAGGGGAGTCCCGGGGGTAGCGGTGTGGAGCCCTTTAAAAAGCATTGGATTGAAATCTGAAGTGGGGCTGGGGGAAGGAAGCAGGGTCGGTGAAGCGGTCATAAATTGCGTAGCTCCTCCAATGTGACCGCCTTCGCCCTTGGGGAGCTGCGTTTTAGAGGCTAGAAGCGGGAAATTGCAGGCTACCATAAGAATAAGCCACAGTATTAGCGCGCTGTATGCCAAAGGTTTGAAGGTTGATCTGCTCATCGATATCCCTGGCTGGCTTATTTATCGAACCAGATCGGGCGGTGGTAGGGAAGGCTTGAGTGCCTGAACCGGGTCGGTCATGTCGTTTAGCATCTTTCGACCGAGTTCTTCCCCATAGACGACCAAACGCGGTATTTTGCTGGCGTCATCCATCTCTATTGGCTTGTTTAAGTCCACTTGAAAGCGACGGAAGTCAAGCTCTTTGAAAAGAGTCTTCACCAGGTGAACCTGCTGGTCATCCGCGGATTGGAGAAATGCATCCATCACCGGACCAATCCACTGCCAGGCATAATAGCCATCTGCCTGTCCGCTCTCGAATTTGTAGGGGCTGCGACCCGTTCCTAAACTGATCAGGGTAGTATCAGCCAGATCCCAGCCAAGACAAAAAAGGAGCTCGTAAGCTGCCAGGTAGCAGGGATTGGCATAAGAACCCACACCGCCATCGACATATCGGCCTGCCACGACGGGAAAATAAGTGGGTACAGAGCTGGAAGCCATCACAGCTTGTACTACAGGCCAATATTTGTATTCTTCCTTCCAGGGTTTTACGAAGCGGGTGCGGTTGGATTTCAAGTCAAAGGTCGTGATGACCAGGTCGGTTTGAGGATCGCCCGCCCAAAAATCTCCCATCACCAGGTCACCAAGGTATTGTCGCAAGCCTGATTTTAGCGGTTGACTGGCATAACGATAACGGCTGAGCGGCCAAAGCCGGTACCGCCAGGTCTTTCTAAAAATAATTCCGCCCAAATCAATATATAGCTGGGTCATCTCCTTGGCGGATAAGCCAGTTGCAACCCCGGCTGAGATGATAGAGCCCGTCGATGTCCCTGCTGCCAACCGGAAAATTTCATAAACCGTTTCCCCCAGGTATTCCTCTAGCATCGCCAGCGCCCGAGTGGCGATAATTCCCCTGATCCCACCTCCATCGATAGCTATCGCAACGTTCTTACGAAAGGGCCTCATGAGAAAATTCCTCCATCGGTAAAGCCCAAGGATATTGAATGCAGTCTACCACAAGTTCCTATCAATTCTGAAGATGAGGCACTTTACCTAAGAAGTCATGGGGATAATAGTTAAACCTCTTAGGCCTCTTCTTTGCCAAGTATTCTTCTTCAATGGAACCGGGACCGATGAAATAAAAATGAGTAAAAGCATGATGTTTTAATCTAGAAATCTGTAACAAAACTGGAGACTGTTCGTTCTTATAGCTGAAATAAACTATATTAAGTACAAATTAAGTCGGTTATAATTGGTATTAACCAAGGAGAATTATCTCGGAATTTAACCGGCACATCCAGTAGACGGATAAGAAATTGGGAGCGATGATCTGATGACGATCATTGGTTGCTTTGCTCATATATAGATGAGCGAGTCATCAGGGAGCTAGTAGCGAAACCGGCCCAGGCGGCCGGTTTTTATTATCAAAGGTCATTGTTGACCCAATATCATCTTACCCGATCCATCGCAATCAACAAAAGGAGCTTCCATGGCAGCAAAAATCGGTATAGTACTCAAAAGAATGGCCGGTATAGGCTATATACTAGGGATCGCCTTCATAATGGTTGGTTTGATCCTCTCCGCGCTCAATACCCCCGCCAGAGCTGCATCTGGAGCGGTCTGGACCACCAGGGAAACCTGTGGAAATCCGCAAAATGAAAACCACTATGATGTTGGCGACCATGTATATCTCAATGGTGCTGGTTTTGTTCCAGGTCAATCGGTCTCCTGGAATATCAAAGGTAGACCTGGTGGCGCAAGTGGCGATCCCGGACAGACGGTGGCCTCAGGAACAGTGACGGCTGATTCAAATGGGGAATTCTGTTTCAACGCTTACACGATTCAACCGGATGATTGGGGAGAATACAAAGTCACTGCAGAAGGCGCTGAAGGCGATAATTACCGGGTCGAAGGAGCGCCTACTGCAACGCCAACGGCTACCAATACTTCAACGTCCACGATGACGCCTACAGGTACCTCAACCAGCACATCAACTGCCACAGCTACCGCCACCAATACTCCAATTCCCACTTCCACGGCCACAGAGACGGGCGTCCCACCCACAGCCACGGAGACGAGCGTTCCACCCACAGCCACAGAGACGACTACAACGGTCCCTCCGACGGCGACGAAAACGATCGTGCCAAATCCGGTTATCGATACGCCTACGCCAACCCAGTCCCCAACAACCGAGCCACCCTCCACACCGGAACCGACAACACCACCCAGTAAACCTGAGCCGTCGGCCACACCGACCAAGCAGTCCGCACCTCCCGCCACCTTGCCCCCGCCGACCCCTCCAACCAGTTCGACTCAACCATCTCTCCTTATCCCGGTCACAGGCGCTGACTTCGCCATCGCAGGGCACGGGAATCAATCGGATCTCACCTCACAACTTTTGACCAACCTTGGGATTGGATTACTCGGCCTGGCGCTTGTGTTTCACGGTATTAGCAGCCGTCTGAACAAAAAGTAAATTGCCTACAGAACGATGAAATTAAGGGTGCATCCACTTTCCAACTTGGGTGCACCCTCTCAATCACTATTCCAACAATCATCAGGATTTCCACCGGTATGAGAAGTCGATCAATGCTACGTTTGAGGTTGAGCCATTGGATTATTGCCCTGGGATTATTGCTGGTATATACCAGCACTTCCGGCATGATTTCCGGTTTAAAGCCCCTGCTTTTTAACCTATTTTTCAGCCTCCGCGAACAGGTAACCTTTACGGTACCGACTTTTTCGAAAATATCTTTACTCATTTCCCAGCCGGTTGATACATTGCGGCTCGCTGGGGAAGATCAGCAAGAGCCGCTATCAATACCTGTGACAGCTAAGCAGATCCAGCCTATGGATGAAACCCTACTGGCAAAATCGAACCAGACAGAGAACGCCTCCACCTTGCCGGTTGTTATAGAACCCGAAATCCCCCTTCGGCTGGTCATTCCAGCAATCGACCTGGATGCTCCCATCGTCCCCGCGGAAACCTACTTTGAAAAAATTGGGGGTAAAGATTACCTGCAATGGATGGTGCCCGACCAATTTGCCGCTGGCTGGCAAAAAGACTCGGCGCCTCTGGGAGTCCCCGGCAATACAGTTTTGAACGGGCACCACAATGTTTATGGCGAAGTCTTTGGACACCTGGTGGATTTAGAGGTCGGGGATGAGATCATTGTCTTTGGGACCAAGGACCAATACCATTATGTGATCACCAACAAAATGATCTTTTCCGAGAAGTACGAACAGATCAATGTGCGAATAGACAATGCTGAATGGATACTACCTTCGCAGGATGAGCGCCTCACGCTGATCACCTGCTGGCCTTATATCACCAACACTCACCGGTTGATCATTGTCGCCAGGCCGGTAATCAGTCCGTGGTTAATCCACTACACGCAATAATATTTAGTTGAAGTACACCTTGTTGTGGAATCCAAACTCCCCTATCACTTGATAGGGGAGTTTATTTATACCAGCTTTTTTCGATCTTATATTGGAACGAGCGGTGTAGGCTTTTATCAATCAGACTACCTATCACAAAAAGCCGCCCCCAAGATGCTTGCCCATTGGCTTCTATACAGGTTTGAAGAACCAGGCGTTCCCCAGGGCCGTAGATTTGCCCAAAGAGCTGCTCGACGGATAGCTTGGAATTTGGGTTGTTGATCTCGATGAAATTTGAATAAGGGCTGTTTGGGCTAAGAGCTTGGAAGTATTTGATATCGGTGAGTAGATAATATTTCAGGCTGCTATCCCCATAAACCAGGATCACTTCTTGCGATTGCGTCAACAGAAAGAACGACCCACCCGCCAGATTATTGTGGGCTAATAAACCAATAGTGCCATATTGGCTTGCTAGGCCAAACTGGGTGACATATCCGGGTTTGTCAAGGACAAAACCTGGCTGGTTTGAGGGCTGTTGCGCTACCGGAAAAGCCATGACTCCCGGAACGTAAACGCCGACCAGGGTCTGTGCGTTTCCATTTTTAAGATCTCGAACAAAGTCGTATAAATTGGGTACCTCATCACTCTCGTGTAAATGGTTTTCTTCTACAAGCGGGTATAAGGCCGCGTTTGTCGGAAGTTCAACTGCCCTGGCGCTGGATGTCTGGGCGGGAAGCCCTCCAGCCACGACTAAGGCTATGATAATTACAATCCATATTCTGAGGATTAATCTCAGATGGGGGGGAACAGTTTTGTAAAAAAACGAATTGCTGTTAAGAAAGTTCATTGTTGGCACCGATGTTGTACAATCTTTATTGCAGTTATACCATATTATAAATTATTTATTACATGCTAAGGTAGACAATTATGCAAGTAATATTTAATCTATGTAGGACTTACGCAGTTGATGGGAGGACGGGGGTGTTTGGGGGGGGAACGCCCGCCCAAACCCCCCCCAATTTTGACAGTAC
>Ga0315548_1001636_pt1 | contig 18507 bp, 12 predicted proteins | sample SalMarSW160110MG_2_FD_202540 | JGI IMG/M metagenome (GOLD analysis project Ga0315548, IMG submission 202540) | Salt marsh sediment microbial communities from the Plum Island Ecosystem LTER, Massachusetts, United States - Salt Marsh Sediment SW1601-110 ...
TTTTGGGGTCTTTTCCAATTCTCTAGCAATTCGTTGTCCCATCACTAAAGCCATTTCTTTTTGTCTTCCTAAAAATAAAGTTAGTAAAGCTAAAGTGGCTATTTGTGAAGTGGTAGCTTTGGTTGAGGCTACGGCAATTTCTGGACCAGAACGAATATAAACTCCGGCATCGGTCTCTCTGGCTACCGAAGAACCAATCACATTAACAATCCCTAAAGTTATTAATCCTCTTTGTTTTATATCCTTTAACGCAGCTAAGGTATCAGCGGTTTCTCCAGATTGGGAAATGAAAACGAAAGCGGCGTCTTTATCTAAAACTGGTTTTCTATAACGAAACTCTGAGCCTGAATCAACCTCGGTGGGAATGTTAGCGTACTCTTCTAACATATACTCTCCCACCAAAGCAGCGTGGCGGGCTGTTCCGCAAGCAATAATGTTTAATCTCTTAATTTTTCTTAATTTATCTCGAATGACCTCTAATCCTCCCAATTTTGCCATCCCTTCACTGATTAATAGCCTCCCTTTCAAAGTGTTCTCAAGACTTTCTGGCTGTTCCATTATTTCTTTCAACATAAAGTGGGGGTAGCCTTTCTTTTCTGCCTCTTCTATTTTCCATTCAATTGTTTCTAAGGGTTTTTCTTTCAAAATAAAAAAGTTGTCGGGCTTTAAAACGGCAATTTCATTATCATCTAAATTAATTACTTGGCGAGTGCGAGTGATTACGGCTGATGGATCAGAAGCAACCAATAGTTCGTCATTTCCTATTCCCAAAAGCAGAGGAGATGATAATCGAGCGACGACAATTTTTTCTGGATCTTTCTTTGAAATAACGGCTATCCCATAAGCTCCTTTTACTTCTCTTAAAGCTTTTCTAACCCCCTCTTCTAAATTCCCTTCAAAATATTTTTCGATTAAATGACACAAAACTTCGGTATCGCATTCGGAAGTAAATTTATGACCTTCTTGTATTAGTTTTGCTTTAAGGTCTTGATAATTTTCAATAATGCCGTTGTGGACTAAAAAAATCTCTTTGTGGCAATCGAGATGAGGGTGAGTATTGGCTTCGGTAACCTCGCCGGTAGTGGCCCAGCGAGTGTGGGCAATTCCAATTTCTCCACTGGGGTTAGGAAAATTTTGCTCAAACTGGGAAATTTTTCCCACCTTTTTAAATAAAAAAGGCTTCTCTTCGTCAAAAACAAAAAAGCCAAAGCTGTCATAACCTCGATATTCCAATCTTTTTAATCCAGATAACAAAATTGGAAAGGCTGGTTTTTTGCCAATGTAGCCAACGATACCGCACATATTTCAATTATATTACTATATTTATAAGTTTACCTGGTACGAATATTACTTTCTTGATTTCTTTGCCCTCTATCCAATTTTTAACCTTTTTTTGAGAAATTGCAAGCTCCTTAGCTTTTTCTTCTGAAATATCAACTTCAACTTCAATTTTATCTCGAACTTTACTGTTAACCTGAATAACCAGAGTTACATTTTCTTCTCTGATTAATTTGGAATCATATTCTGGCCATTTTTCCAAAAAGATACTTTTTTTATTCCCTAACTTCTGCCAGAGTTCTTCAGCGAGATGAGGAGCCAGCGGCGCCAACAGCTTCAACAATAACTGATAACTGATAACTGATAACTGATTTTCCTTTTCTAACTCATTAGTTAAAATCATTAAGGCAGAAACTGCCGTATTAAACCTAAAACTTTCGATATCTTCAGTCACTTTTTTAATAGTTTTGTGAATCAATCTTTCTAGCTCTCGATTTTCTGTTCTTTGTTTTTTGTCCACTGTTTTTTGTCTTAAACCCCAAATCTTATTTAAGAACCTGTAGCACCCAATTACTCCTTTATCCGACCACTCAGTAGCCTGGTCAGCCGGGCCCATAAAAAGCTCATAGAGCCGCATCGTATCTGCTCCAAATTTTTTAATTATATGGTCGGGAGCAACCACATTACCCTTTGATTTAGACATTTTTGCCCCCTGGCGATAGACTATGCCTTGATTAAATAATTTTAAAAAGGGCTCCGGGTAGTCTATGAGTTTTTGGTCAAAGAGAAATTTGGTAAAAAAACGAGCATACAAAAGATGCAAAGTGGCGTGCTCGGCTCCCCCAATATATAAATCAACCGGCAACCAATTTTTAATTTTTTCTTTTGAAGCAAATTCTTTTTTATTTTTAGAATCAACGTATCTTAAAAAATACCAAGAAGAACAAACAAAAGTATCCAGGGTATCAGTTTCTCTTCTGGCAAGGGCCCCACATTTTGGGCACTTAACCTTAACAAATTTTTTAGATTTAGCTAAAGGGCTCTCTCCTTTTCCGGTAGGTTTAAAATCTTTAATCTCGGGTAACTTCACTGGCAAATCTTTTTCTGGAACCGGCACTACCCCACATTTTAGACAATGAATAATTGGAATGGGGACTCCCCAATAACGCTGTCTAGAAATTAACCAATCTCTCAATTTATAATAAATAGTTTTCTTTCCTAAATTTCTTTTTTCTAAATATTTTGTAATTTCTTCTCTAGCCTTTTCTGATTTTAATTCTGAGAAAGGCCCGGAATTAATTAAGACTCCATCTTCTTCAAAAACCGAGCGTTTAGGCGAAGGTGAAGAAGAAGATTTATCTTCTTCGACAGCTCTTTCTGGGAGAGGAGAAGTTCCGGTTTTTGGTTTGATTACTTCGACTATTGGTAAATTATGTTTTTTGGCAAAAATGAAGTCTCTCTGGTCGTGAGCAGGAACAGCCATTATGGCTCCCGTACCATACTCCATCAGGACATAATCGGCTACAAAAACTGGCACTTCTTGATTGTTAATTGGATTGATTACCTTTACCCCTTTTAATTCTATTCCGGTTTTTTCCTTATCTTCAGCTAGCCTCTCAATTTCAGTCTTCTTTTTTGCTTTTTCAACATATTTTTCAATCTCTTTCCAATTCCCAATTTTCAATTTTAAATTTTCAATAATAGGATGTTCTGGAGCGATGACTATATAAGTACAACCAAATAAGGTATCTACTCGAGTAGTAAAAACCTCTATTAGAAATTGGAAATTAGAAATTAGAAATTTTATATTTGTTCCTTCTGAATTGCCAATCCAATTTCTCTGCATTATTTTAATTTTTTCTGGCCAATCGATTCTATTTAAATCGTTTAATAATCTCTCAGTATAATCGGTAATTTTAAAAAACCACTGCTCAAAATATTTTTTTTCAACCAGACTTGAGCAGCGCTCACATTTCCCCTCAATTACTTGCTCATTAGCTAAAACTGTTTTACAAGAAGGACAAAAATTTACTGCCGCCTCTTTTTTATAACATAGACCGGCTTGGTAAAGCTGTAAAAACATCCATTGAGTCCATTTATAATAATCTGGCTGGCAAGAGCAAATTTCTCTTTGCCAATCATAGCCAAAACCGGCTGAAAGAAGTTGTTTTTTAATGTTAGTAATTGATTCTTTGGTTAATTTAGCCGGATGAACTCCGGTTTTAATAGCGAAGTTTTCCGCTGGTAATCCAAAAGCGTCCCAGCCCATAGGATGGAGACAATTAAAGCCTTCCATTGTTTTCTTTTTGGCAATCAAATCAGAAAAAGTATAACCCCGAAGATGACCGACATGGACTCCTTCAGCAGAAGGATAAGGAAACATATCTAAAACATAAAATTTTGGTTTTTTTGATTTGTCTGGAGTTTTAAATAATTTCCATTTCTCCCATTGTCTCTGCCACTTTTTCTCGATTTTTTGCGGATTATAGTTAGTCATGCTCTTAGAAGTCAAAGAGAGATTTGCTCTCTTTTTCACCTTCGTCCCTGCGAGGGGCTCGGTTTTTAAATAAATTTTTAGCGTTTTCAGTGGTAATTTTAGCTATTTCTTCAAAACTTAAATTGTCGATTTTGGCAATTTTTTCAGCTACATATTTTATATAAACAGGTTCATTTCTTCCTTCAGCTTGAGGTGGAGTTAAGTAGGGACAATCGGTTTCAATTAAAATTTTATCTAAAGGAGTGTTTTTAATATTTTCTTCAAAATTTATTCCTTCAATTGTTTTAAAAATTATTCCGTTAAATCCAATATAAAATCCCATTTTTAAATAATCTTGGAGTTGTTCGGTAGTTCCAACAAAACCATGAGCTACTGCTTTTTGAGGTCTAATCTCCGAATTTTCTGAAAGAATTTCAATTAAATCCTGGTGGGCCATCCGGCAGTGAAAAATTACTGGCAAATTTAATTCTTTAGCTAAATTTAATTGTTTCAAAAGGACTTCTCTTTGTTTTTCTTTAAAAAGCTCTAATCTTCTTCTTGTTTTTGGCTTGTAATAATAATCCAGGCCAATTTCACCAATGGCTACTACTTTTTCTGATTGGGTTAATTTTTTATATTTCTCATAATCAAAATCTTCTTCGCGCGAATTAAAGGCAATCTCCTCCTGGTCTAATTTCATTTTCACCAATCCGGTGTCCAAATGAATAGGATGTAAACCAATGGCAGCATAAACCCCCTTTTCATGCTTTTCGGCAATCTCTACTGCTTTTTTACTGGTGTTGTATTGGGTGCCGACGTTAATCGCCCAAACGTCATTTTCCAAAGTTCTTTTTATAACTTCTTCGAAATCTTCCTTGTAAGCGCTGAAGTTTAGATGGGCATGAGTATCAATGAGCATGGACTAAATCCTTGGAAATAATGGTTTGGCTTTTTTAGTTTTTTCCGCCAGCTGGCGGATGTTTTTAAATATTTTCTCTGAGGTTTCAGGTAAAAATGGCTGAAGCATCTCAGCGATATTATTGATAGCAAACAATAAATTGTCAATAACTTCTTTTTGTTTTTTACTTTCTTCCCAGGGTCGTTCTTTTTCGATGTATTTATCGCAAAAACTAATCAATTCCCAAATTGAAATTAGGGCTTCATTGAATTTAAACTCATTTAAAGCCTTACGATAGTTTTTCCATGTTTTGTTTGTTATCGTTTTGAATTTAGGATTTGAGATTTGTTTAGGACTCCAACCTTCCCGCCGTCCTGCCGCCCTGACGGGCTCCTTTAGGATTTGGAATTTAGAATTTGATTTGGCGGCCATAGTGATTACTCTTGAAACAAGATTTCCGATTCCGGACGCCAAATCACTATTATATCTTCCCTCAAATTTCTGATAAGTAAAATCTCCATCTTCGGTTGGCGGAATTTCCCTCAAAAGAAAATACCTTACCGCATCAGTGCCATATTTTTTAACCAACCCAAAAGGGTCAATAACATTTCCCAAACTTTTTGACATTTTCTTCCCCCCTGAAGTTATAAAACCGTGAACTAAAATGTTTTTTGGCCTCTCTAACCCCACCGCAATAAGTATTGCCGGCCACAACAAAGCATGAAAACGAAATATGTCTTTTCCAACAAAATGAACATCTGCCGGCCAGTATTTTTTAGGGAAAAGATAGTTTATTAATGCCTCAAACCAAATATAGATAACTTGACTTTGGTCGCCGGGAACAGGTATTCCCCATTTTAAATTCTCCTTTGACCGGGAACAGCTAATATCTTCTACGCCTTGCTTGATAAAACTTAAAATTTCATTTTTTCTCACTTCTGGCACAATCTTTATTTTGTCGGTTTCTATTTCTTTTTTAACTTGGTCTCCATATTTTGAGAGTTTAAAGAAATAGTTTTCCTCTTCGATTAACTCTGGCTCCGTTTGATGAGCAGGACATTTCCCGTCGACTAAGTCTTTTCCCTTTATGAAAGCCTCGCATCCCACACAATATAATCCTCTATATTTTTTCTTATAAATATCCTTTTTTTCTTTCAGTTCTTCCCAGATTTTTTCTACATTAGGCCAGTGCCTTTTTTTATCTGTTGTTCGGATAAAATCATTATTTGAAAGATTAAGAATGTTTCTTAGCTCCTTAAATTTAGACGAAAGTTCATTTGTAAATTCCTCGGGTGCCTTACCGGCTTTTTCAGCCGCTCTGGCAATTTTTAATCCGTGTTCATCTGTTCCGGTTAAAAAGAAAACTTCCTCGCCTAAAATCTGGTGATATCTTGCGATAACATCGGCCTGAATCAACTCTAAAGCAAAACCTAGATGAGGCAGTGCATTAGTATAAGCTATGCTGGTAGTAACATAAAATTTTTTCATATAAACAAAAAGGAGGTATAAACTCCTTTATTTTAACAAATTTTTTACTAAATTTAAACCTTAATTCTTACCTTCAACAATTACTACAAATTCTCCTTTAATTTTGTCTTTTTCTATCTCTTTTATAACTTCCTCAATTTCCCCTCGATAAACTGTTTCGAATTTTTTGGTTAACTCCCGGCAAACTACTATCTCTCGCTCATTAATAAATGAGATTAGTTCCTTTAAGGTTTTTAAAATTCGATAAGGAGATTCATAAAATATTACCGGGTATTTCGAATCCGCCAGCTGGCGGATTTCTTCAAAGAACTTTTTTCTTTTTCTTTTAGTCGGAGGAAAGCCCAGAAAAATAAATTTATCCATGGGAAATCCAGAAATGCTGGCAGCTGCAGTTGCTGCCGAAGGGCCAGGGACAGGAACAATTTTTACTACGAGACCCGGACTTGTAATAATAGCTGAAATTAATTTATTTCCAGGGTCAGAAACTCCCGGAGTGCCAGCGTCAGATACTAAAACTAAGTTTTTATTTTGTTTTAACAAATCCAAGATATACTCCACTTTCTTTAATTGGCTGTGCTGATGATAACTTAGAGTGGGAGTTTTTATCTGATAATGGTCTAATAATTTCTTGGTCACCCTGGTATCCTCGCACAGAATTAAATCAACCTCCGATAATATCCGGAGGGCACGCTTTGAAACATCCCCTAAATTACCGATGGGAGTTGCGACAATATAAAAAGTAGGCATTTTACAAAACCATTGCTTTTTCCGAGGGGCCCTTTGGGAGGGTAGAGGGAGGGTTGGAGTCTTTTCTTCTTTTCAAAAAGTCTCTTAGAAATTCAAATAAAATCCCGGCCAAAGGAATAGCTAAAATTGCTCCTAAAATTCCTAAAAGTTTTGCTCCGATGGCTAAAGAAATTAAAACTAAAACTGGAGGAAGACCAACGAATTTTTTAGTTAAAGCCGGAGTTAAAATATTTCCTTCAATTTGTTGAATCAGAATAAAAACAATTAAAATAAAGAGGGCTTTTAACCAAGAGTCTAAAGCAACAAATATAAAAGCTATTGCCCCAGCTATAATTGGACCTAAAATTGGAATAAAATCTAAAATCCCAGCTAAAAAAGCTAAGGTAAAGGCATATTTTACATTAAATAATTGAAGGGTAATAAAAACGGCTATTCCAACAAAAAGACAAGTTAGAACTCTGGCTCCAAACCAGCTGGAAACTTTAGTTTGAGACCTCTCCCAAAGAGATAATATAGAAGCTTCATATTTCTTAGGAGAGAAAAGCCCTAAAACTTTTTCCATTCCTTTTTCCTCTAGGGAAAGAAAGAGGGCAATGGCTAAAATAAAAATAGTCGAACCAATCCCCCCAAAAACAATAGCTAGAGCGCTTAGAATATCTGCGGAAGCCCTTTGAAGCATTACTCCCAAGGTCTGAGTAAAACTTTCCATGCTTTCAAAAGCCTCAATCCCTAATCCTTTTAAAGGAGGAGCAATTCTTTCGAAATATTGAGGAAAAAGTTGAGAGAATTGTTGAATTTCAGAAATAAACATTGGGGCCGTCCCGTAAATGACGAGCCCTAGAATGCCAAAAATGGCAAGATAAACAAAAATTACAGCCAGAACTTTGGGTAGACGGCGGTGTAAAAAATTAATTGCTGGATTAAATAAAACTGAAATTATTAAGGCGAAAATAACCAAAACCAAAATATCTCTTATTAAATAAAGAATGTAAAAACAAAGAAAGGCAATAGCGATTTTCAGGATTGTCCCCCAAGATATATCTAAAACCTTTTCACCGTTCATAATTTTAGCAATTTTTGAAACTTTCTTTTGTCTTTAAATGGACCAATTAGGGCTAAGTTTAATTTTTGGGGCTGGAAAATATCTTTAGCTACTTTTAAAATATCCGATTGACTAATTTTATCAATTTTTTTAAAGATTTCCTCCGGAGTTAAAATTTTCTTTTCTAAAAGTTCTTGGCCGGCGTAGAAAGAGGCCTGAGCGTCAGAAAGTTCCAAAAGCAGGGCCGTCTTTCCTTTAATACAGTCTTTGACTTTTTTAATTTCATTTTGAGGAACTCTTTTCTGAGAAATTTTTTTGTACTCTTTTAAAATTGTTAAAATAGCTTTCTTAACATTTTTATTGTCTACCCCAACCTGGGTAACTAAATATCCAGTATCAGGATTAATCTCAGAATTTGTTTTAATATAATAAGCTATTCCTAATTTTTCTCTTATTTCCATAAACAAACGGGAGCTCATCATTCCCCCAAGAATAACTTCCAAAAGCTCCAAAGTATATTTTTGAGGATGAAAAAGATTATAGGCCCTTACCCCGAGAGCTAAGTGGGCTTGGTCAGTCTTTTTGGGATACAAAAGAGACTGAGGTTTGTTTTGTTTTTCTATTACTGGAGATTTAGGTCTGGATTTGATGGTTTTCATTTCAGAGAAATATCCCTTAACTTTTTCTACCGCTTTAGAGCCTATTTTCCCTGTTAGACAAATGACGGTATTAGAAGCCACATATTGGTTTTTCATATAATTTAGAATTCGTTCCCTTTTAATTCTGGATATGTTCTCTTTGGTCCCAAGCACTTCCCAGCCAGCTGGTTGGTCTCCGTAAAGTAATCTTTCCCAGAGCTCCCCAACATATATCATCGGCATATCTAAATAGGTATTAATTTCTTCAATAATTACTCTCCTCTCTTTTTCTATTTCTTTTTTGGGCAACAAACTGTTTAAATAAATGTCAGAGACCCAATCTAAAGCTAAATCTAAATGGGAAGCCTCAACTTTGGCAAAATATCCAGTATATTCTTTCCCGGTAAAGGCATTGTAAATTCCTCCCACTCTATCTAGGGTTTCAGTAATAGCCATAGGGGTCGGTCTCTTTTTTGTTCCTTTAAATAATAAGTGTTCGAGGAAATGGGAAATGCCATTTATTTCTTTGGTTTCATACTTAGAGCCAGTTCCCACTAGCACTAAAACCGTTGCTGCCTGGGTTCCTTTTTGAGGAACAGTAATAATCCTCAAACCATTTTTAAGAGTTGTTTTTTGATACATTTATTTTTTCTTTTAAAATTTCAACTAAATTTTTAATCTTTACTCTTTTTTGTTTCATGGTATCGCGGTCCCTGATGGTAAGGTCTTCTTGTTTTAAGCTTTCGAAATCAACAGTTAAACAAAAAATTGTACCTATTTCATCTTGCCTTCTGTATCTTCGGCCGATTGAACCTAATTCATCATATTGGCAAATAAAATGAGGTTTTAATAATTGGTAAACTTCTTTGGCCTTTTTGACTAATTCTGGTTTATTTCTGACCAAAGGTAAAACTGCAACTTTAATCGGAGCAATTCTTTTATCTAATTTAAGCAGGATTTCAACTTCTTTAACGGCTTCGGTGGTTTTGGTTCGACCTCCCTTTATTTCTTGATAGGCGTCGCAAATAAAGGCCAAAAAGCTTCTATCGGCACCGCCAGAAGTTTCAATAATATAAGGAAAATATTTTTCCTTAGTTTCTTCGTCAAAGTATCTTAAATCTTTTTCTGAATATTTTGAATGATTAGATAAATCAAAATCTCCCCGATTATGAACCCCCTCAATTTCTTTCCAGCCAAAAGGAAATTTATATTCAATATCTATTTGTTGTTTGGCATAATGGGCTCTTTCTTTAACCGGAACTTCTTTAATCCTCAAATTTTCTTTTTTAATCCCTAAACTTAAATACCATTTTACTCTTTCTTTTTTCCAGAAATCGAAATATTTAATAGCTTCTTTGGGACGACAAAACCACTGCATCTCCATTTGCTCAAACTCTCGGGTTCGAAAAATAAAATCTTTAGGGGTAATTTCATTTCGAAAGGATTTGCCAATCTGGGCTACTCCAAAGGGAATTTTTAATCTCATCGAGTTTAAAATATTTTCAAAATTAACATAAATCCCCTGACAGGTCTCGGCTCTCAAATAGGCAGTGGTGGCCTCCTCCTCTACTGGTCCAACTGATGTTTTCATCATCAGATTAAAGTTTCGGGGCTCGGTTAACTTTCCACCGCATTCCGGACAAACTTTCTGTTTTAGTTCATCTTTTTTAAATCTTTTATGACACCCTTTGCATTCCACTAATTCATCAGCAAAGCCAGCCGTTAAGTGACCGGAAGCCTGCCAGACTCGAGGACTCATTAAAATTGCCGCATCCAGACCAACCATATTCTGATGATTTTTTATAATTTCGTCCCACCAAACTTTTTTAATATTATTTTTCATTTCCGCCCCCAAAGGACCAAAATCATAGCCGGAACCAAAACCGCCATAAATTTCCGAGGAGGGAAAAATAAATCCCCGCCTTTTAGCTAAAGATATAATTTTTGACATTAGGTTTTCCATATACTACTGCACTCGGCCCATTTCTTCAGTTACGGTTGGGTCATCTGGTAAGGTCGTATTTATATTAGAAGCGACCTCTCTTAAGGTTTCTTTAGTCCAGCTATCCTCACCCTCTGTTTTAGCCTGGCCGATAATTTCTGCGCCCTTCCCCGTTTGGGCGCTATCAGGAGTTAAAGCAACCTGAAAGGTAATATTTGAAACCGGGCTTAAAATTCCCTGAGCTACTTTTAGTTCCCCAACATTCCAGACAATTTCTCCCGATTGGGAATCAAAAGTAAACTTTTCAGTTTCTTCCTCAGGGAAAATTTTACCGGTCAATTTCACATTTTTAGGCAGGGTTGCTTTCACTTTTACATTTTCAACATCATTATAATAATTTTTTACTTGCCACATTATAGTATAAGTTGTAGTTTCTCCCGCTTTCGGAGGAATTGGCCCAGAGTTTCCAAAAACTTCATCTTCAAAATAACCTTTTTGGGAAATAACTAATTTTGAATTGACTTTATTGGTAAATTCTTCTTTGACCTGGCTTAAATAAATTTTATTTTTTATCACCTCTTTCCCTTCCGAAGAGGGAATTTCCCAATCCTCTTTTAATTTCACCCAAAATTCAACTTTCCCTTCCTCCTGAACGTTTAAAAATTGAAGGTCTCCTGCTTTTCTCCACTCCCATAAGATGGAGTTGTCTCCGGGTTCATATTCTCCGTCAGGAGCTTTCAAAGTTTCCAAATCAAAAGCATCTCCAGTTAGAGTAGTCACTAAAGACAAATCGATTAAAGTTTCCTCTCCAATGTTCTTAAAGAAAATTTCGTAATGGAGTGAGTCTCCGGGATTGGCAATATATTCTGGATTGCCATTAATTTGCTGGGTGATATATAAAGCCGGCTTTATAATCTCCACTCCTTTAACTGCTTTTTTAAATAGGATGAATTCTCCTTCCTGCCAGGTACCTAATTCAGCTTGAAAAATTTTTTGCTCTCCGATTTCTCCTCTAAGTCTGCCTACTATTTCTATTCTCCCGCCTTCGGCTTTATTTAAGGGCGGGACTTCCCACTCAATTTTTTCTAAAGATGGAGGGGCAGATTCAATGAATTCAAAACCTGGGGGGTATTCGATTTTGCATCTCAAACCTGAAAGAGGATAGTCAATATTAGAAAAATAATTTAATCTAAATTTAAACTCTTTTCCCGACTCAATCTTAGAGGGTAAATCGAATTCAAAATTTAGAGGAACAGACTTAATTAAAGTAGTAAAAGTAGTGGTTGATTCATAGCGGGCTTTTAAATTCTTGGGTTGATAACTTAAAATGGCTTTAGCTTGAAAAGCTTGACCTTCTTTTCCGAGAAGCCTGGCTTTAAAAGGATAAGTTCTTTCTTCACCGGGGTAAATATCTTCCAGGGGGATTTCTTTTCTCAAAACGCCTCCCTCAACAATTGAGTGTTCGGGATATTCAAAAACAAGCTTTGGCTCTTCTAAACGAACCTGGCCATTATTTTTATATTTGACGATGTATTCAAAATCTTCGGCAATTTCAACCTCTTCCGGAGCCAAAATTTCCAATTTTAAGACTTCTTTTGAATAAAGATTTTTTTGCCAGTAATAGAAACCGGCTATGCCGGCCAGGGTAGCCAAAAGAATTAAGAATGTGATAAATTTTCTTCGCATAGCAAGATTTTAATAAATTAAAATCGCAGCTGGGTTCGAAGAAGCAAGCTTCTTCTCTCGCCCTCATTAACATTCAGGCAGCTTAAGCTTAAGCTTCAGCTTCATCGACCATCAATGAAAGATAATCTTTAGAAACGGAGACTAATTCTTTTAAATATTTTTCCTCAACTTTTAATTTTGAAAGAAGCGGCCAGTTTTTTTCAAGAATAATTCTTAAAATTTTCACTGTTTCAGGGCTTAGCTCTTTACCTACCCGAGCCGCAGCGAAGTCAAAGAAGGTTCTTTCTTTTCCACCTTCGCTTCGCTTCGCTCGCTCGGTGGGTGAAGAAGAGGATTTATCCTCTTCGATTAATTTTAGTTTTTTAAAACAGCTTTGGCAAATTATTCCTCCCTCTTTTGGGTTAAAATAAAGTTTTTCAGGCAACAGTTTTTTTTGACACAAAGAACAATTATAAAGTCCGGGCCGATAACCAGAAATGGAAAGGAAATTCCAGAGAAAATAATAATATAGTAGTTGGTAGTTGGCAGTTAGTAGTTGGGAATTATTTAATTTATTAAATGTTTCGTTTAGTAAATGCCAGATTTTTTCATCTGCTTCTTGGCCCTTTATTAAACTATCTAAAACTTCCGAAATTCTGTAAGCGATGGATAGTTTTTCCAGGTCTTTTCTCAAATTTGGAAAACTTTCAATCAACATAACATCAGTTAAAGTTTTATGAGTTTTTCCTTGAATAAACTCAACTTCGGATAAATAAAAAAGTTCAAGACCTCCCTTTAATTTTGACCTAATCTTTCTCTCGGCTTTGGCTAAAATTTCGAGCTTTCCAAAATCTTTGGTGTAGATAGTAAAAATTCGATCAGCTTCTCCCCGGTCAGTTTTCTTTAGAATAAAACCCTGAGTTCTGTAATGGGTGAACATTTAATAGGGTTATTTTTTCTCCCCTAAAAGTTTTTCTATCAATTTTTTGGAATCTTGTTTATCCCTTTCGGAAAAATCTTTAAACTCTCCCCACTTCCCTAAGTCTAATTCTTCGTTTATCTTCTCCAAGTCCGATTTTTTTATATAGTCTTTGCCTCCAAATAGTTTCTTTCCCAATTCGCTTCTTCTTTGTTTACCCAATTCGGTGCCCCTGTACATTCCCGGATCGCTTAATTTATAGTCAAGGGCTCCCTTTTCCATGCCCGTTTTGCCTCCAAATATCGAAGTATCCTTTTTCTCTTCTTTTACCGAGGAGGATACCCTTTCTCTTTCTTCCCTTCCTCTCGGCTGAGCCGCCTCACGACTTAACTCTTGTCTTTTTTCTTCTAATGCCATATTTATTAAATCTTTTTTATGGTTATCCAAAGTTTTTGCCCGTCGACCTCTATTTTTCTTTCTGCGGCAAAAACTTCTTTGGGTTTTTCTCCCAGAATCAAGTCCTTAACTTTGGCTTCCTTTAAAATAAATTTTTTATTTCTAACTAAAATTTTATTTAGTTCGGGTGTTCCGAAATATCCAACTAAAATTTTATTTTTTGGCTTGAGGCCGATCTTCTTTCTCATTTCCTGGATGTTGCGAATAATTTCTCTCAAGCTCCCCTCCTCTTTTAATTCAGGAGTAATTTTAGTATCTAATTTCACCTTATCTTTTAATCCTTCTTTATACTCCATTTTCTTTACATTTATTTCTTTTTCAATGAGGTCTAAAAAATCTTTCTCCAATTTCTCTCCTATCCAGAGAGTTCTTAATGGTTGGCGAACTCTGATTTTAGCCTTGGCCCTTTCTGTTAAAGCTAAAGCAACTATTTTTCTAGTTTTTTCCATCTCCTGATTCAGTTTTTTATTAATCAATTTCTTATTAACTTTCGGCCAATTTTCTAAGTGAACACTTTCTTTTTTGGTTAAGTTTTTGTAAATTTCTTCACTAATAAATGGCGCGAAGGAGGCTATTAATTTGCTCAAGGTTAAAAGTACATAATTTAAAGTTCCCGAAGCTTCTTTTAATTCTCTTTTAGTTTCTGGCCTTTGGAATCTTTTTCTTGACCTCCTAATATACCATTGGGAAAAATCCTCAATTATAAAATCTTCAATAGCCCTAGCGGCAGAGGTAACATCGTATTTATCTAAATTTTCAGTAACTTGTTGAACTAATTCGTTCAATCTCGAAGTGATCCACCTGTCCAGAATATGATTACTTTGCACTTTAGGTTCTGCTCTTTGCTTTTTTTCTGCGTATGTTTCAAAGAATAGGTAAGTGTTCCATAAAATCATCAGTTTCCTGGTAATCTCTTCTCCCAATTTGTATCCAAAATTTAAATTAAAAGCTGGATTTTGAGTTAAGTACATCCATCTCATAACATCAGCCCCAATTTTATTTATTGCCTCATCGAACCAGATAACATTTCCTAAAGATTTATGCATGCCTTTTCCTTTTTCGTCTCTTACCTCTCCGCAAGAAAAAACATTTTTATAGGGCGCTCTCTCTTCCAGGGTGACGGCCATAAAAAGTAAAGAATAATACCAGGTGCTAATTTGAGCCCTCATTTCAGAAATAAGTTGAGCTGGAAACCATTTTTGCCAATAGGATTTATCTTCTAAATATTTAAGAGTGGAGAAAGGAACAATCCCGGCGTCTAACCAGCAGTCTCCTACTTCTGGAATTCTTTGAACCGGCTTTTTGCATCTTGAGCATTTAATTTTAACCTGATCAATCCAGGGCCGATGAAGCTCTGGCAGTTTATCAACCAATTTGGGATTAATAGCCTTTTTTTTAAGTTCTTTTTTAGAACCAATTACTTCTAAGTGGCCATTGGGGCATTCAAAGAACATTAAAGGTAGTCCCCAATATCTTTTTCGAGAAATATTCCAATCTTTCATATTATCTAACCAATCTTGCATTCTTTTTCCATCGGAGGCGGGAACCCAATTAACTTTCTTGGCCTCTCTTTTCATCAAGGACCTAATCTCATCTACTCCGATAAACCACTCATCTACTAATCTAAAAACTAACTCTTCGCGACATCGCCAGCAACAGGGATAACGATGGTGGTAATCTTCAGTTTTAAATAAAATTCTCTTCTTCTTTAAATCCTCGAAAATAGATTGGTTGACTTCAGAAACATTTTTTCCACTTAGCCAGCCAAAATATTTTAAAAAGAATCCTTGTTCGTCTAAAGGAGCAATAACTTTTAAATTATATTCTTTACCCAGCAAATAATCTTCCTCTCCACAACCAGGAGCAATGTGAACAATTCCTGTCCCTTCTGTTTCACTAACTTCTTTGGAAGGAATAACTTTGCGTTCAACCCCTTTTTGAACCGGCAATTCATCAAAGGGACCTTGATACCGAAGAGCAATTAATTTTTTGCCTTTAAATTTTTCTTGAATTCGGTATTTAAGGCCCCCTAATACTCCCAAACGGGCTTTGGCTAAGATTAGCAATTCTTTTTCTATCGCTACTTGGACATAATCTAAATCAGGATGTACTGCCAAGGCGACGTTAGAACTTAAGGTCCAAGGGGTAGTTGTCCAGACTAAAAAATAGCCATTTTTAAATTTTGAATCTTTTATTTTTAGTTTAAAATATACAGCTTTATGGGTTAGCTCTCTGTAGCCTTCAGCTACTTCATGTTGGGAAAGGGAAGTGCCACATCTCTTACACCAAGGTAAAACTCGAGAAGCCTTGTAAAGCCACCCTTTTTGATGACACTTTTTTAAAAAATGCCAGATATATTCAATATTGGTATCAGTCAAAGTATAATAAGAATTTTCCCAATCCATCCATTGGCCGAGCCTTTTCGATTGCTCAGTTTGGATTTTTGAATATTTTCTAGCCCTTTCTTTACAAATCTTAACAAATTTTTCAATCCCGAACTTTTCAATATCTTTTTTTCCTTTAAACCCTAACTCTTTCTCCACCTCCACTTCAACCCAGAGCCCATGACAATCAAAACCATTTTGGAACCTCTGATTAAAACCTTGCATGGCTTTATACCTTTGGAAAAGATCTTTATAGGTCCTGGCCCAAGCATGATGAATGCCCATGGGATTGTTTGCCGTAATTGGCCCGTCAATAAAAGACCAGCGTTTCTTGCCTTGGTTTTTTCTCTGAAGTTTCTCAAAAATTTTATTTTTTTGCCAGAATTTTAAGATTTTTTCTTCAATTTCTGGAAAATTTAACTCCATATTTTTATTTTACTAATAACTTCCTCAATTCTCCTGTTTTTATTTCTTTTTTTTCAAAAATAATCTTTACAAATTTTTTAAAATCGTAATTATAGATTGCCTTTTCAAGTAAGGTCAGGGGGCGCTGATGGCTGATAATTAAAATATTTTTCCCTTGATATTTTTTATCTATCTCTTTTATAAATCCGTACATTCTTTTTTCTATATCAGTATAATTTTCTCCTTTTGGGGGAGCGACTTGAAATCTCCTCAAATAATATTCTAAGGGTGGGAGTTTTCCCTCTCTATCCCAAAATCTTCCGACTTCCTTTATTAGTTTTCCGTTTAAAATCCCGACATTAACTTCTCTCAGTCTTTTATCAAACTTTGGCTTTAATTTCAATTCTCTTTCAATAATTTTAGCGGTTTGCTTAGTCCTTAAAAGATCGGAAGAAAAAATTAAATCAATTTTTTCTTTTTTTATTTTTTTGGCAACTCCTTTAATTTGTTTCTCCCCTTTTTCGGTTAAAGGAGAGTAAATTTTCTCTGGCCAGCAAGCGGCAACATTTTCTACGTTTCTCAAAGATTCTCCATGCCGCAAAAGAAAATATTGATTATTCATATTATTAATCACATTTTTTCTGGAGCGGAAACTCCCATTAAACCTAAAGTATTTTTAAAAACAGTTTGGGTGGCTAAAATTAATCCTAAACGAGCTACTCTTAAATTTTTCTCTTTGGTTAGCACCTTGCAATCTCTGTAAAATTGATGAAAAGAGGCAGCCAAATCAACAGCATATTGGGGCAGTCTTTGTACTTGGTAATCTTTAGCCGTATCCTCAATAATTTCCGGAAATTTAATAAGTTCTTTAATGAGAGCAGTTTCTGACGGATGTTTTAGTAATTTGAGATTTGGACTACAACCCACCCGCCGCCCTCCTGAAAGGCACCTTTGGATTTTATTTGGAATTTTTCTAAGAATACTACATATTCTGGCATGAGCATATTGGACATAATAAACTGGACTTTTGGCTGACCTTTCTTTGGCCAGCTCGACATTAAATTCCATCTGAGTATCCAACGATTTCATTAAATAGATAAATCTGGCTGCATCTAAACCAACCTCATCTATCAGCCATTCCAGGGTTATAATTTCTCCTTTTCTTTTTGAAATTTTTCCTCCTTTTAATCTTACAACTTGAGAAATCAAAATATCTAAATCTCCTCGGTAATCAAACATTTTAGCTACCGCTTTGATTTTCCCAACATGACCTTGATGGTCAGCTCCCAAAATATTAATAATTTTACTAAATTTCCTATCGAATTTATCCTTATGATAAGCGATATCTGATAATAAATAAGTAGGTTCGCCAGTTTCTCGAATAATAACCCAATCTTGCTTGTCCCCAAATTTTGACGTTTTTAACCATTCCGCTTTTTCCTTTTTGTAAATTAAATTTTCCTTTTTTAACCAATTATAAATTTTCTCTACTTTATTTTTTTGATATAAATCTTCTTCTGAAACCCAATTATTAAATTTAATTTTTAGTTTTTTTTCAATAAAATCTTTAATATCCTTCTGAATTTCCCGGGCCAATAAATAACCTGCTTCCCCTTCATTTTTACATTTTTGGATTTTAGATTTTGAAATTTTTATTTTCTCTTTTAAATATTCCGTTAAATAAGTCATCCCTTTGCCTAAAGATGTTTTGCCTAATTCTTTAATTTGGGAACTATTTTTAGCGTCATTGATATAATATTCTCTGGTGGCTTTATAGCCAACTTTGTCCAAAACATTAGCCAAGGTATCTCCAAAAAATGCTCCCCGGCCGTGACCAATATGCAAGAACCCAGTAGGATTAGCCGAAATAAATTCAACTTGAATTTTTTGATTTTTCCCAATTTTTAAATCTCCGAATTTCTCTTTTCGTCTCATTATCTCTGCAACCTGCTTTTGTAAATACTCTTCTGAAAGAAAAAGATTAATAAATCCTGGCTCAACTACTTCAATTTTTTTAAATATTCTTGATTCATAATTCTTAATTCTTGATTCTATGATTTCTGCTATTTCCATCGGACCTTTTTTTATCTGTTTGGCAACCGCCATCGCAATATTTGTAGCGTAATCGCCATGGGTTTTTTCTTCGGGATGTTCTATCTGAATTTCTGG
>Ga0315548_1001638_pt1 | contig 18487 bp, 17 predicted proteins | sample SalMarSW160110MG_2_FD_202540 | JGI IMG/M metagenome (GOLD analysis project Ga0315548, IMG submission 202540) | Salt marsh sediment microbial communities from the Plum Island Ecosystem LTER, Massachusetts, United States - Salt Marsh Sediment SW1601-110 ...
TTGATACTTTAAGGGAAACACAACAATTAAATTCTAATTATGATGATGGCTATGTTTCAATCTCAATAGATTATAGACATCTATATTTTTGTTCAAATCGTAATGGAAATTTTAATATAATGGAGTTGACTGATACAGCAGGAGCAGATATTTATCAAATTTTATACGATTCACGTAATTTTCAAATAAATGAATTAGGAGATATTAACAGTAATTATGACGATAAATGTCCATTTATTCATGTAAATGATTATTTGGTATTTTGTTCAAATAGATCAGGTGGCTATGGTGGATATGACTTATATTACTCTATTAGGAAAAATCATCAATGGAGTATTCCAAGGAACTTTGGTGAAAAAATAAATACTAGATTTGATGAATATAGACCAATAATTATTGAAGGAAGATTTATGATATTTTCATCAAATAGACCAGGAGGTATGGGTGGATATGATTTATATATTGTTGAAATTGAGCAGTAATAATTTACTAAGCACAACATGGTGTATAATGCATGCCTGAGTTTGTGGTCTGCAGTTGTTAATCTCAAAAATTTATGTAAATTGTATCCTGATAACTAAAGGCAATAAGTACGGCACGACGGCATACACCGATACCGTTTGTGCAACAAAAAAATAATAAGCATAATAATTAATTTATGAATAGAAATATAGCCTTATTGATAATATTGTTTATATGTAAATTAATTTATACGCAAATTACATCGACTGAAATTTTAGATTCAGTAGTGAGTTTTAAATTTGTAACTGTAAATGATTCAATAAGATATAAGAAGAATATCTTTTATTATGATGATTCAGGTAATAAGATTTTATCTGGTGGATTATCTTTTGATACATTATCCAACAGTTGGATTTTCGATTCTAAGTATGAATATGGTTTTGATAATAACAACCATGAAATACTGCTTGCAAACTATATCTGGAATAGGATTTCAAACGAATGGGCAGGTATTTCCAAAAGAGAAACAGAGTACAACGATAGTGGTAATATGGCACAGTATTTTGATTTTGAATGGGATAATGAATTAAAAAACTGGTTCATAAAGAAGAAGTTTATTTATTATTATGATCAGGAATTAAATAATAATCTGGTTCTTGGATATATAATGGATGAATCTGATAGTGATTGGCGTAATTATAAAAAATTTGAAAATATATATAATGAAACCAATCAAGTAATTACTACATTTAAATATGATTGGTCTGCATCAAAAGAGGATTGGACAAATAATTTAAAAACAATATTTGAATATTACGATAGTGTAGGTAATGATAGAACATTATATGCTCAATACGAATGGAATGACCAAATTAATGACTGGATTGGGGAATTTAAATACGAATATGACTATGACAGCACAAAAAATGTTACTCATCTAATTAGTTACAATTGGGACTGTGACACAAATGACTGGGTAAGAGATTTTCAGCAGAGAAACTTTTATAATGACTTTGGTGAAATTGATTCATTTAATTTTCAAAAATGGGATAAAGTAAAGAATGAATGGACAAATAACATTAAAATTTTATATGATTATAATACTAGTGAATTAAAGAAAAATGAAATTCATCATATATGGGATACCCAATATATGAAATGGAATTATTACAAATATTTAGAATATTTTTATGATGAATATAATCGCAATTTTTCTAAAATTCAATATTTATGGAATACTCTTGCAGATAATTGGGAATTAGCTACTAAAGACTACTATTACTATAAAGAAATTACTGAAATTGCACATGAAGTTAATATGGGATTATTGAATATATATCCTAATCCTGTTCAAAACAATATTCTATATGTTGACAACTTTTATCGTGGATCAACTATGTATAAGATCTTATCAATAGAAGGTATAATAAAAAAATATGGGACTCTATATAATTCGAATAAAAGTATTGATTTATCGGATTTATCAAACGGTATCTATTTGATAGTATTCAGTACTAAAAACAGGAATCTAAGTAAAAAGGTCATAATTCAAAAATAAAGTTTTTCGTTGCACAACATAGCGTATAACGCATTAAAACGCTTCCTACACTTGGCCGTTTGTAATGCATTGATCAATTCAGTATTTCATGTGTAAATTGACACTTCTAATAGGACTTTCTTTATTAACCTCTGTTTTCGTAAAATCGCAAACTGAAACGATTTGTAATTTAATAATAAGAGCATCGAGTGATTCAATAATTTATAAAAATGTAAGTACGATTGATTCAGTTGATTCTGAGGGATTCCGACATGTGATTTTAACTGAAAAAGCTATAATATACCTTCAGATAGATAGTATGTAAATCGTCAAAGTGACGTGGTCCAAAATTTATGTTTATTCTTAAGTGGTATTTCATTATCCTGGTATTTTAACCGGTTTAAAACTTCAACAACATCAGGACCTTTAAGGTACTGATCAGCATGAATAGCCATGCATCTGCGACTATAATTATCAACTATAGTTAAGGCCCTGAAACGGCGGCCATCAAACATCTGATCTGAAACAAAATCCATGCTCCAGCATTGATTTATTTTAGAGACCTCCGGCCTTTCATGCCTGTGCGCAGCAGCTCTTATTCTTTTTGGCCGCTTTGTTCTTAAATTCAATCCTTCTTCTTTATATATACGATAAATCCTTTTAAAATTATCCTGCCATCCTTCTCGCCGCAGCAATACATATATCCTCTCAACTCCGTAGCGTACACGTACCTGGGAAATCTCCAGAATCCTTTTTCGTATGACACTCTCATCCCTGCCCTTAGGTTTATAATACCACATTGACTTTTGAAGCATTACAATAAAACATGCTCTACGTACTGAGGTCCTGTAATCATCAAGCAGGTACTGAACCAGCCTCTTTCTTTGCCTTGGCTTCAAAGCTTTTTTTTTAAAATATCCTGTAACATTTGCTTGTCAAGGCTTAAATCAGCAACTATCTGTTTCAGCTTGCTGTTTTCCTCTTCCAATTGGCGCAGACGGCGAAGTTCCGTTACTCCTAATCCTCCGTATTTCTTCTTCCAGTTGTAAAACGTTGCTTCACTAATACCCATTTTACGGCATACTTCCGCAACCTTGACCCCCGTCTCTGCCTGGCGAAGTGCAAAAATGATCTGAGATTCTGTAAATTTTGATTTCTTCATAGCAATTTTCTTCAGTGTTAATATTACGAAAATTGCCCGGATTTCTCTAATTTAATATGGTCCTATTTCGTGGGGGAAGGTCAAATCGAGGATATTAACCAGAAGAGTGATGCCGAGTTAGAGGATTTTTTCAGCAGTAGTAAGATAGAGGAACCTACACCCAGGTTAAAGGCCATGTATGAATTTTTTCCATTCATGGAGAGGGAGCTTAAGAAAATGGGTGTAACCAAGCAATTGATGTGGGAAGAGTACTTTAAAAAAAATCCTGATGGCCTTAAAATTTCGCAATTCTGTGAGCATTACCTTCGATGGAGTAAGAAGGTAAACCCTCTCATGCATATGAACCACAAGGCAGGAGATAAGATGTTTGTTGATTATGCAGGCAAGACCTTACAATTGGTTGATAAGGGCTCAGGAGAGAATATTGAGGTCCAGTTTTTTGTGGCCATACTTGGTGCCAGTCAATACACGTATGCAGAAGCCTGCCTAAGTCAAAAAAAGGAAGATTTTGTTGCCTCTATTGAAAATGCAATGTATTATTTCAAAGGAGTTCCTGCAGCTATTGTCCCGGATAACCTTAAATCTGCAGTTATTAAAAGCAATCGGTATGAGCCTACGCTAAACGAAACTTTACTTGATTTTGCAGAACATTATGGTACAACAGTGCTACCTGCAAGGGCATATAAGCCCAGGGATAAATCACTGGCTGAAGGAGCCGTGAAGATCCTTTACCAAAGAATTTATCCGGCATTAAGAGGCAAGACATTTTATAAATTAAAAGAGCTAAATGAGAGTATCTGGAAGGAACTTGAAGTGCATAACAATAAAAAACTAACAGGCCGACATTACTCACGTCTGCAATTATTTAAAGAGATAGAACAGCATAAATTATCTGCACTGCCCATAGAACGCTTTGAGATCAGGCAACTGGCTTTTGCTACAGTCATGCAAAACAGCCATGTTCTGTTAAGCAAGGATAAGCATTATTATAGCGTTCCTTACCAGTATATCCGCAAAAAAGTAAAGATTATGTATACCACCAATAAGGTATAGATATATTATAAATACAACCGTATAGCACTTCATAAAAAGGATATGAATCCATACAATTACACTACTGTAAAAGAGCATATGGCAAGCACCCACCAGTTTATAACCGAATGGACACCACAGCGTTTTATAAACTGGGCAGCATCAATTGATGAAAATGTCAGGGTATTTATTACCAACCTGCTTGATAAGAAACAGCATCCTGAACAAGCATATAAGAGTTGCATGGGAGTATTATCTTTTGTAAAGAAAGTAGGCAATGAAAGGCTTGCTAATGCCTGTAAAAGAGCTTTAGATTATAATATCTATAATTATAAGATCATACAAAAAATCCTGGAAAACGGGCTGGATACTTTTACAGATGATGAAGATAACAACCAGGCTCTACCCAAACATCATAACATAAGGGGGAAAGACTATTATAACTAAATATTTAAAAATCAATTAAAATGAATGAGATCACGCTTACAAAAATGAAACAAATGAAGCTCTTTGGCATGCATGGGGCTTTTAAAACAGATATTGAAACCGGGAAAACAGATGATTATACACTGGACCAGTTCGTCTCTATGTTAATCGATGCAGAATGGGACGACCGAAATAACAGGAAGATAGAGCGTATGATAAAAAACGCCCGGTTACATTATAAGTCATCAATAGAAAACATAATTTATGAAGAGTCAAGAAATATAGAGAAAAATAAAATATTACGGCTTGCAGAATGTGAGTATATAAAAAAATGTGAGAGTATATTAATTACCGGCAGTACTGGTGCTGGCAAGAGTTATATTGCAACAGCCCTTGGTTATCAAGCCTGTATTGAAGGATACAGGGTTATGTATTTTAACACGACAAAACTGTTTTCCAAACTTAAAATGGCTAAGGCTGATGGTTCCTATTTAAAAGAATTAGCTAAAATAGAAAGGCAACATCTGATTGTTTTAGATGACTTTGGTATGCAACCATTAGACAATCAAAACAGGATAACTTTATTAGAAATCATAGAAGACAGGCACAATAAAGGTTCTGTTATAATAACTGCTCAATTACCAATTAAAGAATGGTATGAAATTATTGGTGAAAAGACTATTGCAGATGCTATTTTAGATCGGCTAATACATCAATCGCATCGCATAGAACTGGCAGGAGAATCAATGAGAAGAAAAAAAAATTTAATAGATAAAGAAAATTTTTAAATTTGTTTAACAAATGACAATATGAAAAGGCTCTTTTTTTAGTGGGAAAATTGAGGTGATCACTTTGCTCCGGTGAAGGTGGTCAATTTAAATCGGAATGGGGTGATCAATTTGTCCGGTTTATGCAGATATATATTTAAAATACTAATTTATCAATTAATTATTAAGAGGGAAATATGAATAATTATCCAAAAGTCTTAATCATCGGGCAACCTTTTAATTTAAATAGTGGTGGAGGTATTACAATTTCTAATTTGTTTAGTGATTGGCCAAAAGATAAAATTGCTCTTGTTACTGATACAAAGAATATTGATAGAAATGATTTTAATCTATGTCCTAATGCATATCGTTTAGGTGATAAAGAATATAAAATCAAATTCCCTTTCAATTTTATATTTAAAAATAAAATTAGTGGTCAGGTCTACAAAAATGATCCCTTATTAAATAACTTCAATAAATTGAGTAAAAAAAGAAAAATATATTATTTTTTTGAAAAAGTATTTTTCTATTTTGGATTAAATTTTATTGCTTTTCGGATTATTCCTTCAAAATATTTTTTGAATTGGATTAATAAAATTAATCCAGATATTATATACTCACAGTTAGGGAAATTAGAATTAATTTTATTTGTTGAAAAAATCATTAGGATTACTAATAAGCCCTTAGTTATTCACATAATGGATGATTGGCCAAGTTTTTTAGCAAAAGGATTTTTAAAGATTATTTGGCAAAAATATATTAATAAAAGTTTCAAGCAAATTTTATTTCTATCAAATACTAACATGTGTATTTCTGGTGGTATGAGTATTGAATATAAAAAAAGATATAAGAAGGATTTTACTATTTTCCATAATCCAATTGAAATCGCTTCATGGAAAGAAAAAAAAGATATTCATACGAAAGAACAAGATAAATTAAAAATTCTTTATACAGGAAGGATAACGTCAGATCATTATAAAAGTGTTATATCAATATGTAAAACAATACAAATTCTAAATAAAATAAATAACATAACTTTTGACATATATTCTCCAGATTATGATACAGCTTTGGCAAAAAAAGTTGCAATATATGAAAATATAAATTTAAAGCACCCTATACCACATTCTCAAATGCCTGATTTGTTAATATCTTATGATTTACTTTTATTACCCCTAGAATTCTCAAAAAGGAGTATTAAAATCACAAAGTATTCTATGCCAACAAAAGCTCCAGAATATATGATTTCAGGTGTGCCAATATTAATCTTTGCATCTAAAGAAGTTGAAATTGTAAGGCATGCAAATAAATATCAATGGGCAATAATTATAAGTTCAAATGATCAAACTTCTATTATTTATGGTCTTAAAGACGCATTATTTAATCAATCACTAAGAAGAATGGTTTCACATAATGCAATTGAGTACTCAAAAAATCACTATGATGCAAAGCAAGTAAGATATAATTTTAAAAATATCCTATTATCATCAATAAATATAAAATAACTTATTTTGCTAATGGAAGTTCAGAAACCGTATATAAACTTTATGTTTTACAGCTTAAAAATGTCGTCTTTCAGCAAAGAATCAGTAAATAAACCACTTATAGACTCAATTATTAAAAAAAAGATATTAATAATATACGGGTATTCTCTTGGGATTTTCCCCAGAATCATACTCAAGCCAATTATATATAAATATATAAATAATTATTATTTATATGTATCAGATGGTCCTAAATTTCATCTTCTGGGTAAAACACTTGGATTTCCTTTTGACTTTCGAATTTCATTATCAGAAATTTCTACTTTATCACTTGAAATAGCTAATAGATTGCATGCAAAAGTCTTTTTGCTGGGATCAACTGTTAAAGATACGATAAAGTATACCACCTTCGATATTCAAAACTGTACCACTCCGGGAAATAAAATTTTATTAACTAGTTCCGGTAAATTAAAACCGGAAATAATCTTCCTTGGGATATCATCTCATAAAAAGGAGAAATTCATTTATAATTGAAAAGATAAAATAAAACAAGGTATTATAATATTAAACGGTAGTATGATAGATGTTATTGCAGAAAAAACTTCATTATCTTCCTCATTAGCAAAAAAATGAGTGAGGCAAGATATAAAAAATTCATGAAAAGGTACATGCTTGAAATATTTAAAAAAAATATGTTAAATGTTTTTAATACCGTATTGGAAAATATTAATAAATAAAAAAGTTTTAATCTATATTTTAGTTTCTAAAATTAATGTCATTACCATCAGTTAATTTTTTTGGGTTTAAAATTTCTGTTTTTACAAAAGAAGAATTATTAAAAACTATAGAGTACTCTATATTTAATAATGAATCAATGGTTTATTATGGTTATTCACTGGCTGCATTAATATACATAAAAAAATATCCTTTATATTATAAAACTACTAATAATTTTGATGTTATGGTTACTGACGGGAGTGTATTTTATATGTTTGCTAAATTTTTTGGATTTAATTTAAAAACAAATATTTCTATTCCTGAATTAACTTTAATGACATTAGATTTGGCCAATAAAAATTGTTATAGTTTGATGCTTATCGGTGGTATAAAAAAAGTCAATGAAAAGGCTTATAATAATCTAAAAATTAAATATCCTAATATATGCTATCGTGAAGGCTTAGATGGTTATTATAAATCTGAAGAAAAGGAAAGAGTATTTTTGCATATAAAGAAAAATAAGCCAAATATTATTCTTTTAGGTATGCCGACACCAAAAAAACAATTAATGGCGGCAGAGATAAAAGAAAAACTAAATACTAATATTATTATACCTTTCGGTGGTATGATAGATGTTTTAGCAGGAAAAGAGAAACTCACCCCACGTTGGTTAAAAAAAATTGGCTTAGCAAGTATTTATCGTCATATTCAAAATCCTAAAAGACTTCCTGAATTATTTATAATCTATATTCTTACTTTAAAAATATTTTGTATATGTTTTGTCTTAAAATATCTTTTGCATAGAAAAGAGATAAATATCCCAAATCTTATTTTGTAATAATACTATTTATTCTTACTTAATAAATTTTACGATAAGGTTTTATTTATCAAAATATTTGTTAATATTAATCAATAAATAATCGTATATAATCCCCCTATATTTATATGTATTTTATGAGATAAAAGCTTTTTTCAATTAATTAATAATTTTTGAAATAAAATCTATTTTATTTCTTTAGAATGATTATAATATTTATCTCAATCACAATTAGAATTTATACTCCCCGGTGTCCCTAAGTCTCCAGTATCATAACCAACTATGCTTTCACACCAGTTTGTTCCTAATTTAGCTTGATCAACATTAAAATGAGCAGGATCAAGATTTATTGAAGCTCCTGAAGCACCAGGAAAACCGGAAGCCCCGTAATCCACACTTGCTATTTCCGAACCATTGGTACCATCAGTTCCATAATTTGCAATAATAATTTCAGCTCCTGAGTTTGTCAGTGTTATTTCACTTCCATATATATAATCAATTGCCAATGTGGCATTTACCGAACGAGCAAGTACAAAATACTCTCCGGGAGATAATATTACTACCTCATTAATAATATGCAGATCTGAAGCTCTTTTGATTACCATTCCATTAATATCAATATTCTCTATCGAATTATTATATATCTCAAACCATTCCCCTTCCGTATCACTTATAGCCGAAGGATCATACATTATTTCCGTAATCAGTAAATCGCCATATCCGATAGGGCCGGGGGCAACAGATGTGTCCGTTTCGTTGATTTCTATAATCTCATTTTCTATGCTTTCATCAAGGTTAATAATTATTGCTGCCTGTCCGTCAGAAACCGATGCATCAAGATGGACCTCATAAAGCTTCTTTGCCTGCGGATTTTCAATAGTTCCTGATAATGTTTTAATTGCCTTAGAGCCTCCTGTCAACGAATATTCCAGAAAGGCTTCAATCGTAACAGGTCTTAAATCAAAATACCCTGTCCTGGTTTCATCCATGCTAAAAGCCAAGGAACCTCCTTCTATGCTTACTACTGTATAATAATCTGAAAAATTGTTCTTTATATTATCTGAATATGAAACTGAAACCGCACAATTAGCCAGTTCGCAATTTACTGTAACTGTTCTGTACTCTTCCCTTTCAAGAACGAAATTCTCTGACCTGCCAAAGTAATAAGGATTTTCAAAAGCTGCAGGCATAAAATTATCTGAGTGTGCCTCCACATAATATTCCCCCGGATCCAGACTTATATCACCGGTTATATCTGATGCATCTTCAAATTCAAGAACCACTTCCCCTGAATTATTATAAATCAATACCCTGAAACTGTCGGCCTGATTTGTTGACTTAAAATTCTTGCTTATATCACTGACATCTATATCAATACCTATACTTATAGATATTTTACCTTTTCCTTCTGAAGGATTATCATCATCTTTTTTACATGAATGGATGAATAATGTTGATAGTAAAATAACTGCTAACGAACAAAATAATACTATTCTTTTCATTGGACTAAATTTTAGGGTTAATAATAAATACCGTGATAATATTATTAATAAGATCTGACGTCAGCAAATATGTAATGCTGTATTAAAATGAACGGTTAAATTGTATTACTGAATGGCAGCAAAGTATATTATTGTTATTATTGTGCAATAATCTTACTTTTGTATAGTTTCAATCTTTCAACAATTTCAATCATTATATGCTTAAAATTATTTCTGTTGTAGGAGCACGCCCTAATTTCATAAAAGCAGCTCCGGTACATAAAGCTTTTCAGAAATACCCGGATAGGGTAAATCATCTTGTATGCCATACAGGACAGCATTTTGATGATAACATGTCAAAAATATTCTTAAATCACTTATGCTTGACAGGAAAAAATATGTACTGGTCACTTTCCACAGGCCCCGGAATGTAGATACAAAAGAAAATATCAACAATCTTATTAATTTTCTAAATAACCTGGGAACATTGAGAAAAGTTGTGTTTCCCGTCCATCCCCGTACGGCTAAAAATATAAGGGAATTCGGACTGGCAGGTAAATTTTCAGGTAATGTAGTTACAACGGAACCTATTGGTTATATGGATTTCCTGGCATTATCAAAAAATGCTGAGCTCGTCATTACTGACAGCGGCGGCATACAGGAAGAAACAACATTTATGGGAGTACAATGCCTTACTGTAAGAAATAATACCGAAAGGCCCGTTACTGTTAGCGTGGGGACAAATCAGCTTATTGGAACTAATCTTTTGGAAGTTGAAAAAGCAGCCAAACTAGTACTTGAAGGAAAAGTAAAAAAGGGCTCTGTCCCTGAGCTTTGGGATGGCCATACTTCAGATAGAATTGCTGAAATATTAATTAAAAAACTATCCTGAATCACAAATTCAGCAAAATCAAATACTTTGCTGTCTGGTATTCAACTTTTTAACATTTCAAATGTTTTTAATTTGTTTTAACATTTATATCTTTATGCTTAATTAAAAATAGTGCGTTGAAGGTAAAATCACATATTTTCTTTCTTGCCGATATTATAATACTTTTTGCTGCATTTCTTGCGTGTATCTGGATTAAAGCTGGCAATTACTCGACATATCTTCCAAAATATATCGAAGAGTTTATTTTATTCATTGCGATATGGGTAATATGCTCCTTTTTCTTCAGGAAATATTCTTTGCATAACCTTAATGGCAATTTCAATGTTTTTAAAACAATACTTATTAGCAACTTATTTGCTTTTACCATAGTCGCCAGTATAATGTATGTCTCACGAATTGCTTATTTTTCACGGACAATAGTATTGGGGATAATCGGACTGGCATCTGTTGCCGAATTAATACTTGGCTCCGTTTATTTTGCATTTATCCATGCTCCTTTGGGTATAGACTCAAATGGACGAAAGAATAATAATTTCAAAAACGGACTTGCATTGCTGAATGGTACGCTTAGCAAACTTAAACGTAAGAAAGATATGGAAGTAACAAAATAGGTGAAGATTTTGTTAAATATATTTCAAGATTTGGCGTGCGCTTTAAAAGAATTGATTAAATATTTTATTATATGGGAACTAAAATTGTTGCAATAAATACATATTTACCAGAGAAAATAATTACAAATCAACAGCTTGAAAATGATTTTAAGCGATGGGATTCTGAAAAAATAGAAGCTAAACTAGGAATTCGTAATAGACATGTAGTAAAAGATGATGAGACAGCATTAGATCTTGCATATAATGCTTCCTTAAAAACAATTAAAGAATATGATAAAAATAAAATTGATTTTGTGATTTTATGCACTCAAAGTCCTGATTACTTTCTTCCCTCTGGCGCTTGTATTTTACAAAACAAACTTGGTCTTAGAACTAACATTGGAGCTTTTGATTTTAATTTAGGCTGTTCAGGTTATATTTACGGACTAGCTATTGCTAAAGGTCTTATAAATAATAACCTCGCAAATTCCATATTGCTAATAATGAGCGAAACTTACTCAAAACATATTCATAAAAAAGACTTGGCAAACCTAACAATATTCGGGGATGGTGCAGCTTCAACAATAATAGAGAAATCAGAAAATGAACATATTTTAGAATTTGTTTTTGGAACTGATGGAAGTGGATTTGAGAATCTCATTGTCAAAAATGGAGCTTTTAGAAAAAAATATGATCCTAATGCACCACAAATATCTGACAATTCCGGAAATATTTGGACTGATAATAATCTATTTATGAATGGACCTGAAATTTTCAATTTTACAATTGAAAAAGTACCTAAATTGGTAGACGAAATCTTGAATAAAAATGAAATGACTCTTAATGATATTGACTTTATTATTTTTCATCAAGCAAATAAATATATTATAGAATATTTAAGAAGAAAAATAAATATACCAAAAGAAAAATTCTATTCCAATATGCTTGATACTGGCAATACTGTTTCTGTAACAATACCACTAGCACTGGAATATAGTATTAATAATAAAATTATTAAAAGAGGAGATAAAGTATTATTATGTGGTTTTGGTGTTGGCTATTCATGGGGAGCTACAATTATTAAGTTTTAAAATATATAAAATGAAGAAAGATATTTTTTATAAAGAATTAGCTGAATACTTGGAATTCGAAAATATTGAACTAAAAGAAGATACAAATCTTAATTCCATCAGTGAATATGATTCGCTTGCGCAAATGTCAATTATAGCATTTATTGATGAAAAATTCAATATAAAACTATCTGCTGAACAACTAAGAAAAATAACAACTATAAAATCTTTGATGAAATTGATTGGCATAAATAATTTCGAATAATGTATAATTTAGAAAACAAAAATATAATTGTTACTGGCGCTTCATCAGGAATAGGAAAAGAAACTGCAATAAAAGTCAGTGAATATGGGGCAAATATTATTCTTGTAGCAAGAAACAAAGAGAAATTAAAAAAGGTATTAAATAAACTTAAAAAAGGCAATCATATTTACTTTTCACAGGATATTTGTGAATTAGAGGCAATTGAACCTTTGATAAGTGAGGCAGTTAAACAAACAGGAAAAATTTCAGGATTTATCCATAGTGCCGGAATTGAAATGACTATTCCTTTTTTAAATATGAATACAGATTTATATTCTAAACTATTTTGTACTAACGTAATAGCAGGCTTTGAATTTGCACGAATAATTTCAAAGAAGAAATATTTAAGCGATACTGGTGCAAGTTATATTTTTATTAGCTCAATTATGGGGATTTTAGGAGAAAAAGGCAAAGTTGGTTATTGTAGTAGTAAATCTGCAATTATTGGTGGTGTACGTGCAATAGCCCTTGAACTTGCGGCAAAAAAAATACGCTGCAATTGTATATCCCCTGGTATAGTTCAGACAGAAATGACAAAAACGATATTCAATACATTACCTGAATCTTCTGTCCAAAATATATTAAGGCAGCATCCTTTAGGTATTGGTGACCCAGTGGATGTTGCTCACTTATGTATATATCTATTATCAAGTTTATCAAAGTGGATTACTGGTACGAATATAATAATTGATGGTGGTTACAGTATACAATAAAAATTTGTAATAAAAAATAAGCAACTAATTTTTATTTATCCTATTATACGACCTCATTTAAACCTAATTGTAAATTAAGCTTATATCAAAATTTAGTTCATATTTTATAATTAAATTCCCCTTCTGTATCACTTATGGCCGAAGGATCATACATTATTTCCGTAATCAGTAAATCGCCATATCCGATAGGGCCCGGTGCAACAGATGTGTCCGTTTCATTGATTTCTATAATCTCATTTTCTATGCTTTCATCAAGGTTAATAATTATTGCTGCCTGTCCGTCAGATACCGATGCATCAAGATGAACCTCATAAAGCTTCTTTGCCTGTGGATTTTCAATAGTTCCCGATAATGTTTTTACTGCCGGAGAGCCCTCTGTTAACGAATATTCCAGACAAGCTATGATCGTCACAGGCTTTAAATCAAAATATCCTGTTCTGGACTCATCCATGCCAAAAGTTAAAGAACCTCCTTCTATACTTACTATAGTATAATAATCTGAAAAATTGTCCTTTATATTATCTGAATATGCAACTGAAACCGCACAATTAGCCATTTCGCAATTTACTGTAACTGTTCTGTGCTCTTCCCTTTCAAGAATGAAGTTCTCCGACTTGCCAAAGTAATACGGATTTTCAAAAGCTGCGGGCATAAAATTATCTGAGTGTACCTCCACATAATATTCCCCCGGATCCAGGCTTATTTCACCGGTTATATCTGATGCATCTTCAAATTCAAGAACCACTTCTCCTGAATTATTATAAATCAATACCCTGAATCTGTCGGCTTGATTTGTTGACTTGAAACTCTTGCTGATATCATTGACATCTATATCAATACCTATACTTATAGATATTTTGCCTTTCCCTTCTGAAGGATTATCATCATCTTTTTTGCATGAATGGATGAATAATGTTGATAGTAAAATAACTGCTAACGAACAAAATAATACTATTCTTTTCATCGGACTAAATTTTAGGGTTAATAATAAATACCGTGATAATATTATTAATAAGATCTGATGTAAGGAATTATGTAATGCTGTATTAAAATGAACGGTCAAATTAAATTATTGAATGGCTGCAAAGTATAACTTTGTTATTATTGAACAATAATCTTACTTTTGTAAGGTTTCAATTTTTCAATTATTTCAATCATTATATGATTAAAATTATTTCTGTTGTAGGAGCACGACCTAATTTCATAAAAGCAGCTCCTGTACATAAAGCCTTTCAAAAATACCCTGACAGGATAAACCATCTTATATGCCATACAGGACAGCACTTCGATAATAACATGTCAAAAATATTCTTTAAAGAGCTTGAACTGCCCGAACCCGATTTTTACCTTGGAATAGGAGAAGGTACTCATGCCGAGCAGACAGCACGGATAATGATAAAATTTGAAAAAACTTTAATTGCGGAAAAGCCGGCACTTATTATTGTTTATGGTGATGTAAATTCAACCCTGGCTTGTAGTCTCGTTACAGCCAAGCTGGGTATCAAAATTGCACATGTTGAATCCGGACTTCGTAGCTTTGATATGGAAATGCCAGAAGAAATAAACCGCATGCTTACCGATATCCTGGCCAATTACCTGTTTATATCGGAAATCAGCGGACTGAAAAACCTGAAAAAAGAAGGTATTTCTGAAAATAAGATGTTCTTTGTCGGGAATGTGATGATTGACAGCCTTGTTCATTATATGCCCAAAATTGATAATTCAAATATCCTTAACTCACTTAACCTTGACAAGCGGAATTATGTACTTGTCACTTTCCACAGACCCCGGAATGTAGATACAAAAGAAAATATCAACAATCTTATTAATTTTCTGAATAACCTTGGGACCTTGAGAAAAGTAGTGTTCCCTGTCCATCCGCGTACGGCTAAAAATATAAGGGAATTCGGACTGGCAGGTAAATTTTCAGGTAATGTAATTACTACTGATCCTATTGGTTATATGGATTTCCTTGCATTATCAAAGAATGCCGAGCTCGTCATAACTGACAGCGGCGGCATTCAGGAAGAAACGACATTTATGGGAGTGCAATGCCTTACGGTTAGAAAAAATACCGAGAGGCCTGTTACTGTTAGCGTGGGGACAAATCAGCTTATAGGGATTAATCTACCGGAAGTTGAAAAAGCAGCTAAAATAGTACTGGGCGGGAATACTAAAAAAGGCTCGGTCCCTGAGCTTTGGGATGGCCATACTTCAGAAAGAATTGTCGAAATACTAATTAAAAACCTCCGTAGCAATACAAACTGAAAAAATTTTAACACTTTGCGGTCTGGTATTCAACTTTTTAACATTTCAAATGTTTTTAATTTGTTTTAACATTTATATCTTTATGTTTAATTAAAAATAGCGCGTTGAAGGTAAAGTCACATATTTTCTTTCTTGCCGATATCATAATACTTTTTGCTGCATTTCTTGCGTGTATCTGGATTAAAGCTGGCAATTACTCGACATATCTTCCGAAATATATCGAAGAGTTTATTTTATTCATTGCTATATGGGTAACATGCTCCTTTTTTTTCAGGAAGTATTCCTTACATAACCTTGATGGCAATTTCAGTGTTTTCAAAACAATACTCATTAGCAACTTATTTGCTTTTACAATAGTCGCCAGCATAATGTATGTTTCACGAATAGCCTATTTTTCGCGGACAATAGTATTAGGGACAATCGGACTGGCATCTGTTGCTGAATTAATACTTGGCTCCGTCTATTTTGCATTTATCCATGCCCCTTTAAATATAGACTCAAATGGACGAAAGAATAAAAATTTCAAAAACGGACTTGCATTGCTGAATGGTACGCTTAGCAAACTTAAGCGCAAAAGAAAAGAAAATAAAAATTTTGTATATAAAGCAAGGGAAGAGGCCTTACTGCTTGAAATAAGTAAGCAGGCTTATGATTTTATTTTCAGCTATGCAAAAATAGATTCACCTGATACTCTTATTTTAAGCTCAACATCAAGATTTAACATTGATACGCAGCTTTCACCGCAGTTCGAGTCTATTGTGAACATACAGCGTATTAATGACATTAGGTTTATTAATAAGTTTTTCGAATCGGCCAATGCAAAACTACCTTTAGGGGGACTGTTTATTGACTTTGTTGAGACAAAAGGCCTAAGGAAACAAAGAATTCTTGAAAAATATCCCCCTGCCTTCAATTACTTTTTCTATACACTTGACTACATTATAAAAAGAATATTTCCTAAGTTCTGGCTTACAAAGGGGATATACTTTATACTTACAAGAGGAGAGAACCGTGTTCTGACAAAAGCTGAAACATACGGCAGGTTATATTCCTGCGGATTTGCAATAATAGATGAAAAATTCATTGATAACCATTTGTATTTTGTTGCCCGTAAGGTTGGAGAGCCCCTCTTTCCGACCGAACCAAGTTATGGACCTATTGTTAAGCTGGAAAGAATAGGGAAAAACGGTAAAATGATAAAAGTGTATAAACTGCGTACAATGCATCCATTTGCTGAATATATACAGGAATATGTATATAGAAAAGACGGACTTGCCGAAGGAGGTAAATTTAACAACGATTTCCGTGTATCAACCATGGGTAAGTTTTTCAGAGCACTCTGGCTCGATGAATTTCCAAGTCTTATTAACCTGATTAGAGGAGACCTCAAACTATTCGGTGTAAGGCCATTGAGCAAGCATTATTTCAGCCTCTATACGCCTGAACTGCAGGAGAAAAGAATAAAATACAAACCCGGACTTGTCCCACCCTTTTATGTTGATTTGCCGAAAACTTTAAAAGAAATTATGGAGTCTGAAATGAAATACCTTAATGCTTACGAAAAACACCCTTTTATAACTGACTTCAGGTATTTCTTTATTGCAATGTTCAACATAATTTTCAGGCGTTACAGGAGCAAATGATGAAAAGACTACTTGTCATAACTCTTCTGGTGTCCTTAACTTACCTCAATTACTGCCAGCAAGTATATCAGCATATATCAAATAAAAGCATTTATGAATTCCTTGATGAGTTGGCAAATCTGCATATTGTTGAAGTAAACTCTGTAATAAAGCCATATTCACGCATTGATATCGCACAAAAACTCTCAGAAGTTCTTAATGATACTGTTAACCTCGATAAAAGGCAGAGGGAAGAAATAGAATTCTATCTTAAAGATTACAATAAAGAGCTTTATCATTCAAAAGACTTTAAAAAAAGAATGGACCTGTTCTATTATCGGGATTCGATTTTTGCGATTTCGGCAAATCCCATCCTGGGCTACCAGGTGTGGACAAATGAAAACGGGTCAGTTTATCATCGCTGGAGCGGGGCAGATATTTTCGGATATCTTGGCAAGCACTGGGGATTCTACGCTAGTTTAAGAGACAATTACGAGAGTGAGCTGCTTGCTGATACGGCCTACCTAACTCCTTATAGCGCAGGGCCATACAAAGGCGATGAATACAGCGATATGAGGGGCGGGATAACATATTCATGGAAATGGGGCAATGTCGCACTGGTTAAAGATCATATCGAATGGGGAAATAATTACTTCGGGCCCAATATTATCTCATCCAAAGCTCCTTCTTTTGCAATGTTCAGGATTAACCTCAAACCGGTTAAATGGTTTGAATTTAACTATTTCCATGCATGGCTTGCATCTGAAGTTGTTGATAGTGTGCGGAGCTATACTTATGCTTCGGCAAACAGGGAAGTATATCATGCAAAATACATGGCAGCAAATATGTTTACACTTACTCCTCTGAAAAAGCTGAATATTTCCCTTGGAAACTCAATTATTTACAGTGACGTTGGTATACACCCTGCATATTTTATGCCTGTTTTCTTCTATAAATCGGCGGACCATACATATAACGGGGTAACCAATACAGCCGGGCAGAATGCACAGATGTTTTTTGATATCAGCTCAAGGCAAATACGTAAATTTCACTTTTACGGTACATGGTTCCTTGATGCACTGACCATCAGGAGAATATTTGATGAAGACCTCCATTCCAATCACTGGAGCTATAAAATAGGAG
>Ga0315548_1001639_pt1 | contig 18479 bp, 27 predicted proteins | sample SalMarSW160110MG_2_FD_202540 | JGI IMG/M metagenome (GOLD analysis project Ga0315548, IMG submission 202540) | Salt marsh sediment microbial communities from the Plum Island Ecosystem LTER, Massachusetts, United States - Salt Marsh Sediment SW1601-110 ...
GGGACATAATTCGCTCCTCTCATTGTTTGGTTAGTTTACTTCCTCCCAGGAGCTCTTGCCACCCATCCAAAGTGTACGGTTTTAGTGGCCCCTTTAGTGTCCCATTATAGCTGACGGTCTACATACAGGAGATTCTTATGCCCTGTTGAATGGGGCTAATCACTCGAGGGTACAGCTCAACAAAACGATGAAAAGTATCATTCTATAAGTGCCTTGGTTCAGGGGTTGTGTTAAATAAAATATACGATTAGATACCCGATTATGGATAAAAGAGAGATTGGAGGTAACGCTGGTGTCGGTTTGCCCTTTAATAGTTTACGCTGTACCCAGTAAGCCGCGGCCAGACCAAGCAGTGAAAATCCAGCCACAACGAGAGAGTGGGTAAACCCGTGAGCGAAGAAAACGGAAACTATAAGAAGAAGAGGAAAGCCGATGTCGCCGCCGCCGAGCACGGAGAAATCCCTCTCCGATTCATCATCAAAAATCCTGGCTTTTCTCACGTCCATGTTCCATCCGGATATCCTCTTGGGAATAACAAAAGCCGGTAAAGTATCAGATACAGACAGCCTCTTTACCATCCACATCATATACCCGAACCGCACCGCCAGAATGTCATACAATGAGATAGCCAGCATAAACAGGATAGCCGTCCACGGTGCAAAGAAGACGCCGAAGACCGTCCCCATGCTGGCCAGGGCAATAACCAGTAGCAAGTTGTGCAGCCAGATCCTTGGCATGAAAAGCCACAGCAATGCCGCCACCACCGCTATACCTAGGGCTGCTGCTACAGGTAGATAGAAACCCAGAGCTACGAACATTCCCCAGCCAAACAGAAAAAGGAAGATGATTTTCAGCACTACCTTCAACGCCAGCCGGGGTACCAGAAACAGGATGACGCCAATCACGGCCACTGCCACAAAGAAATAAATCAGCGGAAACCCCACCGGGGTTTTGGGTGGGGTTATTTGTTGGCTTTCCAGGAAATACTTCTCCCGGAAGGCCAAGAAAAAGACGAGAACCTGAGAAACAACCAGGATTAGGCCACTTCCAACAAATGGATGAGTACTGGCTTTCTTTTCCATGGCTATACTTGATTCATTTTATCCTAATTTTAGCTGAAAAGCCTTAGCTCTGAAGCAAAAAGGAAGGCTGGATATCCTTGATAAGCAAATATCTAGCCCTTGTTGAATTCCAACAACTACGATAACAACTTCAACTCTTCCCGATTCTGAACATTTTGGTCCCACATTTGGGGCATACACCCTGAGTTGCCGGCCTACCATTCTTCATGATTATGCTTTTGGCGTCCTTCATCTCTCTTTTCGTACGGCATTTAACACAATAGGCTTGCATTGAAATTCCTCCTTATTAACTTACAATTTGATAAAAACGATAGACCATCGATATGCTGGTTGTCAATACGTGTAACATTAATTATACGCTCAGCAGTAGTATTGACTGGTAATTTGAATTGCACTACACTTTTGCTTGTGACCAAGGTGTGGAGGAGGCTCAAATGAAACTAAGAAAATTATTGTTAATTCTAGCAATCGGCGTGATTTTACTTGGTGCTTGTTCTACCTCACCCCCACAACTATCAGAGATTGAGGTAGTGTCCTTAGATATCGTGCCGCCAGAGGTGATAGCCGGGGAGACGGTTAGTATTACTGCTGAGGTGAGGAATGCTGGTACCAGCCAAGGTACCTATACTGCGGTACTGACTGTCGACGGAGTTGAAGCCGAAACAAAAGAAATTGCAGTAGCAGCTGGAGCTGCGGAGACGATAACCTTCTCGCTGGTGAAAGATCAAGCTGGATCCTACGAAGTTGGCATTGGGGGACTGTTCTCGACTCTGACAGTAAAGGAAAAGCCTGTATTAAAAGAGGTAGAATTAAAATACGACAATGGAATGGTAGACAAAACAAGACTTGCTGGTCCAGACGGAGGCTACCTCGTTCATTTCTTACCGCCCAGTATTCCCTTTGCTGTGAAGAAGGTAAAAATTTACGGAGTACTATTTGGCACGGGTTGGGAAGAGAGTGACTTTGAAGTCCAGGTCTGGGACAAGAACCGCAAAGCGCTGTGGAGCGGGAACTACCCGTTTACCCTGTTTCCGACAGCAGGTATCCGGTACGGAGAATGGGGACTATGGCGCAATAAAATTGGCTGGGTAGAACTGGAAGTGCCCGACGTTAAAGTCACCGATGAATTTTACCTCCATGTCTGGACGGATGATTCTGTCAGATTCCCCCAGCCTTGGGGTATAGGCGTAGGCTTCGATACGAGTGGCGTCAACGAACATTGTGAACAAACGAAGGGACATGAAATAGTTCAGACGCCTGCGGACTCTATCTGGATGATAAGGGTTGTCGGCACAGGGATAGAGAGGTAGTAATCTGTGAAAAGCATATTCACTAAACATATGCTCATTGGCTTAGCCCTGTTCACACTGGTTTTGGCACCTGCCTGCGCTAAATCAGCTTCAACTCCACTATCTGTGGCTGAGTTTGAGATAAGCTCCTTGGTTATAACACCTCACGAAGCAACAGTCGGGCAGCCGGTTACCGTTGCCGTTGATGTTGAAAACGTTGGAGGAAGTGAAGCCGCCCACTCCATAACCCTGATAATTGACGGGGCCAAAGCAGAAACTAAAGTAATTAAGATACCGCCTCGAGCGGTAGAAAAGGTGTCTTTCACCATAGTCAGGGATGAGCCCAAGATTTACCATGTCCAGATTAACGGGCTGCCAGGCACCTTTCAGCTACTCAAACCGGCAGAATTCACCGTTAGCAACCTGACCATTGTTCCACCCAGTATGAACGCTGGTGAAACCGCGACGGCTACCGCGGATGTCAGCAACACAGGAGAGGTTGAAAGTAGCTGTCTGGTAAGGATGCTTGTTGATGGAGTTCAAGTAGAGACGAAAAAGATAGTAATGGCTCCAGGGACCACGCAAGCAGTAGCTTTTACCCTTACCAAAGATACCGCTGGTCTCTATGAAATTGACATCAATGGATTAAAGGGAGTCCTCAAAGTATGGGTTGCCGGTCAGACGCCGCTGGACATTCATAAAGAGTCGTGGCTTAACATGCTCTCTAAAGCTGAAACAGACAAATACTACAGCTATGCTATCTATGCTTCAAGGACTCTCGCTGTCAAGCACCCTGAGGTCTATCTACAGGGTGATGATATTTTCGCTCAGGTAATTACTACTACGCCTGGATTGAAGAAGGCATATGAAACTAAAAATGTTCACAGTGAATATTTTATGGAGCTGCAGCTTGAAGGCGATAGTTTTTCCTTTGATGATGTGGATTTTGATAAATATGAATTAATCCCTTCGAAAGAGATATATCCCCCAGATTATCCCTTTTTCTCCTTCTTTGACAGGAGACTGGCTCCTATCTCCGTATCACTCAAGACCTTTGATAGCAAAATCACTCAACTGGAAAAAGCTGAGCAGCTGTACTTCAAGGCAAAACACGGCGGTGCCAGTGACCTCTTTTTGCTCTACTGTGATAATGAAAATGCCTACCTATATCATAATGACTCGTTGATTTGGGCGGAAAATCAAGAAAAGGTCACCAGTGTCGAAGGAAATCCCATCCTTATCTTTAATGAGCAGCACGTCTGGTATCCATTAATGGAGCGAAACGATACTGATAGAAGTGAATTACTGAATAAGCTGGTTACGCAATATTCGACAGCAAAAGAGAAACTGGATCTCTCGGACTTCGAGTCAAGCCTACTCGATAGATTGAGCAGAGTAACAGAGGCTAAAACGGCCGAAAGATTATCTTACTGGAAATTGACGTCCATTTTATACGGAGGGCGCATAGATAATTTAATGTCTGTGGAAACCAAAGAGGAGCTTGACAAGCTTGGTGTGTCTCGTTTTCTCTATTGCCGGGCCTGGATGGAACAAAGAAATCTGATTAGCCCCATTGCAGCTTACTTAGCAGCGATTACCAAACTACAAGAGGGACCAGCGCAGGTAGAAGCACTCTGCGACGAGTATTTACGACATGCAGCAATACCAGGCGAGAATTCTGCTCATGGTTTTATCTGGATGGGTGGCATGGTTCGGGGTGACTTGGAGGACTCCTACCGAACACGTGGTCAAGCTTGCGTTGAAACAGCAGCCAATATCGGGGCTGCGCTTGAGTTAGCCGGCATCGATAGCTATAGGATGGAAGGCTTGGCAGATTCAGGTAATAATTGGCATGGTCATGACTTTATCTATATTCCGAGGTATGACCTGGTTATTAGCAACGGATGCATAAGAAAAAATGCAAGCGAGGATGACACCGTGTTGGATTGTGACGGCGATAATCTCAAGTATCCATACAAGTATATAGATTTCATAGAACATGATGGACAATGGGCTCATATATACCCTGACTATTTGGGGACACTTTCCCCTCAGGAGGCTTTAGAGATTATAACCTATCTCAGAGGAATTCACGGTGAGGATATTCAGGGTGGAAGGAAACCCCCCTCAGGCGATGAGATGTGGCAAGGCAAGCTTGAAGCAATCCCATTCGATCAGCTCAAGCAGTATCTGTTAGAACAGCAACAAGATTGGACTCCATACCAATTACCTTGAGTCACCAATTTCCCATTTTAACTATAGGGCTCTCCGTAACTCTTGGCTTGTAACTTCTGAAGCAAAATCCGCAGTCTAAAATGTCTGCAAGAACAGTGATGCGGCGCTTAGCCATTATTCAGTGCTCACAGATGAAAGAGTTCCGCGTATAACACTACTTATACGCACGAGTTGAATCTAGGATTTTGGTTTATTTCATCTGACCTTATAATCTGATCTGTTCAGGCTATATCGAGTTTCTACGTCACAATATACTTCTTTGTTACCCTGACTAGCAATCTAGGCAACTATTGTCGCGATGACCTAACTCCGAAAACAGCAACCATTGGCCTACGGCCAACTTGATGGCTAGACTCCGCAGGAGTATCATAAAAGCCAGAGTTGCCAGAAAGCGCCTTAACTTAAAGAGAGGAAATTCGGTCCATCTAGCAGTTCCTTCTTACAAAGGTTAGATTGGCAGTTTATCCAGGATTTTCTAGAGAGAGAGCTTCTTGATTAGAAGAGAAAAGTTCCCCAAGGTGTTTTTTGGCTGGTGGACTGTTCTAGCTGGTAGTTTTTTATCCGCATGGGGAATCGGCTTTCAGGTTCACGGATTCTCCGCATTATTCAAACCTATAGCCTCAGAACTTGGGTTTAGTCGGGCAGTAACATCTATCGCCACTAGCATTGGAAGGCTTGGTTACGGGCTTGAGGCGCCACTGGCAGGGGGGCTTGTCGACAGATTCGGACCTAGGTTCTTAATTACTATCGGCATGTTCATCGCCGGTCTAGGCCTCATATTGATGAACTTCATAAATTCACTCTGGACTTTTTATGTGGTTTGGGGAGTTATACTGGGAACAGGTATTAATATCGGCTTAGAAATACCCGTAGATAAGGCAATTGCGAGCTGGTTTGTGAAGAAGAGGGGGATAGCCCTGAGCGTCAGGTGGCTTTTTACTGGACTTGCCGGGTTGGTGCTGTTGTTTGTTGCCTGGCTTATCTCTGCACAGGGCTGGCGGATTACCTGCGTTATAGGTGGGCTGGGTATATGGTTTGTTGGCCTGCCGCTTGCCTGGCTGTTTGTGAGGCCACGCCGACCAGAGTACTACGGACTGCTTCCCGATGGCACCACAACTGAAGTAGAGCCAGATGAGGAGGTAAGCCGGACGATAGACAGGGGCTTAAACTATGCCGCCGAGGTTCAAGAGGTGGAATTTACCCTCAGGCAGGCACTGAGGACACGCGCCTACTGGCTGCTCATCGCAGCTGTGTCTGTACGTATGGTAGGTTTCTCAGCAATCCTAACCCATGGCGTGCCCTTTCTAACTGATATGGGGTTTGAACCCGTTAAGGCAGCAGCACTGCTCGGGATTATCATTTTAACAAGCACCCCATCGAGGCTGATAGGCGGATTTCTCATGGATCGTGTTCAGGCGCGGTACATACGATTCCTGATGGCAGGAGCCTTCCTTCTGCAGGCTGTTGGGATTGCCACCTTCCTGCTGAACCAAACTATAGCTATGATATATGTTTTCCTTATCCTCTTTTGGGTTGGTGTGGGGATAGCACTGCCGTTAACTGCTGGAATAAGAGCTCGCTACTTCGGGCGGAAGGCTTTCGGCTCAATCGGAGGAACCTCGATGATTTTCACGACACCGATTGGAGTGGTAGCTCCCATCTATGCTGGGTGGGTATACGACAACACCGGCAGCTACATACCTGCCTTCACTTTATTTGCAGCCTTATTTGCTATTTCTGCGGTCCTTGTCTCATTGGCTTACCCTCCCAAGCCACCAGCGCAGGTCACTGATGTCCGCAAATTCCTGTAATAACAACCGTCAACCGCATCGCCGGTTCCCTTGTAGCGTGCCCCAGACTTTACTTTACTTCCCCAGCAGTATCTTAACGAAGGGATAGATACCAAGCAAGACAATAAAAAGGGTGCAGCCGACAGCCGCTGCCAGTAGGTTTACCCCAGCTACCCACGAATCCACCAGCCCACCCTGAAGCGGTAGTTTTAAGACGCCCGGTAGGCATAATTACCGGTATCAACTTATTACCAGCGAGCCTGAGCAAGATAGCTATAGCCAGCAGGATAAAAAAGCCAGCTACACTCACGTTAACTCGGTAGATTCTCTATCGTATTTAACCACAGATCTGGTTCTCAATCTGCCTCTTACCTTGTAATCAACTTCTACAAACATGGAAACAGGTTAGAGCAATTGTACTAGGTCGGCGGAGAATGCGGTTTACGGCATGTTCCTGCAACACTCCTACATTCCGATAAGAGGTCAGGTAGTATTTTAGGGATTTGAGTTAGACTAGAGAGTGGCCCGGAGTATAGCGTATCACCAGTCGGGCGAAATCAGGTAAGCCAGTTCAAGGGCAAACAAAAGTAAATTCCTCAGTCTCATAAACTACATCGGTGGCTGAGCCAGAATAGTCAAAGGGTGTACCTTCAAGCACAGCCGTGTCAATCGTCTCTTCCTTCTGAATATTAAGCCCTCGCAGGGTATATTTTCTGCTTTCCATTGTACTAACCTCTCTATAGAGACTCAGGGTTCAATTAATGTAACTGGTGGTTATTGTTCAAGAACCAGTCCAGCTCCACATCTTATGCATTGTTGCGGAAATAGCTCCAGTATTTCCGACTTATATTGGGTGCAGTGACAGGGAACAATCAAGGATAAGTCACGCAACCGGTTAAAATCATGGAATCCGTGAAAGCCGCCGATAACCCCATAAATTTCCCCAAATCTTGAGGCAGCGTCTATGATTTCCCCGACCCCGGGATGGGAGCACCCCACCACTACCAGAATCCCTTTATCCGTCTTGATTGCCAGAGATTGCTCTATGCCTTTAAGTTCCCCTGTAGAGAAAACATCTTCAGAAATCTCGATGGGTTCTATAACAGTGGTTACCTTTCTTCCAGAGATGGCCCCTCCAAGCGATGCTGGAACATAAATCTCAGCCTCTTTATTAACTTCTAATATGCCTCGGAGACCACCGGCATGGTCACCGTGAGCATGCGAAATTGCAATTATCCCTATACCATTGGCGTCAATGCCCAGTTCTTCCATATTGTGTAACAATGTGGGGCTATCAGCACCAGTATCAAACAGGATAGATGGACCTTTCGCGGTTTCTATAAGAGATGAGAAACCCCACCCTCCTTTCAGGTTCCTGCTCTTCACTTCGTTGTCATAAACAATTGTGACCTTCGTCTCTTTCTCTCCTTTCCATCACATCTTGGACTAACTACTCACTTCCCATCCAGCGCAAAGTATGAGCCCATATGTTCTCCAGTCCCTAGTCCCTTTGCTTCGAGCGCGAAATCAATTCACTCCCTTAATTACCCATGCTCTAGAAATAACTTACTTGAGCCCGCTTATCGCTTCTTACAAAGGAAACACCTCTCGGCGTTCCCCTCTATCATTTCTCCCTGTTATTCTACTTTGACTCTTGCCTTCTTTTTGGATTCCAGCATATCAGCAGTTTCTCTAATACCCTTAACATCCATATTAAATTCGTTCCCAGCTAGACCGGCGGTAAATATCTCCTTACTTTCCGGAATGATAGCTATCACCTTTTCTCTATCTATTGAATTCAAGAGGAACTCTTCTGTTTCTTGGTCAGCAATCCGATTCAATATGTAATAGACAGGCTTATCAACTTGCTGGCCCAGTTCAGATACCTTCTCAGCTAAGAGGATTGATTCTCGGGACGGATCGATGACGACAAAAAGAATATCTACTCCCTTTTCCACTCCTCTTCCAAAGTGCTCTATTCCAGCATCGGTATCTGCAATCAGGAATTCCTCGTCCCCTAAATCGAGAATTTCCAGAAATTTTGAAGAAAGAGCGTTAATTGGACAGGCGCATCCTTCACCGAATTGATAAATTTTACCCATCGATAAAAGTTGGATATTTCCTTTCTCAGTTAAATAATCTCTAGGTAAGTCATCTAGTCTCCATTTATCCTTCAACTCTTTGGTTTTTTCAAACAGAACTTTTTTACCCCCAAAGTAATTCATAAAATCTTCAGGCTTTTGCACTCCTAACCGGCTATGAAGACCAATATTTGACTCATCGCTGTCAATCACCAATACCTTACTTTTTCTTATCGCTAGCTCTTTGGCTAAAAGAGCCACGATGGTACTCTTTCCACATCCCCCTTTACCACAGATCAATATTTTCATTTAGTTCTCTCCGTATTAGTATTCTTTTTCAAAACCCCCACGATTAAGAAATCTACTATTCCTTTCCCTCTTTTTATCTTCCATGTCGACCTCGGCCGAAACCTCGGCCCATGCCACGACCACGACCCATGCCCTGACCTCTACCTAGACCCTGGCCCATGCCTCTTCCCACACCTCTACCTCCACTTAATCCAGGCTGGTAAAATCCAGGGCTGGGACCAAATTGAGGATTCGCTTCCTCAGGAACTCTGGCTCCCATAATTTCACACACTTTAGCAGCCACCTCCGGTCCACCGCTAACACATCCATAACATGGTGCCTTTCCATCAGCCACTGCCCTGGCAAATTCTCCGCAAGTCTTATATCCACATCGCTGATCATCTAACTTGGGCAGTACCTCGTAGATTTCCCTTGTCTTCTCTTTGACATCCTTTTTATCTACCATCGTCCAAAACCTCATTTATTTTAATACTAAATCAAGCTCGTCCCTGAACAGGCTGGCACTAAAGGACAAGCGGAGTCACCTCAATCTTGTGTGGCCGAGCCATTTTGCTGTAATCCTTAGGCGGAACAATCTACTTAAAGCCTTCTCCAGCTTATTCATATGTTTCTCGTCCCTGTTCACAGAGTGCTATTCAGGGGCTTTACTGCACTCAACAGTCGCAGATGCCGTCTGAGAAAAAACTCTTCTTTGACATCGGTGAAACCCTGAGCCCGGAGCATCCCCTTTATATCGAGCTTGAGGAATTCCACAGCCAGCTGGCACTCCCACCGGGTGAATGCCCAGCGAAGGGGAAACCACATCCTGTCAATATCAAACTCAGCATAATCCAAGACATGAAAGCTTCCCCCTGGCTTTAGAGCTTGGTAAGCATTACGGATAATCCCCAGCTTCTGGTCACTCTCAAAACCGTGTAGGGTAAAAGAGATGAACACCTTATCGAACTCTTCTTCATATGTTAGGGGTAGCTCTATCCGCTGCTTCTCAAAAGTAACGTCAGGATACTTGCGACAGCGCTTCCGTGCTCGGTTTATCATTTCATCACTGATGTCCAGACCTACAATCTTGCCCTGAGAAGCTATTTTTTGAGCCATAAAGCAATCGTTCCTACCTGTACCTGAGCCAAGGTCGAGCATTGATTGACCCGGCTTGATATCCATCTTTTCAATAACCTCTCCCATGAAATGAGAGTAACGCCCTACCGACAGCAGGTTTAGCAGGACGTCGTAATAGCGGGCTCCCCACTCTCCAATCTCTACTTTGGACCTTACTGGTGACAATGTATACCCCTGGCTTAGCATCGCTAAGTAATCGTCAGCATACCTGACGCTTTGGCTTCCTTAAGCTCTTGCCCCTTTCCTTTATGTTTGCTGACCATCAAATGTCTAATCTCTTCCTGTTATTTCAGCTGCATTTGCCAACACTTCTTTAACTGATAGAGAAGCGGGTGAGTTCTCCGGTAAATCCAGGAGTGGCTTGCCAGCCAAGTTGTATCCTCGGACATCGGCATCGTATTCAATTTTGCCAAGGTAAGCCTCTCCGGTACTCTTCAGGTATTCTTCGGTATCCCTATCAAAGCTATAGTTGCCCACTAAATAAAGGTGACTATACCTAATCCCTATTTGGTGGGTAATGTCCTTAATTCTCGCTATGTGCTTTAGAGATTTTGAGGAGGGATCCAGTATAACAAATAGGTCGTCTATATCTGATACTATTTTCCGGTTCAGGTGCTCCAAGCCAGCTGGCGAGTCAATCACCACATTCGGATAGTGGTTAGCCAGCCTGGGAATTATCGCTTTAATCAAGTCATCTGGAACACAATAACAGCCTTCGGTCAATTTTGTTCCTAGCACGAGAAGGTCAAATCTCTTATCCTCGTAGAGGCACTCTCGGTTAAGTAAATATTCCATCCGGTCATGCAGCGGCGTGGGGTTTCCGCCATCGCGTCTCCTTTCTTCAATAATGTTATAGAGTGCGTCTGAAATGGTCCTGACCTTCTCCTTCTCAAAGTCTATTCCAAGCATCTCAGCTAAACTTTGGTCAGGGTCGATATCAATAAGTAACATAGGAGCAGCTAGATACCGGCTGGCTAAAGCAGCAAATGTTGATTTCCCAGTTCCTCCCCTCCCAGTGACAACGATTTTCTTACTCATATCTCTTAACTTTCTCTTTTCTTCGCAGAATCTGACCTTTAACAGTAATATCCTTGGTCAGTAATTCTGGTACCATATGTTCCTTTATTTGACGGGCGCAACAACCATTCCTGCTCGCCGCATGGCAGCAATTTCACCAGCAGATTTAACAATAATAGCCATTACCTAATACCTATTGCTCCTCAGGTTTGGTTTTATCTAAAAGCAAGTTCCTCAATCGGTTTAGAGTAATCCTATATGGTTCTATCGGGATGCCCATCCAGTCAGAGAACTCAAGGATTTTCTCTGGATTATTTTCCATAACTTCGTCATAATATCCCACTGCGTCCAGCATAATGGCTCCCCCGCTATGCTTGGGAAAATTTTCATTCGCCAGACCTTTATCCCAGCCCTGATACACATAATGGCGGTATTTCATCCATCCCGGGGTAAGCCAGTAGACATCCCTTCCGTGGCTTATTTTCTCTCTTTCCTCCTCGCTGGCCAGCATATCCATACAATGGGTAGCTTTTATTCTGGAAATACTAACCCCAGGTTCCTCTTGCTCCTGAATAATGGTGTCTATCTTCCGATACGGATTATCAGCATTAACATAGCAGAACTTACCGCCATACACCACGATAATGTTGCTCGCGTATTTCTTAGCGGTGCCTATCTGTCTTATCAGTTGACTTTCGAGCTCCCGGGGCACCTCATGACGTCCCGGCTTGGTGTACAGAATTTTTTTAGCATTTAGAAAGCCGCTGTCTTTCAGATAGTTTAGTTCCATATTCAGCGTGCCACAGGCAACAATAGCATAATCCTGAAACGAAGCGCGGTTTTCCATATCTTCACCTCAACGGACTTTTTACCCTATCGCGGCCTTAGTTACGGCTTCAGCACGATATGTTTTCTGCCCTCTTCTTTATTCCTTTCCTCTAGTATTTTGTCCATGTTGTTATGGATGGCTTCAATCGCACTAGTGATAGTGTTCGTCCTCACCAGTACACAGACAAATTTTCTAACCAACCTTGGAAGATTAGGCCCGAATTTCCTGCCCACAAGTACGTCCACCCCTTTCAAAACGGAAGAGGTAGCCTTGGCTTTCTCTGGGTCGCCATGCTTCATGGTTTCATTCCCTTCGAAGCGCGTGTTTTCTCTCTTTTCGACGAGCTTTTCTCTGCCATTGGAGAACTCGTAAACGTAAAAATATTGCGCCATGCCTACATGGTCATTGTTCAGATTCTCTCCATCATCTGTGCCGAAGGCTACTAAAAACTTCATGCTCTACCTCCTTTTGATGGGTAATTTTTCTCACCCGCTAGGATTGGAACTTCCAGCCAGTTCTCTATAGGCACGAAGGGACAGGTGTAAGCTTCGCTATATACACACCACGGATTATAAGCCTGGTTAAAATCCAGAATCCATTTCCCATCCGCAGTGCGGTCTCTATCTGGCTCAAGGTCGAGGTAGCGACCTGCCCCGTAGGTTTCTTTCCCAGATGTTGTATCCTTAAAAGGAACAAACAGCCTCTCTTCCTGAGGGTTAGCTTTATAAGCTTGGAGGGCTTGCTCCTTTCCACCTACCTTGAAGCGAAATTCACCCCAGCGAAGGAAATCTTGCTCATTGCCTTTACTGTAAGCCATCCTCACTACCTGCTTTTCAGGATGCTCATGAAGCTCAAACTCAAATCTGTAGCTTGGGTCAGGAGGGTAGTATTCCAAACCTTTAAACCGAGGCTTATCTTGCGGTGGTATTGGTGATTGCCATTGTTGAGTAAAGAAAGAATCCTTAATTTCGCGCTCTTTCTCCATATTTGCTTTCCATTGTGAAATTTCCATTCTATCCCCTCCCTCCAATAGCCAAACTAGCCGCACTTCTTGTGCGAGTTACCCCTGTTGTTTGCCATTCCTGCGTTGCCTCCTAGAGGTAGTGATATCGTTGCCTACTTTAATTATTCTCTTCCAGTTTAATCAGACCTGGGTAGTTGCATTGATACCTGAGACAGCTGTTCATTGGCTTTTCCCATCTCTTGTGCTGCTTGTAATGCGCTTTTATAGATTGGGTTGCCCTCCAAGTTATTAGCTTTCTCCACCCATCTGTTGAATTTCTCCCCGTGCTTCTCATTATGCTCAACCCATGAGGTCAAAAGGACTTGAAGTCTTCCCGTTTCATCAGCCGGGGACCTCTTGAGAATATCTTCAACCATTGCCCGGATTACCTGCTCCGGAACTGCGCCCAGGATTTCATCAACATTCTCACCATTAGCGAAATACTTCTGCATGGGTATACTCATAATCTGGTATTTCGCTGCTGTCCGCTGGTTTTCATCCACATTAATCATGCAGAATTTAAATCTGCCTTCATACTCCTCGGAGAGTTTTTCGTATATCGGTATAACCATCTGGCAGGGACCACACCAGGGTGCCCAGAAATCAACCTCTGTGGGCAGGTCTGACCCTAGAACCTCCTCCTCAAAATTTTGATCCGTGATTTGCACTATCTTGCTCATACTGTCTCCTTTAGCGTTCGTCTCTATTTCCTGACCTTTTCCCAAAATTCAGAATTCTTCGCGTTTCGAGATCCTTATTACCATCAGTAAGCGTCTCAGAAACCTCCTTTTCCAAACGAAAGTTTGCATTGTTTATCTCATCTTCACTCTCAGGCTCTATCAGGTTCGGCCAGACCGAAATAGAGAGAAAAGCCGAAGGCTTCATGATCCTGCGTATTTCACCCAGCAGTCTTCTTCTATCACCTGCCTGCGGGAAGTAGAAAGAATGAAAGACATCAAACAGAAGAACTACATCTACAGTCTCATCAGCTAGCTCGATTTCCAGTTCCCCTGATGGTTCCATCCTTTCTATGTTTATCAAGCCCTCTGACCCAGCTTTTTGCATAAGAGTATCCAGGGCTTCCTTATCTTTGTCCAAGGCATACACTCTTCCCTGCTCACCGACTATTTTGGCAACTGGAATAGTATATATTCCATAGCCACAGCCAAAATCCAGTACAGCCTGACCTGTCCTAATCCCCACTCTTTCTAATACCTCAATGGCTCGTGACTCTAGCTCCATTTATATTCATCCAAGCCCTCTCCAGCCTTCCTGCTCCATAGCCAAGAAGGCTAGGCGTTCTTCCTGATTCATTTCTGCTATCTTGATTTCAGCCTTGGCACCTAACTTCATCACCGCCTGGCGCAGGCTGTTCACAAGATAGTCCTTAATTGAAGCAGGAATACCAAGCAACGGAAGGACGAGAGTAAGAGACACCTCATCATCCTTTACAGCTATGTCCTTGACCATTCCCAGCTCAACAAGAGTACGACTGATTTCTGGGTGCATCACCTGTCCTATTGCCTGATGAACATCCTGTTCAGAGATATTCTTAGCCATTATGCCTCCTAGCTTTGTACTCTAATCCTTCGTCCCCAGCCTAACTTGGCACTCCAAAGCTGTTCCTGCCTCTGAAGTGGGATTACTTAATCACAGCGAGGATGTCGCTTCTGGAAACTATCAAGTATTTTTTGTCCTCAAGTTCGAACTCGTCACCGGTGAATTTAGCAAAGACTATTTTATCCCCCACCTTTATATTCTCGGCGAGTTCCTCATCCGTCCCTACCTCAATTACCTTGCCTGTTCTTGGCTTTTCCTTCGCCGTGTCAGGGATAATTATCCCGCTCTTGGTTCTGCTCTCTTCGATTTCTTCCGGCTCAACCAACACCCGGTCCTCAAAAGGTTTTATCTGCATCTTTGATTCCTCCTTTCCTACCTTTTGATTCCTAGTAACTTATCGATCTTTGTCTTATCAAAGCCGACAATGGGATGGCTTCCAATCAGGACAACGGGCACACCCATTATATGCCTGCGCTGCAATTCCCTGGCCCCATCCCTATCCCTCTCAACATTCACCTCTCGAAACCTGAAGCCTTTCTCCTTCAGGTACTGCTTAACCCTATCGCACCAGGGGCACGACGAACCAGTAAAAATTATTATCCTTGGTTGCTTAGAAGCTGGCACCGCTCACCTGCTCATGCTTTGTTATGTTTATCCCAAGCACTACCGAGTGCTTATCCACAAAGTCAATAGTTCTTACTCCGCCCTGGACGAATTTTTGCTCTCCCAACAGCCCGGTGAGCAGGTATCCATTATTATGGGCTTCCATCCGAGCTACATCCTGCATTACTTCTTGTTGCTGACCATTCGAATCAACGTAGAAGACGTTACTTAAGCACATATTCACCTCCGACTCCTTGCATCTCTTGCTTACTCATAAAGATATCTGAATGCCGAGCTGGCTGCAGCGGCTCCATCCCCAGCCGCGGTTATCACTTGGCGAAAGGAGTTATGCCTGATATCCCCGGCGGCAAAGACACCTGGCGCCGAAGTTCTCATCAGTTCATCAGTAACAATGAAACCCGCTTCATCCAGCGGTACTAATTGGGAGAAGACCTGGCTATTGGGCTTAAGCCCCACGGCGACGAATATTCCATCCACCTCCAGGTCTGATGATTGCCCTGTCTTAACATTTCGCAAGCGGACATTTCTCACCATCCTGTCTCCCGCTATCTCGTGCACCACCATGTTCCAGACCAGCTCAATCTTTGGCTGAGAGAAGGCTTTCTCTTGCAATGCCTTTGTGGCCCGTAACTGGTCTCGCCGGTGTATAATGTAGACCTTACGGCAATGCTGAGCCAGCTCCAGGGCATCGGTAATGGCAGTATCACCACCACCCACCACCGCTACCTCCCGGTCGCGAAAGAAGAAACCATCACAGGTAGCACAATAAGAGACTCCATGCCCCGAAAGCCTTTCCTCGCCAGCGACACCCAGTTTGTGGTACTCGGCACCAGCAGCAATGATAATTGACTTCGTTTGAATGTTGCCTTCAGAGGTAGAGACTTCATGGGCGTTTCCTGTCCTCACTCCGCTTACCCCGGTGGTAAGAGTTTCAAGCCCATATTTAGTCGCCTGCCGGCGCATAAACTCGCCCAGCTCCGCCCCCGAAATGCCTTCAGGGAACCCCGGGTAGTTTTCCACCAGCCGGGCATTCACTATTTGTCCTCCGAAAGTGCCCTGTTCCACTAAGAGGCTCTTGAGACCTGCCCGTGCTGCGTACAAGCCGGCAGTAAGTCCAGCAGGCCCGCCACCGATGATGATCACGTCATACTCACTCATTACCCTTACGGCTGCTTTCAGCCAAACCTCCTTGTATTCTTTGCTTTCTTTCCTGACTTGAGTTTATTATTCCACCTCGACCGTAGTCAGGGTTATCATTTTAGCGATAATTTTTCTCAGTGCTCTCACTATCTGCCACGCTCCTATGAGTACTCTACATCGTCACTATCTTGATTGCCTCCAGAGGACAGGCCCGCACGCAGTCGCCACAACCCCTGCAAAGAAACGGGTCTGTCATCGGTATCTCATAGGGTGCCTCCTGCTTAATCAGCTTATGGGAACACGCCAGTACAGCGGCGCAGACACCGCTATCACACTTCTCTGGATGGCATCTCTTATAATCTACTAACGCCATCTTGCTTGGCATGAGTTCCCCTTTCTCGGCATTTTGACTATCGCTGGTTCAACTTGCAGCATTCACACGCCCCGCAAGAAAACAATATTCGCATTGTCTCACCTTCCCCTCGGTTCATGTTCTGGTGTTCCTGCAAGCCTCTGGTCTTTTCGTACCGAGTTCTGTTGGATCTCGTCTAAGCTCCTCAACTCACAGCAGTAACCACATTGCAGGCATTTCTCGTACCATTCATAAATATCTCTATCTATGAACATATTGCCGCCACACCGCGGGCACTTCTTTAAATCCCATTTCGCCATGTATCTCACCCCCTTATGCCAGGAGACAGTATCCTGCCGAAAGTCTCTTTTGACTTTACCTCAATAACACGAAGAGGAACCAAGGCTAATATTAGCCCCTTTTTGCTTCCTCTAACTGAGCCTCTAGCTCCTCCAGTTGCTGCCACATTGACGGCGGCACGGAATGAGCCGGCCACCTAGCCTTGAGGTCGGCTATTTTCTCCTCAATCTCTCTTACTCTGTCTTCGCTCATTTTATGCCCCTATGGCTGATAAATGGGAGTCTCGCCGGGATGCAGGCTGTGCCATTTCTCAAGCAATTGCTCCTTGCTTTCCTCGTGTTCCGGGTCAGGTATACAGGCATCTACCGGGCATACTTCGGCACACTTTGGAGTTTCAAAGTTTCCGACACATTCAGTGCAGCGGTCAGCATCGATCACGTAGATCTCCTCACCTTCGGATATTGCTTCATTCTTACATTCAGCTTCACAGGCTCCACAACTTATACAGTCATCGGTGATTTTGTACGCCATTTACCATCCTCCATTTATTGTTATTTTGCTAAAACGGCATGTTATGCCGGTGTCATATTTGCTCATTCCCCTCTGCAACATCCGTACCCTTTACCCAGATGCGGTACATATTCTCACCGCTCTCCTCGTAGCATTGAAATCCTCTGGAATCTGCCTCCTCCACCTTCACATTCTCTTCGCCCTTGAGTTCTACGAACTGGCTAAGCCAGTTCCTGAGGTGGGCGCCGCCGCCAAAGTAGACCTTTGTCCACCTGTTACCATTCTCGTCTACTTTCTCCCAAATCCTTTCCTCTTCAGCCATTCTTTGGCGAACTGTTTTGCCTTGCTCCACTTCATGATGAGTCACTTGGATCAACCTCATGCTTCTTCATCGTATTCTTCCGAAATATTTAAGGGTGCCTCACCTCCTGCTGATAGGGCATCCAGCATGTCCCTCAGTGCCCTTTCCTTCTGATAACCCAGCAGCTTCTTTATCATCTGAGAATCTTGAAAAAGGATTATAGAAGGTACAACAGTAATATGGTATTCATCTGATATTTCAGGGACTTTTTCCTTGTCTATCCTGACAAATTTTATTTGCCCCTCATACCGGTTAGCTAATCCATCAGCGACAAAACATGTTGGGAAACAAGAGCTACACCAGGAAGTCGTGAAACAAGCAAAAACCGGGAGGTCAGAGTTTAGCACCTCTTCTTCGAAATTCTGTTTAGTAACCTCAGTCAACATTTTACCTACCATCTTCAACTATCTCCCTTCTCTTTCTCCTCGCAATTCGGACAGTATCCCTCGAGGTATAACTCTGCCTTGGTAATCTTGAAGCCGTGTTCCCGTTGCACTGCTTTGATCAATTTATTGAAGTACGGGTTCTGAAATTCGATAACTTTGCCGCACCCCTGGCAAAGCAAGTGCTGATGCTGCGGAGATTGCTTAATCTCGTAATAGCAACGAAGCTTCCCCAGCCTCATCTCGTCAACCAGCCCCAGTTCCTTGAAGAGATTAAGGCTACGGTACACAGTGGCCGGGCCGATAGAGTCGTCCCTGGCACTAGCCCTACGATATAGCTCCTTGGCATCTATATGCCCTTCAGCATCGCAAAGCAGTTCTAGAAGCAGCCGCCGCTGGGCCGTCATTGAGTGACCTTGAATTGTGTTGTACTGTTTGATATTGAGACTCATTATCAGTTTTATTTTATATAATCTCCACCTTTTTGTCAAGAGGTTG